>ERZ1643249.4610-NODE-4610-length-11423-cov-5.505014_pt1 | contig 11423 bp, 9 predicted proteins | sample MGYA00579263_ERZ1643249 | MGnify/ENA primary metagenome ERZ1643249 (study PRJEB29033, sample SAMEA4952264) | chicken gut metagenome | biome: Broiler Chicken; feature: Gastrointestinal Tract; material: Caecum | place: Ireland | collected 2018 | study: Broiler...
CTATGCCAAAGAAAGACGCCTCCGTAAATCAGATTACGGAAGGGGTTATCTGGAAACAGCTGCTGATCTTTTTCTTTCCCATTATGCTGGGAACTCTTTTTCAGCAGCTCTATAATACGGCAGATGCCGTGGTCGTAGGCCGGTTCGTGGGAACTAAAGCTCTGGCGGCAGTAGGGGGCTCTACCGGCCAGATCACGAACCTGATCGTAAACTTCTTCGTGTCCCTGGCTTCCGGTGCTACGGTTATCATTGCCCGGTATTATGGAGCCAAAAACAAGAAAGATCTGAACGATACCCTTCACACCGCCGCTGCTCTTTCCATAGTAGGCGGTATCATCACCACCATCATCGGTATCGCTCTTGCGCCGGTTCTTCTGGAGATGATGAAAACACCTGCAGATGTTATGCAGGATTCTGTCACCTATCTGCGAATTTATTTTGCAGGTATTATTTTTGTGTTTATTTATAACGTTGGCTCCGCCATTTTAAGAGCTGTGGGAGATTCTACCAGGCCCCTGTACTACCTTATTGTCTGCTGCTTTATCAATATCTTTCTGGATATCCTTCTGGTAGTAGGTTTTGGTATGGGAGTAGCAGGCGCCGCTATAGCCACTGTAATTTCTCAGGTGGTCAGTGCCGTTCTGGTGGTTCACGCACTGATGAAATCCACAGACATGTACCGCCTTCATCCCAAAGAAATCCGGTTCCATCGGTTTCTGCTGATCTCCATTGTCACCATTGGGCTTCCGGCTGGTATCCAGTCTATTATGTATAATATTTCCAATATTATCATCCAGACTTCCCTCAATAATCTGGGAACTGATACTATGGCCGCCTATACAGCTTTTGGAAAAATCGATGCCATCTACTGGATGATCTCCGGTGCTTTCAGCGTATCCATCGTAACCTTTATTGGGCAAAATTACGGTGCCGGTAAATATGACCGTATGAAAAAAAGTGTTAAAGTCTGCCTGTTCCTGGACTTTATCGCTTCTCTCCTGGTAAGTGCTCTGCTGCTGCTTTTGGGAAGGTATCTGCTCCAGCTCTTTACCACTGACCCGGAAGTCATTGAAATCGGCATGGAGATCATACAGATTATCGCTCCTTCCTATGTTCTCTTTATCTTTATAGAAATCCTGTCCAGTGCCCTGAGAGGCATGGGCAATGTACTGGTCCCCATGATCATGACCTGTACCGGTGTGTGTATCCTCCGTATCCTCTGGATTTTCCTGGCAGTGCCTCACTGGCCTGGAGTACGGACTATCCTGATGAGCTACCCCATCTCCTGGGGGCTTACCGCAGTGCTCTTCATTATTTATTATTACTTTGATCAAAAGAAATTTTTTAAAATCCATCAGTAAGGAGAATTTGCTTTATGAATCTCGAGTTTAAGGGGAAGCCGGAGCTGATCCGGTCTGTAGAAGAAGGAAGCCGCCTTCTCTTATCAGAAAACAACAATAACCAGGATGGCTCTCTTACAATTATTTTGGAAGAGAGCCTCGATGCCGCCAAGACTTCTATTGAAAAAAAAGACCATTCCTGCACCATTCGTTTCCAGGATCCGGTTCTCTACTTCCGTCTTTTTAATTATGTCCTTCATCACAGCGGAGAAGATTTCTCTCTGGAAGAAAATCCTTACTTCCAAAAGCGGGGTTTTATGCTGGACTGTTCCAGAAATGCCGTAGCTGCCCCGGAAAAGCTCAGGTCCATTATCCGAAGACTGGCCAAAATGGGAATGAACCAGCTCTTTCTTTATATGGAAGACACTTATGAGGTACCGGATCATCCCTACTTTGGCACCTACAGAGGCCGGTATACCCGTGAAGAGCTGCAAAGTTTGGACAGTTACTGCAGCCTCTTTGGCATAGAGCTTGTTCCCTGTATCCAGACCCTGGCTCATCTTCACAGTTTTCTTAGGTGGCATAATTCTGAAAATCTGAGAGACACCGGCGATATTTTAAAAGCCGGATCTGAGGAAGTTTATGCCTTTATCCGCAGCCTTCTGGAATCTCTGAAATCTTCCTTTACCACCCGGAATATCCACATCGGTATGGATGAGGCCCATATGCTGGGACTGGGAAATTATCTGAAGGAAAATGGATATGAAGAAAGTTCTGTGATCATCCGGAAACATACAGAAAAAGTCCTGGAGCTTTGTAAGGATGCCGGATGGAATCCCATGATGTGGAGTGATATGTATATCACTGCCAATACGGTCGGGGGCTACTATGATGTGAAAGCCTCCACAGATATTTCTGGCTGGGAAAAACCGCCCAAAGAACTGGGAATGGTATACTGGGACTATTATAATACCCGCAGGGATATCTACCACAATATGCTCCGGGTCCACAAGGAGCTGTCAGACCGGGTAATCTTTGCCGGCGGCGTCTGGAACTGGAACGGAATTTCACCCAACTACGGTAAAGCTTTCTGCTGCAGCCGTCTGGCCCTTGGAGCCTGCCGTCAGGAAGGAATTCAGGAAGTATTTGCTACCGGATGGATGGACAACGGCGCAGAAACTCCCATTGATGCCATCTGGCCGGGCCTTGCCGTCTTTTCCTTCCTCTGTTTCCACGAAGATTTATATGAGGAAGAGCTAAGCACTTATTTCCGGGACTGCATCGATGGCAATCTGGAGGATTTTCTTCTTTTGGATTCCCTGGACTCTCTTTTCAAAGGCTCTGGAAAAAATCTTACTGCAGATAATCCTTCCAAGTACCTTCTGTACCAGGATCCTATGCTGGGACTTTTTGACTTTCATCTGAAAGACGTGGATACCCGGACCTACTATCAGTCCCTGGGTGATAAGCTGAAGACCATCTCTGAAACACCCGGAGAATATCAGGAGTTTTTCAGATTCTATGCTTATCTGGCTTTGGTCCTTGCTCAGAAGGCTGACCTTGGCCTCCGGATAAAATCCGCCTACGACGCCGGTGACTTATCCACATTGAAGGAAATTTCTGAAGAAGTTATCCCCAATATTCAGAAGGATCTGGCCCAAATGCACACTGCCAGAGAAAATCTCTGGTTCACCGATGCCAAGGCTTTCGGCTATGAGCTTCTGGACATCCGGTTGGAAGGTGTAAAAGCCCGCCTGAAAAACTGTCAGAGAAGGACCCGCAGCTGGCTGGAGGGCCAGACTTCCCGCCTGGAAGAGCTGGAACAGGAACGCCTGCCCTACTGGGAACTGGGTAATATGAACCCTCAGGACCCCAAAGCAGAATTAAGAGAAAATCTCTGGGACAAGATCATCAGCGGCTGTGACCTGGTGGATACCGTATAAAAAATGCCCCCTCTTTTGGCCGAGCACACATGTTTCTGCCAAAAGAGGGGACTTCACTATTTATAGAGAGAATTATTCCAGAGTATCTATCTGAATCTCCCCTTCTATATCAGCAGTGATCTTATTCCCCAGGTCATACACTGTACTGCTGATCACGTATTCTCCTCTATTAATAAACACCTCTATAAGATTTTTGTCCACATAGATTTCCAACAGATCTCCCTCTTTCACTTCCGGAGAAACTGCGGTCTGTCTCCAGCCTCTGTGTTCCCGGAAAACCCGGGTCCGGTCTGTGCAGATGCAGTTGTTTCTGCGGCTGATAAGATATCCCCCGATATCCAGGGATTCCCCTTCTTTCAGTTCCAGTGTCAGCCGATATCCGGCTTCATGGGCCTGTGCAGGGGAAGTGATCTTTTTGGTAAACCTTTTCTCAATATTTGGATGAGGATGGAAGTATATATGCCCTTTTTTTACCTCTGCTACTCTGGGAATACAGAACATTCCCCTCCACTTTCCATCTACAGCCTCAGGCATACGGATCCATCCTGTCACTACCCTGCGCCCCTCCTCATCCAGGGTACTCTGAGACGCATACAGATCCAGTCCGTAGTCCAGAAACTGATAGGTATCCGAAAATCCTACTGAGCAGTCCTTTTCCTGAAATTCTACCACCATACACACTGCATGATTGGCCTCTTTATTTTCTTCCTGAAGGATTCCCATAGGAGAAAGCATAAGTATGGTCTGCCCCTGGACCTCAAAAAGGTCCGGGCATTCCCACATCCATCCTCTTTCCTCTTTTCCAGCCTGATTTACAAAAATCCAGTTCTCCAGATCCTGACTTTTGTAGAAGAGAATTTTCCCCTGCTTTTCCTGGTCCGTAGTTCCCAGTACCATATACCAGGCATCTTTCCCTCTCCATACCTTGGGATCTCTGGTATGGGTCCTGTCTCCCTTCTCTCCTTCCATAAAGGCCGGAATGATCACCTTTTTCCCTGAAAAATTGTCAAAGCTGAAACCATCTGGCGATGTGATCATCATCTGTGTCGCCTGGTATTTATCCCCAGGACATTTATGGATATTTTCCCGGTCTGTTTCATCATAGTGGATTCCCGTATAATAAAGATACATTTTCCCTTCATGTTCCACAGCGCTTCCGGAAAAGCAGCCGTTCTGATCTTCGTATCTGGTGGGAAACAGGGCCACGCCCTTGTGCTCCCATTCCGTGAGATCGCTGCTGACCGCATGTCCCCAGTGCATGGTCCCCCACTGAGGGGCATAGGGAAAATACTGGTAAAACAGGTGATACTGTCCTTTATAATAAATAAAACCATTAGGGTCGTTGATCCAGTTCCCTGGTGCTTTTAAATGTATTCTGTCTTTCTTCATATCGAAACTGTCCCCTTTTATAGTAATGGAAAATGGGACCGCCCATGAACACAGAATCTGAATGTTTCATGGGGCAGTCCCCAAACGAATAGCATCTCTGGCTGCCTTTGGGCAGGAGCCTTATTTCACTGCTCCGGCAACAACTCCGCCGATAATCTGCTTTTGCAGCGCTACGTACAAGATCATGATCGGTATTACGCACAGCAGAAGACCTGCCATGATCGTTCCGTAATCCGCTGAATATGTACCGTAGAAGCTGTACGTGGAAAGGGGTAACGTTAAAAGCTTCTTATCTGTAAGTACCAAAGATGGAAGAAGGAAATCATTCCAAAAAGACATGGCGTTCAAGATCACCATTGTGGAAATCGTAGGTTTCAGCAATGGAAATACGATCTTGAAAAATGTCTGGGTATGTGTGCAGCCGTCAATGTAGGCCGCTTCTTCCAGGGCTATAGGTACATTTCCCTTTATAAACCCATGGAACATAAACACGGACATTGCCATGGAAAATCCTGTGTGCATGAAGATCAAAGTGATTCTGTGGTTCAGGATATTCAGCGTGCCTCCGTAAATACTTACCAGAGGGATCATGATCGCCTGGAAAGGTATGATCATGGAAGCAACCATTAAAGCAAAAGTAATCTTAGAAATCTTATTATTGTGTCTCACGATATAGTAAGCCAGCATGGTTCCCAGAATAGTAACCAGCACAGTGGCAGAAACGGTTACGATCAGAGAATTTTTAAAAGCATTCAGAAAGTCCATCTGGTTGAAGGCATTGACAAAGTTGTCAAAGGAAAGTCCCTTAATGGTAAACAGCCAGGAAAAAGGACTCTTGATGATATCCCGTTTCTGCTTTAAGGAATTGATCAGTACCATAAGGAAGGGAAACATATAAGCAATAAAAATAACGATCAATACTGCCATTGCGATAACATTCTGAACCTTTCTCTTGGTTCCGCCGATTTTTTTCTGATTCATTATGCTTCCACCTCCTGTTTCTTTGTGAGATATACCTGAAGACCGCTGATACATGCTACTACGATGAACAGGATCAGGGCTTCAGCCTGGCCTGCGCCGAACTGCCTGGAAGTAAAGGCTTTTTCATATACATGCATGGCTGCCATTTCTGTAGTGCCGTAAGGACCTCCTGCAGTAAGAGAAAGGTTTACATCGTAAACCATGAAGGCTCTTGATAAGGTCAGGAACAGGCAGATCGTGATAGAGGACATCATCAGAGGAAGTACGATCTTTCTCATCTTTAACCATCCGGAAGCTCCGTCAATGCTGGCTGCTTCCATAACGTCTTCGCTGAGTCCCATAAATCCTGCCACATAGATCAGGATCATATATCCGGAAAGCTGCCATACAGAAACCAGTACCATAGCCGCAAAGGCCTTGTTTGGATCTGAGAGCCAGGAGGCTTCAAAAAGACTCCAGCCGGTGCTTTCTCCAATATTTACAAACACTCTGGAAAATACGAACTGCCAGATATATCCCAGAACGATACCTCCGATCAGATTCGGTGTAAAGAAGCCTGCCCGGAAGAAGTTCTGGCCTTTAAATCCTCTTGTAAGAAGATAGGCGATGGCAAAGGCGATAATATTTACCAGCAGCACTACAAGGATCACATATTTAAAAGTCAGCAGCATAGATGTCCAAAATTCATGGTCTTCGATCACCTTCTGGAAGTTGGCAAGGCCGATAAAGTTCTTTACCTCGGCTACGCCGTCCCAGTCCGTAAAGGTAAGGTAAACGCCGTATATAAAAGGGATAATCACTACTGCAAAGAAGCAAAACATTCCCGGCAGCGCGAAAATACCGAAATCTTTTCCTTTATTCTTTGATTTCATCATTCAACCTTCTTTCTTATTCCTGTTCTGCCCAATAATCCTCAATGGATCCTATCAGTTCCTCCCGGTCACTTCTGCCTGCCAGATATTTCTGCATGGCTGCTCCCAGCACAGACCAGTGGTCATTAGGAACAATAGCAGATGCATTAAAGGCTTCTCCCCTCTGTACCTTCTCATAAATGTCACGGCTTAAAGGATCTGCCGGTTCATAAGGATTGTTCTGGAAGGGCGGTATCAGATTACAGGTATTTACCAGCATCTGCTGGCCGATCTCGCTGTATACGATCCAGTTCAGAAACTCTCTTGCCGCAGCCTTTTCTTCCTCAGAAGCCATCTGTCCATCCATCATGATCTGCTTGGAAGGTGAGCCCTGGATCATCTGGTTGGCAAAATCTGTTTCATCATCGCTCATGAAGAATGGAAGGAATCCGTATTCGTCCTCTTTCTCAGCTCCTGCCTCTTCCAGGTTCGGCCATGCCCAGTTTCCATTGACCCAGAAAACCGTCTTTCCATCTGCAAGGTCAATGGCCATCTCATCATAGTCGGCTCCCAGAGGATCTGCTTTCGCCACATTATATTTCTTCAGTACATCAAAAGTATCCAGAAAACCTGTCATACGGTCATAAGATTCCAGGTCCAGGCTTCCGTCCTTGATCTCCTCAATAATCTCCTGGGCCCCTGCTGAAGTTCCGTCATAGGTCTCATAAATATACTGTAAAAGATGAGCGCCTAAAGACCAGTCTTCCTTTGCCACAGAAATTGGTTTTTCCACTCCGGCTGCCACCAGCTCCTCTAAGATTTCTGTAAAGTCCTCTCTTGTCTTAATAGAGGAAGGATCAAACTCCTCTCCCAGAGCTTCCTCGATAGCTGCCTTATTATAGATAATCCCTCTTCCCTCAATACACAGGGGGAAACTGTATACTTTTCCGTTGACTTTTGTAAGGTAATCCTCTGCCTCAGCCGTCCAGTTCTCTCCTGACAGGTCCTCTCCCTTCTCCTCAGCCAGAGCGATTACATCTGTGGTATCCAGAATAGACAGTGTAGGAGGCGTTCCGGAATTATACAGGCTTACCACCTTGGTATAGGGAGATTCACCGTCTGTAACCGGCATAACCTCCACATGGACTCCTGACTTCTCCTCAAACACTTTCCCCATTTCTTCCAGGGCAACCTGGATTTCTGCTTTGGAATTCAGCAGCGTAATGCTAGTCCCGTTCAGGCTGGAGTCATACTGAAAGCTGTCCACAGACATGTCTATGGGAATTTCCTCCTCCACCTCATTGGGATCATCCGGGTCACTGGCAAAACCAAATGTACAGCCAGACAGCCCCACAGCCGTCATAGCCACCACAAGTCCTGCGGCAATGACCTTTGCAGCCATTTTTCTTTTCATAGCCTTTCCCTCCAATTTCTTTGTTTACCCTTCGTTCAGGTTTCTTTTTGTAACCGGTTAAGTAACCGGTTACTTTATGCTCATATCTTAACACCTGCACAATACAGCGTCAAGGCTATTTTAGAACTTTGTAAATAGTACACAATTTCATCAGTCTCGTTTTATCTATGTTGAACATAACCGGTTACGTAACCGATTACTTCTTGTTACTCTCATAGTTTTCTGCTATACTGTTTCTTAAAGAAAACACTGGCACCGCCCCTGGCAGAGCCTGTATTTCATGGAAAAGCAGGCCAGCCTGGGCAGCAGCCGAATATTTTAATGGAGATATTATGAGCGAGAAAAAAAATATAACTTTTGACGATATTGCAAAGTATACAAATTTTTCAAAGACCACCATCTCCCGCTATTTCAACCATCCGGACTCTCTCACCCTGAAAAATCAGGAGATCATCGCCAAAGCTCTGGAGGACTTAAACTATAAAGAAAATAAGGTGGCCCGGATCCTGGCTAACGGAAAAACGGAGTTTATCGGTATTATCATCCCTGGACTTCACAATCACTTCCATTCAGAAATGCTGAATAAAATCCTGCTGACCTATGAAAAATTCGGGTACAAGTTTCTCGTTTTTATCGGAAATGAGCGGGAAGAGACAGAGCGGCAGTATATCCAGGAGCTGATGGCTTACAAAATTGAAGGACTGATTATCTTAAGCTTTACCATTCCCTCCAAGGAGCTTGCAGATCTTCAGATTCCCATTGTGACCATAGAAAGAGAAGATAAATATGTGTCCAGTGTCAACACAGACAATTATATGGGAGGTATACAGGCCGCAAGCCTTCTGGCTAAGCATCAGTGCGATGTCCTTTTCCATATCACTGCTCCCACGGCCCAGGAAATTCCCTCCTATGGACGAATTCAGGGATTCCTGGATCTATGTAAGGAAAAGGGTCTGGAGCATCAGGTAATCTATAAAGATTTTGGAGCTGCCTATGAAGAGATAGAAAAAGTTCTCCGGGAAGTCCTGACAGAACTGGAACAGAAATATCCTAAACAGAAAAAAGGGATTTTTATGTCCAACGATACTCTGGCAAATGTGCTGGTAAACCTGCTGATCCGTAAATATGGCCGTATGCCTGAAGATTATCTCATTGTGGGCTTTGACAACTCTCCCATTTCCAGAGAAGCTGTGGTTCCCATCAGTACCGTGGGCCAGCAGATCGACAAAATTGCTCTGGAGGCAGTGAGCCTCCTTGTAGACCAGATGAATGAACGAAAAAAAAGAAAACCGGCTCCTCTGAAAGAACCGGTCCATAAAGTTATCACTCCTATCCTATTCCGAAGGGAAACCACAGAGGGGCCGCTGTAGCGGCCCTTTCCTCTGGCTTTTCCCAGCGCTTTGCCTGCTCTTCTGTCATCTTCCAGTTTTTCCATAGCCTTTAACTCTTTTCAACTCTTCTTTGCTCGGCAGAACTGTTTGATACTTGCTGTTCTTCTTCATAAATTCTGCAGCCAATTTCATAATAGGCGTATACCATAGATAAATTAACGGCTGTTTTTGAATGCGCCATATCATCGAAAGGCCTATTTAATAATTGGTCAGAAGGTGTCTGACCAATTCACTTCCACTTTTTACACTCTTTTAAGTTAAAATTTTATTATACCGTTGCGAATTATAAGTAGCCAAATACCTATATAGAATGTACCTCTCCATAATCAAAAATTCCTGCTTTCATTTTATTATTGACTTTTTATGATGTCAACAACATAGTAAGAACACCAGAAAAGCGGAGCGTTCTCACGCTCTCAGCCCCCGGTCCATCAGCCGGCAGAATATCACCGCCACCCCCGTACTCACCGCCGTGGCCGCAATCGCCGGCCCTACGATTGCCGTAGGATTTACACTGCCGTACTGGCTTCGGTAGGCAATGATATTTACAGGTATCAGCTGTATAGAAGAAATATTAATGATGAGGAAGGTGCACATTTCATTTCCTGCAATTCCTTTTCCTCTGGCCTTTCCCGGCGCTTTGCCTGCTCTTCTGTCATCTTCCAGTTTTTCCAGTTCTTCCATAGCCTTCAGCCCAAAAGGTGTGGCCGCCCAGCCAAGGCCAAGAAAATTGGCGATCATATTTGCAGATATGTATTCCAAAGATCTGTGTGCTTCCGGTATCCGGGGAAATAAAAAATGAAGCAGCGGCCTCATTGCATTAGTAAGCCGATCCACCAGGCCAGAAGCCCTGGCAATCTCCATCAGCCCCACCCACATGGCCACGATTCCCGCCATGGTAATGCAAAGAGATACTGCCTCTTCCGCAGAGGAAAGGGCAGCCTCCGTTACTTCATTCATGTTTCCGGTAATTCCCCCGTATATGATTCCCACCAGAAGCATACCGCCCCAGAGATAATTCAGCATAGGGAACTCCTAAACTTTTCTTAATTAACTATATGAGGGATTTTCTGATATTATTTAATACTATTTTATTTCTTAACCTCCATAATTGCTTTTATGCATTCATTACAGTTCTTATTCTGATCCACATTATAAATATGGCATACAATATTTCTTCCCTTTTCCAGCAATGCACTTACTCCCGCACTATAGTATCTTGGAACATAGCCGAAAACTTTTCCGTCCTCGCTCAGCATTTGCACTGCGTTGTTGTCATACGCATTGTCTTTTTCCTGTTTTAGATATACTTGGTCTCCTCTAGTGATTTCTGTCGCTTTTTCGCAATTTTTACCACTGCACTCCAAATAATGCCGAACTCCTGCCACATAAAAAATACGCTTTACAGCTTGGTCAGTATCCAAGATTGGGTCAATAAATTCTAGACTGTCAATAGGTAACCGGGCCCCGCTTCTTTTTAGCAATATATATTCGTCGTATTCTTCCAAATCATATTTGTCTAAAATTTTTTTAATATCCTTTCTCTTTCTGTCTGGCAGTCGGCTTGCAAAAATCGGAAAAAGTTTATCACTCTTATATACTTTATTCAAATCCTGAAAACATAACAAAGGCATAAATCCGTCATTTATCGCAGTCTCCACATCTGAATAATACTGAAATTCATACTGTCCATTTTTGATTAATTGCCCTACAATATACTGTTTTCTGGACTTCTCTGATTTCCAAATCAAATAAAGATAGTCTTGGCTCTCCTCCTTGTCACTGTCCAGAGAAGAGTTGATTACCGCCGGTTCTGTGCCATACTGATCTGCCAGACTTTGGGAATACTCCTCTATCCGGGAAATAATCCCTTCCCCGGTATCTCCTTCCACAGGCGTGGGCTGGTAATCATTGACTCCCTGAGCCCAGGAGCCGGAAATCTTTACTGGAGTGATATTGGTTACATTATCCCCCACCAGTTCTCCATCCTCCAGGGTAAAAGTCTGCTGAAAGATCATAGCATCCATATCATTTGGCCCGGAATTTCCTCCGAAACAGAAATTGCCCAGACTATAGACAATGTTCTTTCCTTTATATGTCTCGATTCCCTGAAG
>ERZ1643249.4612-NODE-4612-length-11419-cov-4.568902_pt1 | contig 11419 bp, 20 predicted proteins | sample MGYA00579263_ERZ1643249 | MGnify/ENA primary metagenome ERZ1643249 (study PRJEB29033, sample SAMEA4952264) | chicken gut metagenome | biome: Broiler Chicken; feature: Gastrointestinal Tract; material: Caecum | place: Ireland | collected 2018 | study: Broiler...
GATTAGAAGCATCAGTATTTTCAACAATTAAAAGTGTTCTTTCATCTTGTTTTTCTACCGTATACTCCAAACCATCAGTAGTTGAAGCAGTTAAAGCACCAACATTAACTTCATTATATTTTGCCTTAATTTTGGTACTATCTAAATTTACAATTGCCATAATTTCTTACCTTCTTTCTAATAAATTGGGAATAAATAAATTTGTTCTGGACGTACAATTTTCGCACCAAAAACATAAAGACCTTTTACAGCATCACTAAACGCATCTTGTGGGCGATATGCTTCTACTTTATCAATTTGTCCAGCAAAAGCAATAGCCTTATTCGTACGTAGCATTGCTAATTTGCAATCACGACTACCATCATGCCAAGTTGCTAATAGATTTTCAATAGAAATTAACGCATTACCATATTTACCTACATAACCTTTTTTGATTAATTCGCTATTATTAGTATCTAATTCAATAATTGAAGGACGTAAATGTGTATACCATTCTGGAGTTAACTCTAAATGATAAGTATCTGTGATTTTACAGTTATTTTCATATAAAGTTTTGAATCCAGTTTCGATCAAAGCGATACCTCCATCGGCTTCTTCTGAAATATCAGTAGAAGGTGCAGAAGCCAAGTTATCCTTGTTTGTTGCTGTTAAACTTGCAACATACTTGTCTGCTTCTTCTGATAGTCCTAAAGTCGCCTCTTTCGAGAGGTTTTCAATTAATCCAGGTTTTGATTGTGCTTTTTCTACGTCGTCTACTTCAAAATCGAAATATCTATATTGATCAATATCTAAGAATTGACTATTATCAGTTCCACCTTCGCGAATTAATGGCGTACCAGGCGTATAAGTACGAATAGTAGGTCTATTAACTCCTAAAATTTTAATGCGTTCTGCTTGTTTTACTTCTCCTTCAAATTGAAAATCACAATGATCCTTTAATGATGTAATGGTCTCTAATTGATGTTGAATTTTTGCACTCCAAACGGTTTGTTTAAAGTTTGCAATCATATTTTTTCTCCTTCCTTATGAAGCATGTTTTTTCTTGTAATTAATTTCTAATGATTTTTCTACCGCTTTCATTACTTTCGGATTCTTCAATTGTTCAGGTGTTAGCCTATCAATTTCTTCATCCGTGTAATATTCTTTTTCTGTAGCAATATCGTTATTTTTCATGCTCCCAATGATATTTACTTCTCGTTTTGGTTGAACTTTTTGATAAAGTTCATAAACTGTTTTAATTGGTGTATCATGATTGAACTGTTTTGCGAAATCCTTAAATTCCTTCTTATCAAGAACATCATTACTAACACCCATTTTTTGTAAGTCCTGTTTGTTTTTTGCTTCTGTAAGTGCATTACCAAGAACCACAAATTTTTCCTTATCTCTAACGGATAACTTATCAAAGCCAATGTCTGCTAAACGATTCGCTTCTTCTTGCATTTCGTCAATCCCTAAACCGATAATCTCATTAGCATCAGCTCTTCCTAAAACCCTTTCATCATCATCAGAGCGTCTAGGCTTATATGCCGGGATATCAATGCCTTCATTTTTGTAAAAATTTCTCATTTTTACATTTGCTTCCTCGATGTCTTTCGCACCAAGACCAGCTTTCAGTATACTTTCCGTTTCCTCATACTTTGATAGTTTACTTTCGTATTCTTTTCTTAACTTTCTTTTTTCTTTTTCGATTTTCCCAGGAAGTGCAGAATCGATACGTTCGTTTACTATCTTTTCTAATTCTTCTTCTGTATACGTTTTAACTTCTTTTTTTTCTTCATTCGAAGCGGTATCAGTTAACTCTATACCTCCAACAACATCTTCTACTGGTTGTTCCACAGTATTTTCAGTAACATCTGTTACAGGATTTTGAACTTGTTCGTTCATCTTCTTTCCTCCTATTTTTTTAAGTGTTTGACTTCACTTCCGAGCTTTTATAGTCTTCACGCTTTGGACTAACAAAAAAGCAATAGCTATCTAGCCATCGCTTGATTGTACATATTCTCACCAGCTTGTCCGATTGATGTGATATCTTGCTGTTCTCCCATAAATTTATTCGTAAGCATCTGTATTTGCTGTGCTTGATTTTGAATTTGTGAAATACGTTCTTGAACAGCCTTTATTTTTTTTATTGCCTCTTCCATCTTCATTTTTGGCATAGATGAATCATCATCTAACAAAGAATAAACTTCCAACTCACTAAGTTTTTGAGAATTGAAATATCCTGCTTTTAGCATGTTTTCAATGCTCATTTCTTGAGCGTATTTATCAAACGGGCTTTTTGGTGTAATATCAATTTTTACATTTGCTTCTAACTTTTCCAATACAGAAGGCGGAATTTCAACTGATCGATACGTTTTCTCTCCAGTCACCAAATCCGATATTTCTTCTTCGATTACTAGCCCATCAACCGCATACGTTTTCCACATATCAAACCAAATTCGTGCTAACTGATCAATAGAATCTTTTAACGTTTCTAATTGTTCATTCATCGGCATTCTACTAGCATTTTGTACCGCCAAAATTGCTTTGCCACTCGCACTTTCTGGATCTACTTCTCCAGTTGCAATATCACCGGCACCAGCAAGTTCTCGCGTTGTAGAAAGTAATTCTCCTTGTACTTTTTCCACATCAGTACTCATTTGTGCAGGGGTTGTCGTCGTAAATATTTTTCTAACATCTTCTACATCTCGCGATTCCGTTTCAATTGTAGAACCAACTCGATTAATTGCCTTTGGATTACGTACTTTAGAAATATTAACGACCTTTTGAGGATATGCTGTATTCTTAGCAACTAAAAGTCTTCGCATCATCGTTTTATTAAGTTCAAGTTGGTTAGGAATAAGTCTTCTAACTTCTCCTTCTCCTCTAGAATACCCAACTTTTTCTTCCCACGGCATATGAACCAATGGATATAATGATAAATGTGTATTAGTTGGCTTTTTAATAACAACTTGCTTTGTTGCTTGTGAAAACCACACCTCCCCGTTTTCTTTCCACATTTTTGTAAGTAAGTAACACATATCGTTAACTTCATATTGAGAGTCATCCCCCGTTGAATCGTAGTTGTCATTATCTCCGACAATATTAATAATTTCACTTTTATTAACATTGTTTTTTAATGCATAATTTTGCACATCTGAAACAGGCATTCTTTTACGTATAATGATGTAAGGTTGCATCTGTATTTCTTCGCTGTTTTCATTTCCATAAAAGACGTCATTTTTATAAATAATTTCATTCTCTGGATTATTAGTTTCAGAATTGTACGTTGCATAAATAATTCCTTCATCATTGATTGCTGAATCTTTTGTATACTTTCTGATTTTCCGATCCATCCTGTCTTTTTCCCAAACAATCCTAGCTTTTCTATTCAACAACTCACAAGATTTTGATGCAATTTCTCGTTCTAAACCTGTGATATTTTCAGCACTATAATTAATTGCATAATCATTTGAATGAATAACAGACAGCTTATATTTAATAACTGGCTTTATAAAATTCAAACAAACTGGTTCAATACCTTCTATTTTCAATCCAGACCATTGGTCTCCATTATACATACGATAGTTTAAATCTGTATCTGCATATACATTCATTAAGTTATTAAAGTTTCGACCTTTTTCATAAAGTTGCCATACATCTGTTTTTTTAATTTCTTCATTATTCATACTATCACCTAATCTTTATGTCTTTTTGTCCTTCAGCAGTTCCATTATAATTATCGATGTTTTCTAACATCGTGTTCATCACTTCTTCTGAAAATTTCAATTGTCTTTTGCTTTCCTCTTCATCTTTATAATCTTTGTATACTTTAACAGGATTTAATTCGATAGATTCATTATTATTTACTTTTTGACCAATTCTTACCCCAATCACAAAAGAAAGCAAAATAAAAACACCAAATACGGTGCATAACAATATATCCATTATTTTCCCTCTAAGACAGAAACAATATCTGCTTTCTTCATTTTATCAATGTCTTTGATAGTGATATTATGATCAGAAGCATATTTAATTAATTCTTTTTTTGTATAGTCTTTCAATTCTTTAATTTTTTGAACATCAATCTTATTAGCATTCTGATCTTCTTCTATTCTTCTACTTAGTTTTCTTAATGCTTCATAATATTTAACTTTCATTTCTCTTAATTTTTTCTTTTTCATATAACAGTTATCTCCTCTCCATAATCATACTGAGTTTTTCTCTCATTTGAGAAATTAAATATTCTTTCGATTGTTATAGGTTCTTCATAATAAACAACTTGATCTCTTGCATAATATGCAATTGCTAATCCCATAACTAAGTCATCGTGTGCTCCTTCTTGTGCCTCAGGTCTGCCTTTTTCGTTTCTAACAAATGTAAGCATTTCTTCCAGTGTTAATTTGTCGTTGATTAGTTCAACATGCTCACGGACAATTTTAACTAATTCGGCTATGATAACAGACCTTGTTATACTTGTCGTTCTGAAACCATACGACTTATCCATAATACCAGTGAAACGATCTTCTTTTTCTCTAACATACAAATTAGGATAACCAATTCTCGCTAATTCTTTATTAGGATAACTACTAAAATTACTCTCAATGCACATCATCGCTGGTTTCTTTCTTCCTTTATCATTACTACTGTAATAATATCCTAAACAATACATTTGCCTAACATATAGATCTTCGTCCATTTGATGTCTTAATCTGGCCACCTGCATACCAGTTTTCGCGTTTAACACATGACCAGTAAACCAATCAGATCCTTCTCCAGCAGTATCACCGCCAATGCAATAATGATTTAAATTTGGAAGTTCATATATCTCTATATAACCATTTTTATCTGTGATCCATCTGATATTTGATATTTTTTGACCTTGTGGTTTTGTATCATTATAATCGTATTCGAAATAGCCAATTTTAAGTGGTTTTGATATTTCTGATAATCTTTTACTGACTTGTCTTGCGTCAAAAACGGTCTTACCAAGTACTCCCCATTGCCCTAGACAATAAACATCGTAATAATATTCGTCAGTATCTTTGTAACTTTCAAGTAATTGTTTGTATTCTTCGTCAAGAAAATCATTATCTTTGTATGTGGTATGAACTATTTTTATATTATCTCTTGCTATATCAAAGAATTTCTTTTTTAACCAATGATTTATGTCTATTGGATTAAATGATAATACAATTTGTTTTTTCGTGCCTTTTCCACGCAAACGTACATCTAGTTGATTAAAATCGCTTTCTAAAATTTCGGAAGCTTCCTCGATCCATATGTCTGTAAGTTCTCCTTTTGAAAATGTAATAGATTTTAACTTTTCAACATCGTCTAATCCAGAAAAAATGATCTCATTTTTGTTTAGTAGACATTTAATTCTTAAGTCACTTTCATTTATTTTAAAATACTTTCCTAATTTCCATTTGTTGATTACTTGTTTGAACAGCGCAAAAGTACTATCTCTATTACTTTTCCCTGTTGCACGAACTACTAATAAGTTCATCATACGCATTTTTAATATTTTATAAATATATCTCTCTACAACGAAATATGATTTACCACTACCTGCACCACCATAAAAAATTAGATATCTTTCTTGTAGATCTAAATATTTTAAATAACATTTGTTAAATACTTTTTTGGATATAGATATATTGATATCCTTACTCATCTATATCAACTCTAATATTAAAATCAACATCTGCTTCTACTTTAGTTACATATTCTCCACTCATTTTGTTGAGTGTATCTATTGCTTTAATTTTAGTAGCTATGTCTGCTGATTTTTTTATCGGTATAATGGAGCCGTTTAAAAATACTTCGTCAGTAACGCTATCACTTATAACATCTGTAAGCCATTTCATACGTTCTTTAGCACTCATTATTGATTTATCTTCGAGTTGTTTGATTAATTCTCTATACCTTTCCTGCACCTTTTCTGAATTAAATAACGTACTTGCTTTTTCATCAATGGCTTTATCGCTATATTTCGCATTATACGCATCTTTATATGCTTGTCTTTGTGACATACCGTTTATTATATTTTGAATGAATTTTTCTTGTTTTAAGTTTAACATGTTATCACTTCCTATTTTTATACAAGTTTGACTTCTTGTTTTTTTATTTTCTTTCTAAATACCAAACAGCACGATTGAAATGAATCGTGCATCTCATTAAATCTTCCCAGATCTTATCTTTCTGATATTCTGTTTTTTTATACATTCCATAAATTTCCCTTTTTACCTTCCTGGCTTCCGAACGACTAATTAAAATTCTTTGAATCCATTTCTTCATTCGTCTTTCCATCTTTTCAACACCAGCTTTTTCTTTTGATCACAAGTTTCGCTTTCAAAATAATCTAAGACTTCTCGAATAATTCTTCTTTGATCTTCCGTAATCGGATGATTTTGCTCATGAATTAACTCAAAAACTGTATTGATTATCGTGTATAATCGTTTGTTCTTCGATTCGATAATGTTTAATTGCATATGAGCTTCTCGCGTTAAAGGAGCTCCGTTATCAACAGTCTTTCTTCCACCATTTCGCTTTTCTAAAATATGATGATACGTAAGTGGATTCTTTCTCGTAATTCGATAGTTCATCCAGTCACGATCTTTCACACGAAATATACATGTTATTTTAAAGAGTGTCTCATTCACATTATCACCAACAAAAAAAGAGAGAAAACTCTCTCAAATCAAAAAGGGGTTTTGGTATGTGGTTTTTACTTTACCACACTATCATATTAACATAGCAGGTGGGAACAAGCGGGAACTACTCTATACTTTTTTTCACTTTTTTCACAATTTTATTGATATACCTCTTGCTAATACCGTTATGCTTTACCGAAATTCTAGCATTATTCCAACCAAGCAGCTTTTTTTCAGTGTAGATCTGCTTATCTCTTTCGTTGAATTCTTTAAAGATATTGTACATACGATCTATCTCTCTACTATTTTGTTTTAACTCTTCTTCTAAAAATTCAATGTCTTTTTCCATTTTTACGATTAGAGCGACCGCATCCGTTATAGTATCTCCATGTTTCCCACCTTGAACAGAAACTTTTGATAAATCCATAGCCCCAGCTTCTAGCCTTGCTCTTTGAAGTTCGATTCGCTCTTTTCTCGACTGAATCGAATTTTCTAGTTCTTTCTTTTCTTTTTCCAATTCAAACAGGTCCATTCAACCACCTCTTATTCTTCTTTTAAAATCTTTATAATTCTTTTAATATAAAATGTAGCTGCGGGTTTATTATCTACTTTCCAATAAGCAGAAATTTGATTGCCATCTGTTAATTTAAAATAGAATAAATTCTGTTTGTTCATATTTGTTTCTAGCCATTTAAATACATCTTTTAGTTCCTTTTCAGTCATTTATTCCACCTCTTCAACCTTTCTTGCATAATATATTTCATAACTAAAATCGGAATCATTTTTGTAGTCTTGCTTTAGAGTAATTAAATATTTTAGTAATTGTTCTTTTGTATCAAAATAGTCAACGTCTGTGTCATGATACTTCCAAATTAATATGTATATCATTTATCTTCCACCTTTTCTAACTTTTCAAAAAGCAGTTTTTCCGGTAATACTTTATAGCAAAACCAACTCGTATTAAACCAACTATTTCTTTTATTGCTTAAAAAATTACATCTTCTAATTCTACGATTGCTTTAATATCACCTTGTACTTTGTATTTAAAGTACATTCTTTTAAAGGTTGGTAGCCAGTAATCAAAATAACTACTCATGTTCTATTCTTTCTAATTGCCTTTTTATTTTATACTCTGCGATTTCGTATATTTCCTCTTCGTTTAATTCGTAATAAATAACAAATTGACTTAATAATTTTAATACATCAGCTATTTCTTCAGCTATATGTTCTCTGGTATCAATTAATTCAGTTAGTGGTATTTCATAAGAAACGCTATTTTTTAATTCATGAGTAGTAATAGCCTCTTGTAGTTCGAATACTTCTTCGACTAGTTTTCTTTGTTGGACATTTATACCGTAGTGTTTTATTATTTTTAGTAAATCTTTCTTCATTGTTTAACACCTTCAATTCTTGTAATGTTTTCAAAAATGATTTTATAATTCATAGAATTTTCCACAAAATTTTGTTTATATAAAATTTGAATGCCTTTCATTATTTCTGAAATATATTGGTTTTTTCTATCGACTAACTGCATTTTAAATTCATCAACCTTTTTCTCAATCTCTTCATCAACTCTGTCAGAAATTATTTTCTTCAAGCTATCTTTTAAATATTTATCGATGATTTTATATTCATTATTCATTATTTATCACCACCTATTATTTCTTTATATTTGTTTAAAATTTCTTCTAAAGCTATTAATGTATATTGCTCACAACTATCTAAACCTTCCACACTTTCTTGTTGGCTTTTTAATACATCAATATAATCTTCTAAATACTCTATAAATTCTTTTTGTTGATTAATTAATTTTGTATTTTCTTCATATAAAACTTCATTTGTAAGAGTTCCAGTTTTACTATATTTCTTTTCAAGTTGTTTCTTTAATTTTTGATTCTCTTGTTGTAATTTATATAATTCTTCAGCAAGCCATCTACTCCCGTGCAAAGATAAGTTCCAAATGTATTCTTCTATCTCTTCTTTATTCATTTATTCCACCTCTTTCAAAACTGCATAAGCCCAATCAATAAATGACATATCTTCTATTTCTTTATCTCGCTCGCCTAAATACCTAGAGCGATAATATATCCAACCAATTTTTGTCGGATAAGCATAATAATAATTATCACATCTACAAGCCAACACTGGTTTATTAATATTCCTATCATATTTAAAGCCTACTGGTTCGTTGTCATAAAACCCTAAATCAACTAAATTTCTTCCTTCTAATTGTTTCTTTAACTCTTGATTTTCTTCTTCTAATTGTTTTATATAATCCAACAAAATTTTAATATCAGCATAAGTGATGTTACTGTCACCAATATAACTATAACTTCCCTTTTTTACTTCTTTATTTTCAATTAACTTTTTAGCCCCTTCTAATTCTTTTTCAGTCATTTATATCACCTCTTTTAGAATATCCCTAACTTCATTAAATAAATACTTTGGTTCTCCATTATCATCAACCCAATATTTTTCACTATTATCAGATATCAATTTATTTAATTTATCTATTACTTCTTTGTATTTTTTAATACAATTAACTAATAAATTTGCTTGATTGTTTTCTTTAATTAATTCTCTAGCTACTTCGCAAAATTTTATTAAGTCTTCTTTATAAAAATTTTCAAATTGTGGATTTCCATTTAGCAACATTTCTTTTATATGATATTTATTTATTATTCTTGTAGCTTTAGTCATCTATATCACCCCTAATCACTAGCTTTAAAGTTATAAATTGGTTTTATTACTCTAATAATATCTACTGTGTCACCTATGTTATCAATAATCTCTTGCATAGGCTTATATGCGTCTGGTGCCTCATCAATTGTATTCATATTAACTGACGTAGTATACACATCTTTCATTTCATATTCGTAATTTTCCAATTTTAATATTTCTTTTGCTTTTGCTCTAGACATTATTCTGCCAGCACCATGAGGAGCAGATTGGTTCCAATCGTCATTACCTTTACCTATACCAATAATACATCCATCTCTCATATTCATAGGAATAAGTACTCTTTCTCCTTTTTTAGCAGATATTGCACCTTTGCGAACTATGTTATCATCGAATGATATATAATTATGAATTGTTTCAAAATAATAAAAATCTTTTTCTACAACATCTTGTGTGTACCAATCATGGCTACTAGTTGGTTTTTCTTTTAATCGAATGCTTTTATAGCCAGAATAATACGGTAACTCAAAATAATTGCACAATATTTGTTTTGCTATACATAAACGATTATCTCTAGCGAATTCTTGACATAGTTTCATATCATGAAGATAATCTTCTCTTAATTTTCCCTCCAAATAACATAAATCCTTAGGCAATTTGGTTTTATCCTCATATTTCTTATTGATTTCTATCAATTTTGTTTGAATTTCTTTTTCTCTACCTTGTTTTTTGTAATCTTCTATTGCCTTTTGCTTTTCTTCTTGCATTTCTTTCTTATAAGAGCAATGATCGATAGCCATTTCTTGATATATTTCAGCGACTTGTTTACCTAGATTTCTCGAACCAGTATGTATAACTAAATATTTTTTATTATCCTCGTCAACGTCAACTTCTATAAAATGATTCCCACCACCTAATGTACCAAGACTTTTTTCTAGCCAATTATCTTTATTTTTTAGTTTTTTAAAGCAATATAATTGTTCTAATTCCAAAAATTTATATCGTTGTTTTTCAGACACGTTCATGCCGCTAGGAACATATTGTCTTATGATTTTATCTAATTTTTCTAAATCTAAATCAATATTCCCTAATTCAACGCATAACATTCCACAGCCAATATCGACACCGACGATATTTGGAATTACTTTATTACCCAAATCACCAGTAAAACCAATTACACATCCCTTTCCGGCATGAACGTCTGGCATAATCCTAACTTTACTATTTTTAAAAGCCTCTTGTTCTAATAATTCGTTTATTTGGTCTAATGCCTCTTGTTCAATATTGTCGGTAAATATTTTTAAATTTTTCATTTATTTCACCTCTCTTCCGGTTGTAAGCGGACTTTTTTACTTAGAACCGGACTTAATTTGCTTTAATATTTTCTTTTTTTCTTCCTTTGATAAATTCCAGTTTTTCCAAATCTCGTCTTCTAATTCTACGATTGCTTTAATATCGCCTTGTACTTTGTATTTAAAGTACATTCTTTTAAAGGTTGGTAGCCAGTAATCAAAATAACTACTCATGTTCTATTCTTTCTAATTGCCTTTTTATTTTATACTCTGCAATTTCATATATTTTGTCTTCGTTTAATTCGTAATAAATAACAAATTGACTTAATAAATTTAATACATCAGCTATTTCTTCAGCAATATGTTCCCTGGTATCAATTAATTCAGTTAGTGGTATTTCATAAGACACGCTATTCTTTAGTTCATGATGTGTAATGACATTTTGTAATTCTAATACTTCTTCTGCCAGTTTTCTTTGTTGATTATCAACTCCGTAGTGTAAAATTATTTTTTTTAAGTCTTCTTTCATTTGTTATCATCCTTTATATTGTTAAGCCTTTTTAAATTTTCCCATCCAACACGCACATTAAACCCTAATTTTTTCGCTTGTCCAACAGTCAAAGCTCTCAATTTTATTTTTTTGTTTGGTTTCAATGGAATTTCTTTGTACTCCCACCATTCTAAACCATCATATTCGTGTCTTTCTAGCCACCAATTATCACCAACAACCAATAAGTCCTGTGCAACTTCTGGAGCACCATAACCGTCATCATATTCCACATTTGCAATCTTTAAAAACTCATTAGCATCAAA
>ERZ1643249.4613-NODE-4613-length-11415-cov-4.355458_pt1 | contig 11415 bp, 10 predicted proteins | sample MGYA00579263_ERZ1643249 | MGnify/ENA primary metagenome ERZ1643249 (study PRJEB29033, sample SAMEA4952264) | chicken gut metagenome | biome: Broiler Chicken; feature: Gastrointestinal Tract; material: Caecum | place: Ireland | collected 2018 | study: Broiler...
GACTTTCCGCAATAAAAATACCTGTATCCGGTTCATTGTAATGCAGCAGCTGCCCTTCAGAAAGACGAGCATAGATATCCAGCTCCTGCATTTTCATATCATTGATTTTGATCATATTTGCCATGTTTCGTCTCCTTTTGCATTCTCTATGCTACATTGTAACATAATTTAATACCACTCTTTCAAACAAAAATTTAGGGAAAACGTGACTAAGCAGACACGCTCTCCCTATTACAATATATTTATGACTTATCTCCTTTCCAGACTGCAAGGAATGATCAACTCTCTATTTCAAATATTCCCGAAAGAATCTTTCCATCTTGTCAAATGGGATGATATCCATTTGATCATACAGATCTGTGTGTACAGCGTCTGGAATGATCATAAGCTCTTTATTTTCCCCTTTCAATTTCTTAAACGCATCCTTGCTGAAATAGCAGGAATGTGCTTTCTCTCCGTGGATCAGCAGCACTGCATTGCGGATCTCATCGCTGTAGCTTAAAATTGGCATATTCAAGAAGGATAATGCGGATGTGGTATTCCATCCTTCGTTGGAATTTAAGGAGCGTTTATGATATCCTCTCTCTGTTTTGTAATAATCATAGTAATCTTTTACAAAAAATGGAGCATCTTCCGGGAGCGGATCTACGACTCCTCCTGCTCTTTCATAGGTTCCGTTCTTATAATCTACGATTCTCTGTGCATTTAAATCTTTCCGCAGTTCATAACGTGCATCTGCATCCATGGAATCAAAGTACCCTTGTGCATTGACACGACTCATATCATACATCGTAGATGCCACAGTCGCTTTGATTCTAGGATCATTGGCTGCCGCATTCAGCGCCATTCCTCCCCAGCCGCAGATTCCAATGATTCCAATTCGTTCTGGATCCACATTTTCCTGTACAGATAAAAAATCCACTGCCGCAGAAAAGTCTTCTGTATTGATATCCGGAGACGCAACATAGCGAGGCTCTCCTCCGCTTTCCCCTGTATAAGAAGGATCGAAAGCGATCGTTAAAAATCCTCTTTCTGCCATTGTCTGAGCATACAAACCGGAAGACTGTTCCTTTACTGCTCCAAAAGGTCCGCTTACCGCGATGGCCGGAAGTTTCCCCTGTACATCTTTTGGCTCATACAGATCTGCTGCCAGTGTAATTCCATAACGATTATGAAATGTAATCTTCCGGTGATTCACTTTTTCACTTTTGGGAAAGACCTTATCCCATTCCTGTGTCAATTTTAATTCTGTCATCCTCTTATACCTTCCTTTCTTACAATCCAATCAAATCTTTTGTTCTTTCTCTATTTGGTAAACCAAGAAATCAAGACAATCCACTTTGCTCTGGCTTTCATGGAGCTGATCCATCAGATGACATCGATGGCATCTCAGCGCACGGATCACGTCCTTCATTCGGCCGGCTTCGTATAAAACACAAATATCCTTGGTCTGCCGTTCATTACAGCCTGCATCTTTTAAATTTTGAATCATGTCCGTCATGTTCTCCATTGTGTTTTGCCTCCTGTTTCTCTTTCTGATTTCATTATAAATCCTTGAAATCCATCTGACTAATGGTTATTATTTATATCATGATATGCATTTTAAGAATAACATAACAAGGAGAAATCATGATGGAACTTCGAACTCTTCGTTACTTTCTCGCCGTGGCGCGGGAAGAAAATATGACTCGGGCTGCCGAAACCCTGCATGTGACCCAGCCTACGTTATCCAAACAATTAAAAGCATTGGAACATGAACTCGGCAAAAAATTGTTCATCCGGCACAGTTTCAGTATTCAACTGACGGAAGAAGGTATCCTGCTTCGAAAACGTGCTGAAGATTTAGTTCACATGGCAGATAAAATTTCCCAGGAATTTCTCTCCCTGGATGATATCACCGGCGGAGAATTATACTTTGGTCTTGCAGAATCCTATCAAATTCGCTATTTGGCACGGGAAATTAAGAAATTTAAAAGGGCCTATCCTTCTCTCCGTTATCACATTACCAGCGGAGATACCGAACAGGTCACAGAAAAACTTGAAAAAGGACTCTTAGATTTTGCGGTTCTGGCAGAAAAACCCGATTCCTCCAAGTACAATTTTATTCTCTTTCCGGAGTCAGATACTTGGGGACTGATTCTTCCCGCCGCTCATCCTTTGGCAAAGAAAAAAGCCATCCAAATGGATGACTTAATCGAACTGCCTTTATTTTGTTCCGAGCAAGCATGGAATACAGAAATCGCAGAATGGTGCAAAGGGCACATTGATAAGCTGCATCTGGAAGGCTCTTTTCGTCTTTCCTACAATGGAGCAATGTTTGCCAAAGAAGGCCTTGGATGTCTTCTCACTTACCGTCATTTAATTGATACCAGTCCGGGAAGCGGACTTGTCTTTCGTCCTCTCAAACCGGAATTAAAAGCAAATATGTATCTGATTTGGAAAAAATATCAGATCTTTACACCAATCGCAGAGCGGTTCCTTAAGGAGATTCAGCATTCTTTTCAGGATTTATGATTCTTTTCTTTCGGCAGGAACAGGCTTAAAAGCAGAGATACGACGAATACTCCGGCTACTGCATTTCCGTTAAAAATATCCCCTACTGCCTGCGGGAACGCAGAAAAGAAGTTCCCTGATGTCTGCGTCAAACCAACTCCAATACAAAAAGACAACGAAACAATAATCATCGTGCGATCATCAAAAACACATTCTTTTAACATTTTAATTCCTTCATACATGATAGAACCGAACATCATAACCGTACATCCTCCCAACACCGCCTGCGGCAAAGAGTTAAAAAAGGCTCCCAATGGCGGAAAGAGAGAAGCAAGGATCAGGATCAAGGCTCCCATCAGAATTGTAAATCGATTGATAACCCTCGTCATTGTAACTAAACCTACATTTTGACTAAAAGAAGTCAATGGCGGACATCCAAAACATCCGGAAATAGCGCTGGAAAAACCATCGACTGCCAGAGATCCCTGGAGTTCTTCCATTTTGATATCTCGTCCCAACGCTCCAGTACAAACCGCCGTTGTTGCGCCCGTTGTTTCTGCAGCGGATACAAGGAATACAATGGCGATGGTAAAGAAAGCGCCCAGATCAAAAATCGGTTTATGACTGGTAAAAAACACCAAATTAGGCAGACTGAAAAATCCTACTTCCTTTATTGTGTCTGAAATCCCCGAGAAATCAACCATTGGCGCAATTCCAGACACGGTAAAAATAATGGATAAAATATAGCCCAAAATTAAACCTACCAAAATATTCAAGTTCTTATAGACTCCTTTTAAAAGATATCTTGCCACCAGGCAGATAATCAAAGTAAACAATCCAACAACCAAATGATACCAGGCTCCAAAGTCTTCGACTCCGCTTCCCCCTCCCCAAGAATCCATTCCAACAGCCAGCAACGACAGTCCTATCGCAATCACCACACAGGCAGATACGACCGGAGTCAGAAATCTTTTCCAATATTTTGCGCTTAAGCCCACAAGTCCTTCAAAAATTCCTCCGGCGATGACTGCACCGATCATCCCTTCATATCCCAGTTCCGGATTGGTGCAAATAATCAGTAAGCTTCCCAAAAACGTAAAACTTACCCCCATAACAATCGGGAGACCGGAACCGATCTTCCAGACTGGATATAGCTGCATGCATGTTCCGATTCCGGCCGCAAACATAGCGCTTTGCAAAAGTCTGGTAACTTCTGCAGAACTCAATTGTCCTCCGGATCTTAAAACGGCTGCGCTGCATACGATCAGCACAGGTGCCAAATTTGATACGAACATGGCAAGTACGTGCTGAAGCCCAAATGGGATCGCTTTTTTTAGCGGTACTCTTCCGTCCAGCTGATAGATGTTTTCTTCTTTTACCGATGTTGTTTTTGTTCTCTCTTTGTTTTTCATTTTCCATTCCTTTCCTGTCTTTGATATTTAAAATACAAGTTGTACCAAAAACATATAAAAAATCGTTCCGCCGGCAATGGACAGCAGCATCTGCCGTTTCCAAACATGGAGCACAATCACCAGCAAAATAGCGAGCAGCTCCGGAATTCCATGACTGCCGGAAAAGACTTGAACATCTTTTAGACTGTAAATGACCAGCAGCCCAAAAACAGCCGCCGGAAGCACTTTTCCCAGATACCGGACAAAGGCAGGCGTCGGCTTATCTCCAGGGAATATCAAGAAAGGAAGAAATCTAGTCAGCATCGTTCCGAGAACAACCATGGCAATCGTAAAAATCTTTTCAGTTAACGTCATGCTTTCTCTCCTCCTTCCTTTTCCAAAAACGGCCGAAGTGCAGTTAATGAACATAAAATCAGCAGCATGGCCGGAAGAATAAATTGATCTGCCCCGAAGATAATCAGACATGCCAAGGAGATTCCCATTCCCACTAAGGAATTTGTATGGTTTGTTTCCTTCAGCCACTGTTCCATAAAAATAACCACGAACATCGCCACCATAACAAAATCTAAACCTTCCGTATTAAAATGGATCAAAGATCCAAAGATACCTCCTAATGCCGCTCCGGATACCCAATAAAAATGATTGAAAAGTGTTACAAAGAACATGAACCAGCCGCGATCCACATCTTTGGGAATCTCTGCCGTATAATTGATGGAAAAGCTCTCGTCGCACATACCAAAAATAAGATAAATCTTCTTAATCCCGGTTCCTCGGAAGCGATCCAGCATAGAAATTCCATAAAACAAATGCCTCGCATTGACCATAATCGTCATGATCAGTGCCTGCAAAGGGTGGAAAACTCCCAACAACATCCGGACGGTTACAAACTCTACGGACCCTGCGAAAATCGTAACTGCCATCAGCATCGGATACCAGAAACTAAATCCTGAAATATTCATATAGATTCCATAAGTAATTCCCAAAAACCAAAAACCTGCGAAAATAGGAATTGTATATGGAAAGGCACAAACCATGGCCTTTTTCATCATTTGTTTTTTCTTCATTTCGTTCTCCTCCTTTTTCACATCTTCAAGATTATCACGACCATGAAATAGAGTAAAGCAATTTCCGGACAAAACGAAATACCGCCGCAGCTTTCCAACAGAAAGCTGCGGCGGCATCTCTTATTTGACCATATTTTTAGAATGAAGTTTATCCTTTATAACTTTAACAAATCGCTGACGTTGATCTCTTCAAAACTCTTAATTGTCATATCTGCCTGTGTCAGCGGTTCACTTACTTCTACACCGACTGCATACATTCCGGCGCCTTTAATTCCCTCAACGCCGGCCTGCGCATCTTCAAAACCAATGGCTTCGGAAGGATCCAAATTAATCATTTCAGCAGCTCTTACAAAGATTTCAGGATCTGGTTTTCCTTTTTTCAGTGTTGCAGGATCAACGATTGCATCAAAATAGTCATAGACCCCTAATTTCTTTAAGATAAATGGTGCATTTTTTGATGCGGATGCCAAAGAGCAAGGAACTTTCTTCTCTCTGGCTTCATCCAAGAATGCTTTTACACCTGGCAGTAGGTCATCTGGAGTTAAATCATCCAAAAGTTTTACATATGCTTCGTTTTTTTTCGCTGCCATTGCTTCTTTTTCTTCCTGTGTATAGTCATTTTCTTTTCCGCCATAAGCAAGAATTCTATCCAAAGAATCCATACGGCTGATTCCTTTTAACTGCTCGTTGAACTGCAGATCAATGGTAATGCCAATAGATTCTCCGAGTTCTTTCCAAGCAATATAATGAAATTTTGCTGTATCAGTAATTACACCATCTAAATCAAATACAAATCCTTTTTTCATATTTTCACCTTCCATTTTTATTTCAATTCTTGTTTCGTTCCGGCAGTTAATGCTACTGTCTGATCTTTATAAACGATTTCTGTATCCTGACTTGCAGTTACACAGCATGTATCTTTCGCCATATCAAACTCATAGTGAACCTGATTTACATCCATGCTGAACTGAATACGTGTCCATTTTTCCGGCAGATTCGGATTAATATGCAGCTTGGATTCCCGAATATCAATTCCTGCAAATGTTGTCAAAGTAATATAAATTGTTGCAGCCATAACTCCGGCATGGATACCTTCGGCTGTCGTTCCGCCCTGAATATCCCGATAGTCGGAATATAAAGCTTCCTGATATAATTGCCATGCCATATCATCTTTGCCGACCATTGCGGCTAACTGACAGTGCACAACTCTTGATAATGTGGAACCATGAGAAGTACGATCTAAATAATACTGTAAGTTCTTTGTGAGATAATCTGCCGGAACCTGATAATTCAAATCCGCTAAGATACTATCTACTTTTTCTTTGGAGAAATTGTAGAATATCATCAAAGTATCTGCCTGTTTTGCCACTTTGAAGTCATCCGCAGACATACCTTCCGCACGTAAAATACGGTCCATTCGATAGATGTTGCCATATTTTTCACGATAATAATCCCAATCTACCTCTTTCAGCTGGAAGTATCCTTCATACTGTCCGATGATTCCTTCCTCATTGATATCTAAAGCAAGTTTTGTTTTGATATCATCCATTAAGTCCATATCGTCCTTCACAGTGCCGGTCTTTTCCATAACTGCTGCAAATGCTTCATCGGAAACGATTGTCTTTAACTGATCGATAAATTCAAACAGCCAAACGACCATCATATTGGTATAAGCGTTATTTTTCAGACCGCCTTCTTCGCTGCCTGGATATGTTTCATGGAATTCGTCCGGACCCATGACTTTATCAATATTATATTTTCCAGTCTCTTCATCATATGCCGCAGCGCTCTCCCAGAAACGAGCGATTTCCATTAACATTTCAGCGCCGTATTCTTCCATATACTGTTTATCATGTGTATTGTTCCAATATAACCATACATTGTAAGCAATTGCCAAAGATACGTGTCTCTGCAGACGGCTGAAGTCTTTGTCCCAATTTCCAGTCATTGGATTTAAGTGAATTTCCTGTGACTGTTCTGTTCCTTCCAGACCGGACTGCCATGGGAACATTGCGCCTTGATATCCTGCTTCTTTTGCGGCTTCTTTTGCAGCATTCAAACGATCATAGCGATACATTAAGATCTGTTTTGCTGTTTCCGGGAAATGCACAATGTAAAATGGCAGAATGAAAATTTCATCCCAGAAAATATGTCCGCGGTAGGCTTCTCCGTGCAATCCTCTTGCTGTGATGGATGCATCCAATTTTTCGTTTCCGTTCGGAGAGGCAGAAACAAGCAAATGATAAGTGTGTAAATGAATCAGTTTCTGTGACATGATATCACCATCAATGGTAATATCTGTTTTCTTCCATAATCCTTCCCAGGCTTTGGTCGTCTCTTCTAAGATCTCTTCAAAGCTCTTTGATTTTACATTCTTCTGAATATGTTCTTCCGCATCCTCAAGCTGCTGATTTGTTAAGCACTCGATATGAACATATTTTTCAATGACAGTTGTCTGGTTCTCCTCTACAGCAACGTTCAATGTCTGAATCACTTTATCGCTCTGAACGTCGTTATCGATCTTCGCCGGATCAACCGCATCTCCCATAAGCTCTGTTTTCTGGATAATCGTAAACTGGGACTGCTTTGTTCTGGCCGCAAGCAATGCTTTCTGCTCTGCTGCTTCTGTTTTTAATACGTCAAGATGATGTCTTTCTAAGCTTCTATAACGCTCTACGTTATAGTTATAAACAGAACCGTCAATTTCTGAAATAATTTCAACATCTCCGGAGAAGTTCAATGGTGTTACACGGTACTGGATCACATACTCACGTGTATTTTCCATGTTTGCTGCTTTTAAAGTTTCAATCTGAAGTTGTTTTCCGTTCTGAAGTTCTACGATCATTTTAGAATCGAACAAGCCGTTTTTCATGTTCAATGATCTTGTCAGGGATACGATTGTCTGAGATGTGATGTCGACCAATTCTCCATCGACTTTAACACTTAAATATTGAGCATTCGGCGCATTTACAAAATCTTCATTGAAAATTTCTGCGTCTCCTACTTTTGATTTTGCCTGATTATACAGACCTGCCAAATAAGTTGCCGGATAATGCTCATCAGAAATTTTCATTTCCGGAACAGTTCCTCTTAAACCAAAATAACCATTTCCTACGGTCAATAAAGATTCTACAGAATATTCATCTTTTCCCGGATGATATCCTACATACTTCATGTTCCATACGAAATCTTCTTTCGCCTTTTGCAGCAAAGAATCAACATCTTCATTTTCATCTGCCAGCACACAGATCTGATGGGATGCTTCTGTTAATAACTGAACAAAATCATAAGTCTTTCCTTCTTCCTGGAAAATAGGCTGACTTAAATTCTCCACAACGATTCCTTCATAATCCTGGAATTCTGCGATACAATCCGCGATCTGCTTCACCAATTCCAGGCAAAGGGATTCATTTGGGATTTCTTTTGTTGTCTGCTGATCAGTTACCGTAATTTTCTGATCATCCCAAAGCAAATTTAAATGTTTCATTCTTTCTCTCCTTTCTAACTTGTACGTATATGTTGTCATCCATTACTATACACTTGTACGTACATGATGTCAATAGAAATTTCCATAATTTCAGGGATATTTTTATTTCATAGGAACTTTGTCTCTATGAAACAAAAAAATGGTTAATGTTTTACACTAACCACATATTATAACTTATTCTATTTTTGATCGATTTTCCTGAATTTATACCGTTCGTCTGGCAAAATCTACGAACCGAAATTTGTCCGGCCGATGTTTTGATTCCGTATATTGGAATAACGTTGCATCCTCCAAATAGGTATAAGATTTCACACATACCAGCAGATCATATTCATGCATATCCAACAATCTCTTCTCTTCCTCGCTGGCCGGAACCACAACAATCTCTTTCTTTGCAAAACTCACCTTAAGACCTAAGGTTCCTTCGATATATTCATAAAGTGAATTCTGGGCATGTTCCCGCGTCAGATCCGGAATGACCTGAGCATTCAAATAATCTGTGTCAATGATGATCCTCTCCCCATCGATCTCGCGGATCCTTACGACTTCATAAATATCTCCCTCATCCATATACAATTCTTTCTTCATTCTTGGAGTAACGGGATATTTTTCAAACTTATGCACATGAGTGATCACCTGTTCATGCATTGTTTCTTTTAATTCTTTAAAACTCATTACGCCGGAAACAGGGAAACTGATCTTATCGGTATCTAAGACCAGGGACCCTTTCCCTTTTTCCTTTTGAATATATCCATTCTGCAGCAATAAATCCAACGCTTTTCGGATCGTGTCACGTGAAGCGTCAAACTGCTGCTGTAATTCACTTTCACTCGGCAAATATGTATTGGCAGGTATGTTTCCGTTTAAAATCTCTCCTCTGATATGCTGAAAAATCGTCTGGTATTTGCTCATATTGTCTCACCTCACGTTTATCATTATACTGATAATCCATTCAAATCGCAACGGATTCTTTTTAGTATAACACAAGTAAGGCTTTTCGATAACAACATTTTTTGATATCCCTAATGCTTCTTTCCAAACATCATAGCGCGAAATGCACAAGCAGCTGCATACAGAACACCGGCACAAGGCCAAATGATCCATGTTCGATGCCAGCTCATCGTATAAAAGCTGATTCCAAGATAAATAGCTGTCGTGATGCACCAGTATACCGTGTCAAAATTCTCATTTCTGTTTTTCTCTCTCCGTTTTTCATCGGTATATTCTCCTTCACAAAGCAGCTTCTCATAACTTCCATGAACCATGCCGGCTTTCACCATGAAAAAAACTCCAATCGCAATCATAAAGAAGAAAAAGGCTACACACCATATGTATACAATTTCTAAATCAGTCAATGCTCCGGCAATGATAATCGGAACAACACTCATAATACAAATCCCCACTCCGATTGCTATGAAATTTTTATAGGCCGGATAGAATCGTTCTTTTTTCTCTTCCACAAACTCTGCGGTTCCATCATTTAATTGGATCAAATCTTTTTCCATATAATCATATTTTCCCAATTTAATCCCTTCGGTGATAAAGAGTACTACGGCTCCCGTAATCATCAGAAGAAGGACCGCAGTTCCAATTCCTTCTGCCGTATCTTCCGGCACGGGAATCACGTAATTTTCTGCCATTCCTGCAAAAAGAATCAGGAACACGGGAGACAAGATACAAATCGCAACCCCTAACGCTATTTTCTTTGAAGCCATAAGAACTGTTTCCATATAGATCTTTGCTTCTTCCAAAGATACCCTTCTTCTCTTTTCTTTTTCTTCTTCCCGGTCCTTATCGTTTTCTTCCGCTTCCTGCGTATCTGCAGTCTCTTCTATTTCATCTTTTAACAGATAATCTGTACTGACTCCGAATATCTCACTCAATCGTATGATTTTATCCAGATCCGGGACAGAGGCGCTGCTTTCCCATTTTGACACAGATTGTCTGGAAATATCCAGCTGTTCTGCTAATTCTTCCTGCGACCATCCCTTTTGCTTTCGATGCTTCATGATTTTCTCTGCTAGATTCATTTGATATTTCCTCCTTTTTCCTGTCCTGCAAATTTCTATATAGTACCATATAATTTTTTCTTAAGATGATCTTATCATAACAAAAAAGCCGGTTGACAACTACCAAGCGCCCTTGGAAATCTGTCAACCGACAGTTGCATCCTCTGTTTTTACTTCTTTCCGGACTCGAATTTCTCCAAAGAAACCATTTTGTAATCGTCATTGGCCAAATCAAAATCCAAATCACCACTAACATAGACATGTTTTTGTTTATCCACAAAAATGGCGGAGGCATCGTATTTTTTCAACAGCTCCTGACTTTTTTCTGCCCCCAAAGAAAAACATGCTGTGGATAATCCGTCGCTGTTTAATCCCGAATCACATACAACCGTACAGGAAGTCAAATTTGTCTCTACGGAATATCCTGTTTTCGGATCTAAAATATGAAAATATCGTTTCCCGGTTTCCTCATCAACAAAATATTTTTCGTAATCTCCGGAAGTGCTGATAAAGGTATCTCCATCTGTCTGAATGCTTCCCAGAACATTCCCACTGTTCCCGGAAGGATCCTGCACGCCTACTTTCCATTTCTCTCCATCGGGCTTCTCTCCATAGACATAAATACTTCCTCCCAGCGCAATCATAGCACCTGTAATCTCATCATCTTTTTCCAGAGTTTCTTTTACCACATCCGTTCCGATTCCTTTTCCAAACGCCCCTAAATCAAAGGCTGTGTTTTTATTTTCCGCTGTGATATTCCCGCTTTTATCGATGTCAATATTAGAACTATTGACCGCCAGATTTCCTTCTAATGCTTTCTGTATCGCAGATGCTTCTGGTACTTTCGGGTCTTTCGATTCAAAATCCCACAATCTTGTTAAAGTTCCAATTGCAGGATCCACGGTATTCCTTCCATCCGCATATGAGTCTCTGCTTAGTTTCAACGATTG
>ERZ1643249.4618-NODE-4618-length-11399-cov-3.988364_pt1 | contig 11399 bp, 8 predicted proteins | sample MGYA00579263_ERZ1643249 | MGnify/ENA primary metagenome ERZ1643249 (study PRJEB29033, sample SAMEA4952264) | chicken gut metagenome | biome: Broiler Chicken; feature: Gastrointestinal Tract; material: Caecum | place: Ireland | collected 2018 | study: Broiler...
CGGCCGGTTGGTCTCTGTCAGCTCGATGCTGCGTCTCAGCGACTGTTCGTCGCCGGTCAGCTGTTCAAACTGAAAGTAATCCGCAAATTCCTTCACTGTCACTTTTTTGTCTGCCATGCTCATCCCTCCAGCATCTTTCTCAGATATCGTCCGGTATGGCTCGTTTCTGAACGGGCCACTTGTTCCGGTGTTCCGCACGCGACGATCGTGCCGCCTTCATCGCCGCCCTCCGGGCCGATGTCGATGATATGGTCCGCGCTCTTGATCACATCGAGATTATGCTCGATGACCAGCACGGTGTCGCCGTTGTCCACGATGCGCTGCAGCACTTCCAGCAGCTTCTTCACGTCGTGCGTATGCAGGCCGGTGGTCGGCTCATCCAGCACGAACAGCGTCTTGCCGGTCGCCTTGCGCTGCAGCTCGCTGGCGAGCTTCACGCGCTGGGCCTCACCGCCGGAAAGCGTGGTCGCGCTCTGTCCCAGCTTCACATAGCCCAGGCCCACGTCCTTGAGCGTCTGCAGCTTATGGCGGATCTTGTGCACGCCGGAGAAGAAGTCGATGGCCTCTTCTACGCTCATTTCCAGCACATCATAAATGTTCTTTCCTTTATAAGTGACCTGCAAGGTCTCTTCATTGTAGCGCTTGCCGCCGCACTCTTCACACGGCACATACACATCCGGCAGGAAATGCATGGAGATGCGCAGGATGCCATCGCCCTGGCAGGCCTCGCATCGCCCGCCCTTCACATTGAACGAGAAGCGGCCTTTTTCATATCCGCGCAGCTTGGCTTCCGGCGTCTGGGCAAACAGCTCGCGGATATCGTCAAACACGCCGGTGTATGTCGCCGGATTGGAACGCGGCGTGCGTCCGATGGGATCCTGCGAGATATCGATGACCTTATCGATGTTCTCGATGCCGCGGATCTCCTTATGCTTGCCCGGCTTGATGCGCAGACGCCCCAGGGCATGCTGCAGCCCCTTGGTCAGGATCTCATTGACCAACGAGGACTTGCCCGAACCGCTGACCCCGGTCACACAGATGAAGGTGCCCAGCGGAAAGTCCACCGTGACATTTTTCAGGTTGTTGGCCGCGCCCTTGACGACGCGCAGCTTCTTGCCATTGCCCTTGCGGCGGGTCTTCGGCACCTCGATCCTCATGCGCCCGCTCAGATAATTGCCCGTGATGGAATCCGTATTGGCCATGACTTCCTGCGGCGTGCCGCAGGCCACGACCTCTCCGCCATGGACGCCCGCGCCCGGACCGATGTCGATGATATAATCCGAAGCACGCATCGTATCCTCGTCATGTTCCACCACGATCAGAGAATTGCCCAGATCACGCATATCCTTCAACGTGGCGATCAGACGGTCATTGTCGCGCTGATGCAGGCCGATGCTGGGCTCATCGAGCACATAGAGCACACCGCTGAGGTGGGAGCCGATCTGCGTAGCCAGGCGGATGCGCTGCGCCTCTCCGCCAGACAGCGAGCCGGCGATGCGGTCCAGCGTCAGATAGTCGAGCCCCACATTGAGCAGAAACTGCAGCCGGTCAGAGATCTCCTTGATGATGAGCCGGGCGATGTCTGCCTGCTGAGGGGTAAGCTTCAGCTCCTGCATGAAGCGCACCGCCTCCTTCACGCTCATCGTCGTCCATTCATAGATGTTCTTTCCGCCGACATAGACGCTGAGCGCCTGCTCGTTGAGCCGCTTGCCCCCGCAGGTCGGACAAGGCATCTCCGCCATGAACGTGCCCAGCCATTCCCTGGACATCTGGCTCGTCGTCTCCATATAGCGCCGCTCGATATGCGTGACCACGCCTTCGATGAACTCATTCTTATGGGTGACATTGCCGCTGCGGGAATACAGCGTATAGGCGATCGGCTCGTCTGAGCCATACAGCATCATATCCATCTGATGCTTGTCCAGCTCCTCGATCGGCGTATGCACATCGATGCCGTAATGATCCAGCAGCGCCTTGAACCGCTGCCATTCCAGATTCTCTGTACCGGCGATATTCTTATAATAGACGATGCCGCCCTGCGCGATGCTCTTCGCGCGGTCCGGGATCAGGTAGTCCACATCCACCTTCTGCGTGATGCCCAGTCCCTTGCATTCCGGACATGCCCCAAAGGGCGCGTTGAACGAAAACAGCTTCGGCTCCAGCTTAGGAACAGAAAAGCCGCAATACTTGCAGGCATAGTTGCTCGAAAAGAGCAGCTCGTCCTCGTCATAGGCGACGATGGCCAATCCGTCGCTGAGCTTCAGCGCATTCTCCAGCGAATCATGCAGGCGGGAACGGTCATCGCTCTTCACGATGCGGTCGACGACCACATCGATGTCATGCTTGCGGTTCTTCTCCAGCTGCTCCACTTCCTCCAGGATGCGGATCTCCCCATCGATGCGCACACGCACATAGCCTTCTTTGGTCAGCCGGGCCAGCAGATCCTTATGCGTGCCTTTCTTGCCTCTGACGATCGGCGCAAGGATCTGCATCCGCGTGCGGTCCGGAAGCTCCATGATGCGGTCGATCATCTGCTTCACCGTCTGTGAAGTGATCGGCTCATGGTGCGTCGGACAATACGGCACCCCGATCCGCGCATAGAGCAGACGCAGATAATCATAGATTTCCGTCACCGTGCCCACGGTCGAGCGCGGATTGTTGCTAGTGGTCTTCTGATCGATGGAAATGGCCGGAGACAGTCCCTCGATGCTGTCTACCTCCGGCTTTTCACTGTTGCCCAGAAACTGTCTGGCATAGGCACTCAGCGATTCCACATAGCGGCGCTGGCCTTCCGCATAGATGGTGTCAAACGCCAGGGAGGTCTTCCCTGAGCCGGAGACGCCCGTCATGATGACAAAGCGGTCCCGGGGAACCTTGACATCGATGTTCTTCAGGTTGTTTTCCCTGGCACCCTTGATCACGATCCATTCCTTGTCCATGTAATCACCCCGTTTTATCATTTGCCGCGCCGCACCCGCTTATACCGGAGGACGCGAAGTCTCGTATATTATATACCAGGTTGTTTTTTTTCGCACCCGGTTCGCATGAAGTTCACTGTCTCTGCCCGCAAAAAAGACAGACCGCTCGTCTGTCTTTGGCATGATCTATGGCAGATCCGGGCGGGTGAAGGTCAGCCGCTCGAAGATGTAGAACAGCCCGTTTTGCACCAGGGGGATCAGCACGATGCCGACACCTGCGCATAACAGCTGCAGCGGGCTGAGCCGCACGAGCATGAACCAGGAAGCCAGCGGCGGCACGATGATGCAGAGCACGAACATCAGGCACATCGCGCCGAAGATGATGCGGCGGTTCATGTTGAAGGGGCGGCTGATGCGGAAGAGCACCGCCAGCGAGCTGCAGCCGGCCAGGATCACGCACAGCGTGGAGATGACCTCCTGGCTGAGCGGCTCGATGGCCGTCAGGGCATAGACATAGAAGACCGAGAGCACAACGCATAACGCGCCGGGCAAGGCCTTGCTGAAGACATTGCGCAAAAAGTTTCCCCGCACCCGCTCATGATTGGGCTCCAGCGCCAGGAAGAACGAGGGGATGCCGATGGATACCGTGGAGATCAGCGTCAGCTGGATCGGCTCAAACGGATAGATGGGAATGAAGAACAACGTCAGAAAGCCGAGGATCACCGAAAAAGACGTCTTGACCAGGAACAAGGAAGCCGTGCGCTGGATATTGTTGATGACGCGGCGCCCTTCGTTGACGATGTCTGGAAGATGCGAGAAATTGGAATCGAGCAGCACGAGGTTGGCGATGTTCTTGGCCGCCTCGCTGCCCTGCGCCATGGCGATGGAGCAGTCTGCCTCCTTCAGCGCCATGACATCATTGACGCCGTCTCCGGTCATGGCCGTGATATGGCCTTTGCGTTTCAGCGCCTCGATCATCTGCTTTTTCTGTACCGGCGATACCCGGCCGAACACCGTATAGCGTTCCACCGCCGCTTCGATCTCTTCTTCCTTCAGCGCAGAGGCATCCACGCAGAGGTCTGCGTCACGGACGCCGGCAGCCGCAGCGATCTGCTGCACCGTCCGCGCATCATCCCCGCTGATGATCTTGACGTCGACGCCCTGATCATAAAAATAGTCCAGGATCTCAGGCGCTTCTGGGCGGATCGGATCGCTGAGCACGATCAGCGCGAGCAGCGTGCAGTCCATGTCATGCAGATCGTCCTGGATCTCATCCGGGCTGGCAGCGAGCGCGACGACTCGTTTGCCTTGCGCGGCCAGATCGCTGATCCGCCGTTCCACGTCCTCCTGCCGCTGCACAAAGATGAACTCATATGCGCCGATCAGATAGGTCCCTCGCTCTTCATATGTCACGCCGCTGGCCTTGCGGGCGCTGGAAAACGCCAGCGTCTTTGCGCTCTGCCAGCCCTCCTGTGGCGAAGCATAGGCGCGGATGGCCTGAGCGGTCGCGTTGGTATCCTGCAGGTCATGGAAGCAGTGTCCGAGGATCTCCTGGACATCCGCGTCCGCATAGGGGATCACTTCCTCCACCGTCATGCGGCCCGCCGTGATCGTCCCGGTCTTATCGCAGCACAGCGTATCCACACGCGCCAGCGTCTCGATGCAGTACAGCTCCTGCACCAGCGTATTCTTACGGGCCAGGTTGATCGTGCCCACTGCCAGCGCGACGCTGGTCAGCAGCACGAGCCCCTCCGGGATCATGCCCAGCACCGCCGCCACCGTGGCCGGGATGGCATCATTGAGCGCGGCATGCGTAAAGAACAGCTGCTTTCCCATCAGCAGCAGCCCCATCGGTACGATGATGATGCTCACGGTCTTGATGATGAAATTGATCGCATCACGCAGCTGTGAAGGATGGCGGCGCACCTGTCTGGCATGATCGAGGATCGTGTGGACATACGTCTGTCTGCCGACAGCACAGACTTGTGCGCAGACATGCCCGCTGACCGCAAAGCTGCCGGAATACAAAAAGCTGCCCGCTTCCTTGAGGATGATGTCCGACTCCCCGCTCACCAGCGATTCATTGCATTCCAGCCTGCCCTCCCGGACGATGGCATCGCAGGGGATCTGATCTCCGTTGGACAGAAACAACAGATCGTCCATGACGATCTCATCCAGGGCCAGCTCACATTCTCTGCCATCGCGCAGGGCCTTCACATGCGTCTGCGAGAGCAGCGAGAGCCTGTCCAGCACACGCTTGGAGCGGATCTCCTGAAAGATGCCGATGACGATATTGGAAATAATGACGCCCAGAAAGAGCATATTGCGGTAATTGCCGGTGATGAAGACCAATGCGGCCAGGATGACATTGATGAGGTTGAACAGCGTCATCAGATTGTCCCGGAAGATCATGCGGTAGCTCTTGGTCGTCTTCTTCAGCTGTTCATTATATTCACCCTTTTCCCTGCGGGCAGCCGCCTCCTCAGCGGTGAGTCCCTTACGCAGGTCAGTATATGATCGAAGCTTTACATCCATGCAAACACCTGCCTTGCTTCTCACATTATAGCATATCCGTTTTTCCCCGACGGTTTCACAAATGTAAGATTTCTGAAAAGCAGGTGAAAAAACCGTCTTCCACAGTGTTTTCATTCAAAATTGATCCTATATGTCCAGCATAGCCTGTGCCGAATGATCCGCCACGTTCTTCTACGCGCCAAAAGGAGAGTACACCGCCCCTTTGCGTTCATTTTCTGAAACCAGATCATGCTAATACCAATCGTGCTTCTCCTTTTCATCGAAGGACCGAGATGTTTTCCTGGATATGCCTTGGATTGCTGGAGCCAGGAGCTGTTGCCGCCGCTTGCTCCATGGCATGGATCAAGACCTTTACAGCTGTCTTTTCATCATCACTGCATTGCTCTCTGGAAGAAATCCGTCATCTGATCAAAGGGGATCACTTCCAGATTGTCATACAGATCGGTATGCACCGCATCAGGGATGATCAGCAGTTCCTTGTTCTCTGGCTTCGGATTGCCTTTCATCATGGCAGCATAGGCATCCCGGCTGAAATAGCAGGAGTGGGCCTTTTCCCCATGAATGATCAGCACCGCTGAGCGGATCTCATTGCTGTAGCGAAGGATAGGCTGATTCATAAAAGACATCGTACCGGTCACATTCCACCCGCCGTTGGAATTCAAAGAACGTGGATGATAGCCGCGAGCCGTCTTGTAATAGTCGTGATAATCTTTGACATAGAAAGGCGCGTCCTCTGGCACTTCTGCTGCCACGCCGCCGCCCAAGGCATGAGCGCCATTCCGGCAGTCTTCGATACGCTGGGCATTGAGCGCCTTTTTCTTTTCATACCGGGCTGCTTCACTGTCCTCTGCATCAAAATAGCCATTGGCGTTCACACGGGCCATATCATACATGGTGGAGGCCACCGTGGCCTTGATCCGGGTATCGAGGGCAGCGGCATTCAGGGCCATCCCTCCCCATCCGCAGATGCCGATGATCCCGATCTTCTCTGGATTTACATCTTCCCGCATACAGAGATGATCGACCGCAGCCTGAAAATCTTCTGTATTGATATCCGGGGATGCCATATACCGGGGCTGGCCGCCGCTTTCGCCAGTAAACGAAGGATCAAAGGCGATCATCAAGAAACCGCGCTCCGCCATTGTCTGGGCGTACAGGCCAGCAGCCTGCTCCTTCACCGCGCCGAAGGGGCCGCACACGGCAATGGCGGCCAGCTTGCCCTCGGCATGCTTAGGCTTATACAGATCAGCCGCCAGGGTGATGCCATAGCGATTGCGGAAAGTCACCTTGCTGTGCTCAACCTTATCGCTTTGCGGAAAGGTCTTATCCCATTCCTTTGTCAAGATCATTTTTTCTTCCATGTCAAGATACCTCCATTCGATCATTTCTTGCGGACCGTTTGTCCGCGCTTCATGGTGCAAACCATGCGCTATGCAAGGAAAGAAGCTGAAACTGCTCTTGCCTTCTTCCTCCCTTTTGCAGCTGCAGATATTTTCAGATCATGGCTTCTTCACAGCCAGCATCGTTCAAGTTGCGAAGAAGCCGCGCTGTTTCAGAAATTTCACCCATGACTCTGCCACCTTTACCGCTTTCATTATAATGTCATGCCCAAAGCATAACAAATACCTAATTTGAAAACCGTGTTTTGCTTTTCAGGCATATCAAAGAACGCTATAATGATTATGCTAGGAGGATCGATATGGAACTAAGAGTACTTCGCTATTTCTTGACGATAGCCAGGGAAGGAAGCATCACGAACGCGGCCAACGTTTTGCATGTCACACAGCCGACACTTTCCCGGCAGATCCATGACCTGGAAGAAGAGCTGGGACAGCGGCTGTTTGTTCGCGGCAGCCGCAATATGAGCTTGACTGCCGAAGGCATGATCTTGCGGAAACGTGCAGAAGAGATCATCTCCATGGTCGATAAAACAGAAGCCGAATTTCATTCAATGAGCAATGTCGTGAGCGGCGATATCTATATCGGCGGCGGAGAAACAGAGGCAGTCAAACTGATCGCACAGATCGTCTGTGAGCTGCGCACAGCTTATCCGGAAATTCATTATCATCTGTACAGCGGAAATGCTGAGGATGTCACCGAACGGCTGGATAAAGGCTTATTGGATTTTGGGCTGTTGATCCAGCCTGCGGACATCTCCAAATACGATTACTTCAATATTCCTGCCAGAGATACGTGGGGCGTCATCATGCGAAAAGACATCCCTCTAGCAAAAAAAGAAACGATCAGAAAAGAAGATCTGCTGAACGTTCCCTTGATCTGCTCACGTCAGGTCATTTCAGAAGAGCGGCACAGGAATGAATTTGCCGAGTGGTTTGGCGAGGATTTCGACAAGCTGGACATCGTCACGACGTTCAACCTCGTCTATAACGCTGCCATCATGGTCGAAGCCGGAGTGGGCTATGCCATCACGATCGACAAGATCGCCAATACGACTGAAAGCAGCAGTCTCTGTTTCCGCCCGCTGGAGCCGCAGCTCGATTCAGGATTAAATATCATCTGGAAAAAGGACCAGGTGTTTTCCGCAGCAGCAGCGTTATTCTTCAAAAAACTGCGTGAGCATTTTGGTTAAGCGCACACGAAAACGGCAATCAGAAATGCATCTGATTGCCATTTTCGTCATGTCTGCCTCCAGCCTAAGTTCAGCCAGATCAGACAGTCTGCGTATTTTCCTGCAATTTCAGATAAAGCTGTGCCCACGTTGACTCAATGTAGGGACGGACAAACCATACACCGATACGGAAAGCCAGCGTGCCCAGGATGAGCCATCCCAGAAACGACAGGCTGAGCACGAACATCTCCGCCTTGTGTCCCATGGTCATCTTCCGGCTGAGCGCGAATGCGTCTTCGGCGCGCATGTCCGGCTGCTGCGCGAGCAGATACGGGATCATGCGGTATTCATATGATTTGACAATGCCCGGGATGACCAGCAAGAGCGACCAGGCCAGTATCTTGACACTGACCAGGAACATCACCTTCACCACATTCAGGTAGTGGGAAGAAAAAGCGGAAAATAATGTGGAAAACGGCTGCGGACCGGAAGCAGCGCCGAGATAATAGCGGTTTGTGCCCACTTTGATCACATTGCCGATAAACACCATGAGCATGATGGCGATGAGCGCGAAAAACAGCGCGTTTTGCAACTGAAGCATCTGCAGCCAAGGGATGTTCAGCCAGATCGACCGTCCGTTCACCGTCAGATTCAGACCGCCGCGCAGCGGGAGCAGATGCTGTTCGCTGAGCATATCAAGGATGTCCGCAAACGCGTCAGTAAGCAGATAAGCGACCAGCGAGACCGAAAACATCATCCAGTAGCTGTGTTTCATCATGGCTTTTGCCTTCTCTTTGAGTTCAGCTCTTGTCCACATGAGGTTCCCTCCCTTCATCTCCAGCATACGCCTTGCCCGCTTCCTGGTCAACAAAAAAAAGCCGCAGTCATTTCACTGCAGCTTCTTTGATCAGATATTCATGAATTTCTGTGCGGCGGTCACGATGGACATCTTGTAGACTTCGTCCGCATTGCATCCGCGGGACAGATCATTGATCGGCGCATTCAGTCCCTGCAGGATCGGTCCAATGGCTTCCCATCCGCCCAGGCGGGCAGCGATCTTGTAACCGATGTTTCCGGCATCGATGTTCGGGAAGATGAACGTGTTGATGTTTCCGGCGATCTCGGATTCCGGCGCCTTCAGCGCAGCGACCTCCGGCGCCACGCAGCAGTCGAACTGCATCTCGCCTTCCACCTTGTAATCCAGCGGCATGCGGCTCAGACGGATCGCTGCTTCGCGCACCTTCGATACGCTCTCGCCCTTAGCAGAACCAAGCGTAGAATAAGAAAGCAGACCGATGCGCGGCGTCATGCCCAGCTGCTTGACGGTGTTCGCCGTCTGCATGGTGATCTCCACCAGTTCATCGACATTCGGATTGATATTGATCGAGCAGTCGCCCATGACCAGCTGTTCCTCGCCCTTGACGAGCACGAAGCAGCTGGAAACGATGGAGTTGCCCGGTGCGGCCTTGACCAACTGCAGCGCCGGGCGTACCGTATCCGCTGTAGAATAGGTCGCGCCGCCCAGCAGACCGTCCGCGTAGCCCATCTGCACCAGCATCGTGCCGAAATAGTTGGTCTGCTGCAGCGCCTTGCGGCAGGCTGCCTCATCCATCTTTCCTCGGCGCAGCTCAATCATGCGTGTGACCATCTTGTCCATGTCCGTAAATTCCTGCGGACACATGATCTTAATTCCGCTCAGATCGTGGCTGTACAGCTTCGCCGTCGCTGCGATCTCATCTTTGTCTCCCAGCAGGATCGGATTCAGGATCCCCTCCCGCTGCAGACGGACGGCCGCCTCCTGCACACGGTTATCAGGACCTTCGGTAAATACGATGCGTACTCCTTTGCCCTTGATCTTTTCTCGTAAATCATCTACAAACATTGTCTGTAAGCCCTCTCTTTCATACAGTACTAAGTATACATCGTCATATGGTAAAAAAAAAGTCCAAACAATGTGAACTTTCTCACAAAAACACCCACGAAATTGGCATTTTTTCCACATATGATGCCTCGAGCATTGCCAAGCAGCGCAGGCGCGTGTATAATGTTCGCGTGAGCAGAGTAGAGACATGTGCGTTAAGTATCGGCTGAACGGGGAGTTGTCAGCCGGGCGAAAAGGATTCTTGCGGTACATGTTTCGCATCCCGCTGTTGCCGATGAAAAATCAGAATGCCTCTTTTTTCATTTGCAATATGGAAAAGGAGGTTTTTATATTGAAACAGCTCTATCTGACCATCAAGGACAGCGTAAAGGAAAGCCGCAGGGTGCAGGCCCTGGTCGGCGTATCGCTGTTCACCGCCATGAACATCATCTTGTCGGGCTACTCCATCCGGCTCATCCCTGAGGTGCTGACCATCAGCTTCGGTTCGCTTGCCACAGCGGCCAGCGGCTTCTTCTTCGGTCCATTTCTCAACGGCCTGGCCGGCATCATCTCAGACAATCTGTCTTACATGGTCGCGCCCAACGGGCCGTGGTTCCCCGGATGGATGATCAACTCGATGTTCACCGGCTTCTTCTACGGCGTGATGTTTTACCGTCAGCCGCGCGTCACGCTGCGCCGATGCATCGTCGCCAGGCTGGGCGTCGTCCTCGTCGTGAATCTGCTGCTCAACCCGCTGTGGATGAGCATGACGATGGGCAATACGTTCATCTACTACTTGTCTGTGCGCATCGTCAAAAACATCGTCGCTTTCCCCTTTGAAGTCGCCGCGCTGTATTATGTCATGCAGATCTGCGTGCGCATCCGCAACAGCAAAGGCATGCACAAGCCGCTGAACACGGAAAAGTAAATCTCCCCTGCACAGCTTCGGCTGTGCTTTTTTTCGCTCAGATCTCGCCGTCTTGAAACAGCCGCACGGCCTCAGAGACGAAATAGAGCGAGCCGCTGATCACGATGCGGGAATCACAGGCCATGCGCGCCTTGAGCACCGTCCGCAGGTCATGGGCCAATGGCAGCCCGTGCTGATGCGCGAGCGATTGCAGATCAGCCAGCCTGCCCTGCTCGAAGGAACAGAGGATGAGGTGTCTGCACACCTGGCGGATCGTTTCGATCATGCGCCCGCATTCCTTGTCCTTCAGCACCGAAAAGATGACCGTGTCGACAGACATGCCGCGCAAGGTCTCACAGAGCGCCTCCACGCCCTCGCGGTTATGCGCGCCGTCCACGATGACATCCGGATCCTTGTGCAGCAGCTGGAAACGCCCGGCCCATCCGGCAGAAAACAAGGCGGAACGGATATGCGCTGTCTCGATGCCGGGAAACAGCAGGCGCACCGTCTTCACGGCCAGCGCCGCGTTTTCCGCCTGATATGCCGCCGGAGAAGACAGACACAGGCCGCTGAGCTCATCCAGATCGAAACAGATGTGTCCGGCTTCAT
>ERZ1643249.4619-NODE-4619-length-11398-cov-27.942079_pt1 | contig 11398 bp, 9 predicted proteins | sample MGYA00579263_ERZ1643249 | MGnify/ENA primary metagenome ERZ1643249 (study PRJEB29033, sample SAMEA4952264) | chicken gut metagenome | biome: Broiler Chicken; feature: Gastrointestinal Tract; material: Caecum | place: Ireland | collected 2018 | study: Broiler...
AGCCGAGCCTTTAAGCCAGGAAGAAACAGAGGCTGTACAGCAGGAGACAGAAGAATCCTGATGAGGTGAGAGGATGGCAGATACAGACATCTGGGAAGAGAAAAAACGGGCCAGAAAAAAGGCAATGAGGCTTCTGGAGAGGATGGACCGTACGGAAAAGGGTTTAAAAGAAAAACTGACGCAGGCGGGTTTTTCCGGGGAGGCTGCAGAGGACGCGGTCTCCTATGTGAAGGAATACGGATATATCAATGATCAGAGGTATGCGGAAAATTATATTTTTTCCCGTATCCGCGAAAAAAGCCGGCAGCGTATTTTCCAGGAATTATACCAGAAAGGGGTTGCCCGGGAAACTGCGGAGAAGGCCTGGGAGACGGTGTTTTCCCTGGAACAGCCGGATGAGAGGGAACTGCTCCGTTCCACTGTGGAGAAAAAATACATGCCGGGATCAGAGCTGGACGAAAAACAGATGCGCAGATTATACGGATATCTTGTGAGAAGAGGTTTCCGGTGGGAGGATATCTCCTCTGTTATGGAGGAACTGGAGATCAGAGTTTCAGCAGAAAATAATGATAATAAAAAGTATAGAAAAACTTGACAGAATTATCAAAAACAGCTAAACTTGTATTGTTGTAATTGTACAATGAAAACTAAATAAGGAGGTGCTCCTGTGGCAATCATAATTATTAGTGTAATTGTCGCTGTAGTGGTCGCACTGCTTATTGCGGTTCCAGTTACTTGCAAGGTTGCTGTTGACAACAAGGCAAAAAAAGACGCCGAAGTTGTGGGCACAGCAGAAGAAAGAGCAAGAAGCATCATAGATGAAGCTTTAAAAACTGCTGAAACGAAGAAAAGAGAAGCTTTGTTGGAAGTGAAGGAAGAATCTCTCAGAACAAAAAATGAACTGGAGAAAGAAACCAAGGAACGCAGGAACGAACTGCAGAAATACGAGCGCCGCGTTTTATCAAAGGAGGAATCTGTAGATAAAAAAGCGGATGCAGTAGAAAAGCGTGAGGCTGAATGCACAGCAAAGGCTGCCGAGTTGCAGAAAAGAGAAAAGAAAGTAGAAGAACTTGAGCAAAAAGGAGTACAGGAACTGGAAAGAATTTCCGGTCTGACCTCCGAACAGGCAAAAGACGAGCTGCTGAAAACAGTGGAAGACGATGTGAAGGTGGACGTTGCCAAGCTTTACAAAGAGCTTGAAAGCCGCGCCAAAGAAGACGCTGACAAGAAAGCGAAGGAGTATGTGGTCAACGCGATACAGAAATGCGCGGTAGACCATGTGGCTGAAACAACGATTTCTGTTGTCCAGCTTCCCAGCGATGAGATGAAGGGAAGGATCATCGGCCGTGAAGGACGTAATATCCGTACACTGGAGACTCTCACAGGCGTGGATCTGATCATTGACGATACACCGGAAGCTGTGGTTCTGTCCGCTTTTGATCCTATCCGGCGTGAAGTGGCGAGAGTCGCTCTTGAAAAGCTGATCGTTGACGGACGTATCCATCCGGCAAGGATTGAGGAGATGGTGGAGAAAGCCCAGAAGGAAGTAGAGGCGCAGATCCGTGAGGACGGAGAAAACGCTGCTATGGACGTAGGGGTTCACGGCATTCATCCGGAGCTTCTGAAACTGCTGGGACGTATGAAATTCCGCTCCAGTTACGGTCAGAACGCTCTGAAACATTCTATTGAGGTAGCGCAGCTTTCCGGACTTTTGGCAGGCGAAATCGGCGTAGACGTCCGGTTGGCGAAAAGAGCTGGTCTTCTTCATGACATTGGAAAATCCATTGACCATGAAGTAGAAGGATCACATATCCAGATAGGAGTGGATCTCTGCAAGAAATATAAGGAATCTCCTGTGGTGATCAACGCAGTTGCTTCTCACCATGGAGATGTGGAGCCGGAATCTCTTGTAGCATGTATCGTGCAGGCGGCAGACGCAATTTCCGCTGCAAGGCCAGGTGCGAGAAGAGAGACTCTGGAGACTTATACCAACCGTCTGCAGCAGTTGGAGGAGATTACCAATGAATTTAAAGGCGTTGATAAGTCTTTTGCTATTCAGGCAGGCAGGGAAATCCGTGTGATGGTAATTCCGGATCATGTATCGGATGCAGACATGGTTATTCTGGCAAGGGATATTGCGAAGCAGATTGAGGCGGAACTGGAATATCCGGGCCAGATCAAGGTCAATGTCATCCGTGAGAGCAGGGCTGTGGACTATGCAAAATAGGACGCAGGCTAATTACAGGCCGAAGTTCATACATCAGTAAATAATATAAGAGCCGTGTGGAATATCCACACGGCTCTTCTGCGTCTGTAAATCCTTTCCGGCCGGAGGAGGAGATCATCCGGCGGCGGTAATAGTGAGAATCATGGGAATATTTTCTTCTCCAGGCCCGTACACTGTACAGGGTGAGGGTATGAAAAAAAGACGTGAAATTTATAAAAGAAGAAAACTGCCGGCAGGAGGGATTTTCTTCGGAGGATTCCTTTTGGGGATTTTGCTGCCTAATATCCTGTGGAAACTGGAGTGGCGTCAGAAGACGGCGGCCTCTCTTTATCTGATCGGCGCTTTTGCGGAAAAAACAGCGTCAGGTTATGAGTATCTGGGAGAAGTGCTGAAGATACGGGGAAGCCTTTATCTTCTTGCCGCCTTTTGCGGCATTTCTGTTTTCGGTGTTCCTCTGGCGGTAACAGGAATCCTGCTTATGGGATTTCAGACGGGAATCCTGCTGGCTATGTCGGTTCTTGAATTTGGGCTTCAGGGCGGTCTCATCGGTGCGGGGCTTTTGTTTCCCCAGTATCTGATCTATCTGCCGTGTATCTTTTATTTGATGAACCAGGTATACCGCCAGTCTATGGAAATCTGGCGCAGCCGCGGGCTGTTTCCGGAAAAGATATCGGAATATGCCGTCCGGTTGTTTTTGTGCGGTATCGTATATTTTGCGGGAATTCTTCTGGAAGCCTACTGTAATCCTGTAGTCGTAGAGGTTCTTATGAAAAGCCTGAAAATTTTTTAAAAAAAATTTATATATAGGGCTTGGGGGCATAGGAAAAAAGAAACACAATATATGGCGTTTTTCTGCAAAAGCAAGGATTTCTCAAAGTTTTTCCGGAAAAAACAAGTTTGATTTTTGACGAAAAAGCTGATATGATACAAGTGATTTTTAGTTTATGTACGCAGAAAAGTACAAAACAATAAGAAAAGAATATACAGGAAGTATAGAAATGAAAGAGCTTATGGAAGAGTTTATAGGATATTTGCATAATAAAAAGAATGTTTCCTATAATACAGAGATTTCCTATCAGCGGGATTTAAAAAAGCTGGAAGAATATTTTGAGAAGGAAAAAATAGACAGGTGGGAGGATGTCAGGGAAACCGATATTCAAGGCTATCTGAGTAAAATGCGGGAAGAAAATTTTGCATCGGCTACGATCTCAAGAAACATTGCCACGATCCGCGCCTTCTTTCAGTATCTGCTGAAGCAGGGGATCATCAGGGAGGATCCTTCAGAAAATCTGAAGCCGCCGAAGGTGGAAAAAAAGCTTCCTCAGATACTGACTGTTCAGGAGGTGGACCGGCTTTTGGAAATGCCGGATCAGTCTACTGCAAAAGGACTGAGGGACAGGGCCATGCTGGAGCTTCTCTATGCAACAGGCATGCGTGTGAGCGAACTGATCCATCTTAAGCTTTCCGATCTGAATCTCCAGATGGGGTATGTGATCTGCCACGACACCAATAAGGAACGGATCATACCGATCGGCAATGTCAGCAGAGATATTCTCGCCACATATGTAGAAAAAGTAAGAGATTTTTTCATAAAAAATAAAAAAGAGACTGCTCTGTTTACAAACTGCCAGGGGAAGATCATGAGCCGTCAGGGATTCTGGAAAATTCTGAAAGGATACGCGGCTGCGGCGGGGATCCAGTGCGATATTACGCCTCATACACTTCGGCATTCCTTTGCGGTGCATATGCTCCAGAACGGGGCGGATGTAAAAAGTGTCCAGGAAATGCTTGGTCATTCGGACATTTCTTCCACACAGATGTATCTGGGCGTTAATGCCGTAAAGATGCGGGACGTATATATGAAAGCACATCCGAGAAGATAAAACAGGAAAAATAAGAATAAGAAGCGTACTGCAGCGGAACAAAAGAGCCACAGGCGGCCGCTGCAGGCAAAGAATCCTGCCAGAAAGCAGGATTCTTTTTTTGAAACAAAAGATTCGGTCAGGCTGCATAAGAGCTGTCAGCACATTTCTGCGATAGTATATAAGAGCTGTTCGGATTCTTCCCATCCAAGACAGGCGTCTGTGATGGATTTTCCATAAACCAGATTTCCGCAGATCTTCTGATTGCCCGGTTCAATATAGCTTTCGATCATCAGTCCCTTCACAAGCTTGTGGAGTTCCGGACTTACAAGACGGCTGTGGAGCACCTCTTTTGCGATACGGACCTGCTGCTTGTACTGCTTATTGGAATTGGAATGATTTGTATCTACGATCACGGCCGGATTCAGAAGATTCTTTTCCTGATATTTTTCCAGGAGAAGCTGAAGATCTTCATAGTGATAATTGGGAATGGCTTCTCCGTGTTTATTTACCGCTCCTCTCAAAATAGTATGAGCAAGAGGATTTCCGGTTGTTTCGACTTCCCAGCTTCTGTAGATGAACCGGTGAGAGCCCTGGGCGGCAATGACAGAATTCAGCATAACGCTGAAATCTCCGCTGGTAGGATTTTTCATTCCGGCAGGCACATCCATACCGCTGACAGTAAGACGGTGCTGCTGATCCTCCACGGAACGGGCGCCTACGGCCACATAGGAGAGAAGATCGGACAGATACCGGTAATTTTCCGGATACAGCATCTCGTCGGCACAGGTAAAGCCGCTTTCCTGAATAGCGCGGATATGCATTTTCCGGATAGCTATAAGACCGGCCAGCATATTGGGCTTCTTTTCCGGATCCGGTTGGTGAACCATGCCTTTATATCCCTCCCCGGTAGTACGGGGCTTATTTGTGTAAACTCTCGGAATGATCAGAACTTTATCGGCAATTTTTTCCTGGACAGCCCGGAGCCTGAGAAGATAGTCGCATACGGCGTCCTCATTATCCGCGGAACAGGGACCGATGATGGCAAGGAATTTATCCGATTTTCCTGTAAAAACATCCCGGATTTCCTGATCCCGCGCTTCCTTCAGAGCTTGAATGGAAGAGTCGATGGGATATTGGTTGCGGATCTCTTCCGGTGTGGGCAGTTTCTTAATAAATGAAAATCCCATATTTTCCTCCTTACTGCCGCAGATTCCGGCAGTTTTTCTTTTATAAAACATGTGTGGTCTGTACCATACCGGTTCATTATATACGATTCTGCGGATATTGTCGATAGAAAACCTCTATATTTACGCAAAAAACTATCACTGCTCACAGTGATACAGTGCGAAAATATGAAGGATACTGACCAGGATCTCGCTGAGAAGCAGCCCGTACATATATCCGCGGATTCCCATAAGAGGAACGGCAAAAAGTACGAAGGAAATCCTGAGAAGGATCCCGGAGGCATTGTGGAAAAGGCAGGTGCCTGTTTTCCCCAGGCCGTGGAGAACGCTGGTCAGAGCGGTATTCATATACAGGAAAGGACAGATAAACGCCATGGTGCGGATGTAAGTTCCCGCAGTGGGACTGTGAAAAAGAATTTTTCCCGCCAAAGGTCCCAGAAGGAGAAAGCCAAGGGCGCAGACAGTGCCCAGAAGAAGACATCCCGTACAGGACTGCGCGGTGATGCGGCGGATCCGTTTCCGGCAGCCTAAAGCCTGCATTTCCGCAACAGAAGGCATCAGCATTACAGATGCGGAGTTGGTAAGGGCGGAAGGGAACAGAATGAACGGCAGAGCCATACCGGTAAAAACACCGTAAACACTTAACGCTTCCGCAGAGCTTAATCCGGATGCCTGCAGGCGCTGAGGGATCAGCACGACTTCAATGCTTCCAAGAAGAGTAAGAAGAAGCCGGTTTAAGGTAAGAGGAAGGGATGTGCGGAAGATTTCCCTGAGAATCGTCAGAGGGCTTTTGATCCTGAGAACAGAATCCTTAGTTCCGCTGAATTTCGTCCCGATGATAAGAAGTCCCGCAAGAGCGGCGGCCACCTCGCTGGCAAGAGCGCCTCCTGCCGCGATAGATGCGGTAACAGGAATATTTTTCGATAGGGAAACAAGATAGATCACATAGGAGGAGCACACCCGGACAATCTGTTCCAAAAGCTGAAGGGCAGATGGGATTTCCGCCTGTTTTCCGGCAAAATAATAGCTGCTTATGCATGAGTGCAGGGCGGACAGGGGAAAACTGAAAACAAGGATACGGAGAAGAGGAGCGGTCTGGGGAGCTTTCAGAAGCTCTGCTGCAACGAATGCGGAATTTTTGTATAAGATAACGGAAGCTGCCAAAGCAAGGAAAAAAGCGGACGCTGTTCCCAGGCAGAACACGTCTTTTGCCTCTTTCTTTTTTCCCAGCGCCATCCTGGAGGCAACCAGTCTGGAAAGCGCAGTTTGTATGCCGGAGGCGGTCAGAGCCATAACAAGATTCTGAACAGGGAGTATAAGCTGGAAAAGACCTACTCCCTGTGCACCAATGGAATGTGAGAGGAATATTCTATAAAAAAAGCCGATGATCCGGCTTACGATTCCTGTGCAGGTCAGGATAAAAGTTCCCCTGAAAAAGTTCTTTTTCGACATTTTGACATCCTGTGGTTTTTTTGTAAATATATGCATAAAATTACCTTGACAGAACGGCGAGTATCTGTTAAAGTAATCACATCAAATCCGACAAAAATACTCGGAATTAGAGGAGTGAGTAGATGAAGCTATCAACGAGAGCGAGATATGGTCTTCGGGCTCTGATCGATCTGGGACTGTACAGTGAGACAGATGCAGTCTCTATTCAGAGTATTGCGGGCAGACAGAATATTTCCGTCAGTTATCTGGAACAATTAATGGGAAAGCTGAAACGGGCGGGACTGGTGGAGAGTACCAGAGGCGCCTGCGGCGGATACCGGCTTGGGCGTCCGGCGGAGGAAATTTCTGTAGGAGATATCCTGCGTGTCCTGGAAGGGAGCCTGGAAGCGGCTCAATGTCCGGGAACTGCCGAAGAGCAGAGCTGCGAGACCCAGGATATCTGCGTGGCAAAGTATGTATGGAAGAGGATCAACGACAGCATCAATCAGGCGGTAGATACCCTGATGCTGAGTCAACTGATAGAGGAAAGCCGGAAAAAACGGAAAGAAAGAAATAATTGCTGTGAAAGCAGGGAGGACGAAGAATAAAATGAAAAAAATGATATATCTGGACAATGCTGCAACAACAAAAACAGCTCCTGAGGTTGTTGAGGCAATGCTGCCTTACTTCTCAGAATTTTATGGAAATCCCTCCAGTATCTATGATCTGGCGGGTCAGAGCAAAGAGGCGGTGACGAAAGCCAGAGAGCAGATCGCAGAAGTGCTTAATGCCAAAAAAGAAGAAATCTATTTTACCGGAAGCGGTACGGAGGCGGACAACTGGGCTTTAAAGGCTGCTTTTGAGGCATATAAAAACAAAGGAAACCATATTATCACCACAAAAATCGAGCATCACGCGATTCTTCACACCTGTGAATATCTGGAAAAGGAGAGAGGGGCAAAGATCACTTATCTGGATGTGGATGAAAACGGCATTGTCCGTCTGGAGGATCTGGAAAAAGCTATCACGCCGGAAACCATTCTGATCTCTATCATGTTCGCCAATAACGAGATCGGTTCCGTACAGCCTATTAAGGAGATCGGCATGATCGCGAAAGAACACGGTATCCTGTTCCACACAGACGCGGTGCAGGCGTTCTGCCAGCTTCCTATTGATGTGGACGAATGCAGTATTGATATGCTCAGTTCCAGCGCTCATAAGATCAACGGCCCGAAAGGTGTAGGATTCCTTTATATCCGGAAGGGAGTGAAGATCCGTTCCTTCGTCCACGGCGGAGCTCAGGAGCGGAAGCGCCGGGCAGGAACCGAAAACGTTCCGGGTATTGTAGGCTACGGCGCTGCGGCGAAGCGCGCTGCGGAAACAATGGAGGAGCGCACCGCAAAAGAGAGAGAACTGAGAGACTATCTCATCAAACGGATCACGGAAGAAATTCCCTATGTAAAATTAAACGGAGATCCGGTGAAGAGACTTCCGAACAATGTCAACGTCAGCTTCCGCTTTGTAGAAGGAGAATCGCTTCTTCTGATGCTGGACGGCTGCGGAATCTGCGCATCCAGCGGTTCGGCCTGCACGTCAGGATCCCTGGATCCGTCCCATGTGCTTCTTGCCATCGGACTTCCTCATGAGATCGCTCATGGCTCTCTGAGACTGACGCTCAGCGAGGAGACCACAAGAGAAGACCTGGATTATACAGTGGAGAATCTGAAGGAGATCGTGCAGAATCTGAGAAATATGTCTCCTCTATATGAGGATTTCCTTAAACATAACGGAGCAGAGGGGAAAAACTGACAGAATCTGTTTCGGCTTTTGAAGCGTTAAGCAAAGAAAAATCGTTTATAAGTACAGACAAGTACAGGATCACATATGTATAAATATTATAATTACGAATCAGGAGGAAACACATGTACAGTGAAAAAGTAATGGATCATTTTCAGCATCCGAGAAACGTAGGAGAAATTGAGAACGCCAGCGGCGTGGGAACAGTAGGCAATGCAAAATGCGGCGATATTATGAGAATCTTTCTCGATATTGACGATGAAACTCATATTATCAAAGACTGTAAATTTAAGACATTTGGCTGCGGAGCGGCTGTAGCTACCAGCAGCATGGCTACGGAGATGGTTATGGGAAAAACTATTGAAGAGGCCATGAAGGTGACGAATAAAGCGGTTATGGAGGCCCTCGACGGGCTTCCTCCGGTAAAGGTACACTGCTCTCTTCTGGCAGAGGAGGCGATCCACGCCGCTCTCTGGGATTACGCAGAAAAGCACCACATCGTGATCGAGGGCCTGTCAAAACCGAAATCAGATATTCATGAAGGAGAAGAGGATTCAGAAGAAGACTACTAAAAAGAAGAATCCGATATAGACTTCCTTTGGGAAAGAAATGCGAGGTGAGAACTTGACAGGGTTAACAGACGAACAGGTAAATCAGCGAATAGAAGAAGGCAGGGTAAATGTTGACGAGAATCCGAACACCAGAACTTATAAACAGATCATAAGGGAGAATACGCTGACATTTTTTAACTTTCTGAATCTGGTGCTTCTTATTCTTGTACTTATGGTCGGATCTTACAGAAACGCGTTTTTTGTGATGATCATCGTGATCAATACGCTTATCGGAATCGCCCAGGAGATCAGGGCAAAGAAGACCATTGACAAGCTGGCGATTCTTACTGCAAGAAAATCTGTGGTGATCCGTGAGGGAAAGAAATGGACGGTTCCCACAGAAGAACTGGTCCTGGACGATATTGTCTGTCTGAAAAGTGGCGATCAGGTTCCGGCGGATGCAAAAATCCTGGAAGGAAGCATAGAAGTAAACGAATCCCTTCTTACCGGCGAATCGGACAATCTTCCAAAATCCGAAGGGGACGAGCTGTTCTCCGGAAGTTTTGTGACTTCCGGAGAAGCCTGCTGTCAGATCATTCACGTAGGCAAGGACAATTACGCTTCCCAGATCACAAGCGAGGCTAAAGAATTTAAAAGACATAATTCGGAACTGAGAAATTCTCTGAATGCGATCCTGAAGGTTATCAGTATTATTATTGTACCCCTGGGCGCTCTTTTGTTTTACAAGCAGTTCTATATGGTCGGAAACAGTTTCCGGGATTCTGTGGTAAGCATGGTGGCAGGCGTGCTGGGAATGATTCCTGAAGGGCTGGTGCTTCTCACCAGCGTAGCGCTGACATTGGGCGCCCTGGTCCTTGCTAACCGGAAGACTCTGGTACAGGAACTGTACTGCATTGAAACCCTTGCGAGAGTGGACACTCTTTGTCTGGACAAGACGGGAACGATCACAGAGGGAACCATGTGCGTGGAGCGTGTGGAACCCTATCACCCGGGAAACAGGAAAAAGGCGAAAGACGAGGAAGATACAGACGCCGAAGACGGCGGAGAAAACGCCGTATCCGATAAAATGCAGGCGGAAAACGTCCCTGGGGAAGATATAACCGGTATAGAAAAAATTGTCAGCAATCTCATGTATGTGCTCAAGGATCAGAACGCCACGGCGGACGCCCTCCGCAAACGTTTTCCGGCGAAAAAAGATATGGAGCTGGAGCATGTGATCCCTTTTTCTTCCGACAGAAAATACAGCGGCGCTGTATTTAAAGATGAAGGAACCTATCTTATGGGAGCCGTTCAGTTTATTTTTCCGGATGGAAATGAAGAGCTGACGGAACACTGCAGACAGTATGCGGAAGACGGACTGCGTGTCCTTGTGCTGGCCCGCAGTTCTGAAACGGCAGAAGGAACGGAACTTCCGGAAGGGCTGGAGCCTGTAGCTCTCCTTCTTCTTACGGATGTGATCCGTGAAGAGGCTCCGGAGACTCTTAAATTTTTTGACAGCCAGGAAGTGGATCTGAAGGTAATCTCCGGAGACGATCCGGTAACCGTAGCTGCTATTGCAAGAAGAGCAGGACTGAAAAACGCGGACCGATATATTGACGCAACGACGCTTGAGACAGAAGAAGATATCCAGAAGGCTGTGGAAGAATACAGCGTCTTCGGCCGGGTAACGCCCCAGCAGAAAAAAGAAATGGTCCTGGCGCTGAAATCCCAGGGACACACCGTAGCCATGACAGGAGACGGTGTAAACGACGTTCTGGCGCTGAAAGAGGCGGACTGCAGCATTGCCATGGCCCAGGGAAGCGACGCGGCAAAGAATATCGCAAACGTAGTGCTTCTGGATTCCAATTTCGCCTCCATGCCACATATTGTCAATCAGGGACGCCGTGTAGTAAATAATATCCGAACGGCAGCCTCCATGTTCCTGATCAAGACCATGTTTTCGGTTATGCTTTCTCTTCTGACGATCTTTTTTGGAGAGGCATACCCCTTTGAACCGATACAGATGTCTCTGATCAGTGCCTGTGCGGTGGGAATTCCAACCTTCCTTCTTGCTCAGGAGAATAATTATGAAAAAATCGACCATACATTCCTCAGGCATGTTTTCCTGAACGCCTTTCCTGCGGCGCTTACGATTACGTCCTGTGTGTTCGCGGTGATGCTTGTCTGCCAGAATGTTTATCATTCCAATGATATGCTGAATACCGCCTGTGTTCTTGTAACAGGATGGAACTATATGGCCGCGCTGAAAACGGTATACGCGCCTTTGAACCGATACAGGAAAGTGATTATATATGGAATGCAGTTTATCTTTTTTGCGGCGGC
>ERZ1643249.4621-NODE-4621-length-11392-cov-4.802593_pt1 | contig 11392 bp, 6 predicted proteins | sample MGYA00579263_ERZ1643249 | MGnify/ENA primary metagenome ERZ1643249 (study PRJEB29033, sample SAMEA4952264) | chicken gut metagenome | biome: Broiler Chicken; feature: Gastrointestinal Tract; material: Caecum | place: Ireland | collected 2018 | study: Broiler...
TATGTCAACAAAATAACATCGATTTCTCGGTACCAAGAATAAAATATTGTACTGATAACGCTGCTATGATTGGCTCTGCAGCATATTACGCTTACAAAAAAGGAATTATAGCCGACTTAGAATTAAATGCTGTAGCAACCGATAGTTTATATGATAGCAAATTTAGCAAAAAGAATTAACTTATAGTATAAAAAATATATAAAAATACAAAAATAATTAAAAAGTATAAAAAAACTCTTGATTTCTTAAAAAATATATTATATAATTAAGAAGTCATTGAGAAATGCTTGATTAGCTCAGTTGGTAGAGCACTCGGCTGTTAACCGATAGGTCGTAGGTTCGAGTCCTACATCAAGCGCCATTATGATAATTCAGTCCTTAAACAAGGACTTTTTATTTTAACTAAAATTTTCAATTTATTCCAATAATTGGAAAAATAATGTTCAAAAACTATATTTTTTACAAAAGATTAATAAAAAATAAAAAAAAGGTTGCAAAAATAATTAAAGTGTGGCATACTATTACTTGTTAGTTTAGTTTAATTAAAAGGCCTTGAAATTTAATTAAATGTTACATTAACAAAATAGTAATTAAATAGTATTATGTAAGTGAGGTAGTAAATATGTTAATTGGAAAAAGAATCAAAGATATGAGATTAGAAAAGGGAATGAGCCAGCAAGAACTAGGTGATATGATTGGTGTAACAAAAGTTTCAGTATGTGGCTATGAAAATGGAACAAGGACACCTAGTTTAGAAACATTTTGTATACTAGCAGATATTTTTGAAACAACTACTGATTATTTATTAGGAAGAGAAGTTCCTGTTGTAACAGAAGATGGTAGCGAATATATAGGAGCAGTATCAAGAGATGATATTGAAATAATTAACGAAATTAGACATTATCCTAATTTATATGCTAAATTAATTAAAGATGTTAAAAGATATGTAAGTTTAATTGTAAAGAAAATGAGATAATAAATATTTAATATAATTTTTTACCATACTAGTAATAATCATTATTATTAGTATTTTTTTTATTTCAAATTTTATACAAAAAAATTTAATACTAAAAATTGGTAATATTAATATATGTATATTTGGGTATATTAATAATGATTGGAGGGAAGAAATGAAAAAAATATTAATATTCTTAAGTATATTATTTTTAATGTCTGGCTGTGGCGATAACAATGAAAAATTAACTTGTAGCTCAAAAAGTACAGCTAATGGTATGACTACTAATACAGATTATGAAATAGAATACAAGGATAATGAAGTTAAATTTGTTACGATTACATATGACTATATTCAGGATGAAGATACTAATAATGCCGACAATACAACACCAGATACTAATACAACAAATGATATAACAACTGGAGCCACAACTGATACAACAAATGATGCAACATCTGGAACAGCAAGAAACAATGACACAACAAACACTACAACAGATGATACAGACGGAGTAAATGCTGATAGTGATGGTATTACAGCAGAAGAAAATGCAACTAATGAATCAAATTCAGATGATGTAGTAGATGGAGTTGTTGGAGATACTATCGATGGAGCTATCGACGGTGTTACAGATACTATCTTAGATATAGCAGGTATTAAAGATACATATGAAAATCAAGTCAATTCTTACGATGGAATAGAAGGATTCTCATATAAAGTAGATACAGACAATGATAACGAATATAAAATAATTTATAGAATTGATTTTGAAAAAATAAGTGATAATGACCTAGCTAGATTCAACCTAGACAGAGATTTAGATACAACCAGAACTAACTATGAAGATTTAGGTTATACTTGTGATTAAAAAAAGAAAGCATATTTTGCTTTCTTATTTTAAAGTTATAGATTTACTAGTAGTACCAGCATTACCATTATACATAACTTTATAAGTAATAGTATATGTACCAGGAGTTTGAATAGAGTTAATACCAGCTTCTAATTCACTAATAGATGAATAACTTTTAGTCTCACCATTAATATCAACACTATAGCTTATTTGACTTTCACTTGTAACATCAGAACCATTATAGGTAACGGTAACTCCAGATTCCGCATAACTACCAATAGAAAATGTAGTAGTAGAAGAAACAACATTGACCTCTAAATTATTATCTACATTACTATTGTTATTATTATTTCCGCTATCATCAGCAGTAGCCTTAGCATTAACAGAAACACCATTAGAAGCATTACTCTTAAAGTTTCTATATTCTGCTTTAACAGTTATACTAACATTACCAGAAACATTAGATCTATAGGTATAAGACTTATTAGTTGTAAATGCAACTTCACTACCATTTACATAAATACCATATCCAAAATCTCCTAAGCTATTAGAATTATATGATTTTCTTTCAGACAACAATTTACTAGCACTATTACCAAATACTGATTGAGAAAAATATTTTTTCAAATAATCATCACTTATAACCTCAGGAGCACTAGCATCCCAAGTTAATTTTATTCCTGAAGATGTTTGACTAGCTTTTAAATTTTTAACATCATTTAATTTAGCAAATCTAGAAGAAGTTTCAGTTGGTTCAGAACCAGAAGTAAAATATTCAGTTCTAATTAAATTACTAGGAGTAAATTCACTAGGTTTTTGAGCAGGCCATGTGCCATATTCTACTTCGGACTTAACAACAGAATCAGGTTGATTAAATTTCTTATTAGTAACTGGAATATTTTTCATAATAGCAGACATTAAATTATCTTTAGGAGCCGAAGCAGTATTGTAATATTCGCTCGATGCTTCATCATATCCATACCATAAAGAAATAGAATAATCAGGAGTATAAGCGACTGACCACAAATCATTAACCGCACTTTTTGGTAATCCATATTTATTAATAACATTTTCTGGATAATTAGAAGTACCAGTTTTAACAGCAACAGTACCACCATAACTTCCAGTACCACCACTAAAACCATAATTAGCAGCATATTCTAAAACATTAGTCATTAAATAAGCAGTTGAATCTTTCATAACTTGCTTTCTTTTGTTTTCAAAATCCACAGTTTCATCAGTGCTTCTATAAGTTATAGATTTTACAGTATATGGATCAGTATAATAACCACCATTAGCAAATGCTGCATAAGCTGCTGCCATTTGAACAGTATTAACACCTTCTTCAAGACCACCAATAGAGTATGATTCATATGCAACATCATCTTTTAAATCAATACCTAAATTTTCAACAAACTCTACTATTTTTTTATTACCTACATCTTTTTGAACAGTTTGTAAAGCCTTAACTGCCGGAACATTTCTAGATACACTAAGAGCTTCTCTTAATGTCATAAGTCCTTTATAACTATCATCCCAGTTTCCTAATTCAGTACCATCAGTATAAGACCATTCTTCATCTGTAAATAATTGATAAGTAGAAAAATTATCATATTCAAAACCAGGACCATATGCAAATATAGGTTTAGCCGTTGAACCAGGTTGTCTATAAGCTTGAGTAGCATAATTAAATGTCCTCTCACCAACACGATTTCTACCAGCTCCAATAGCCACAATAGCACCAGAATTAACATCAATAACAGTTATACCAGCCTGTACTTTATCATCTTTCCAACTATAACCCTTACCAGCAAGTATATCATTAATACCACTTTGCATATCAGCATTCATAGTAGTATGAATTTCCATAGATACTAAATAAGGATCATTATCAGTCTTTTCCTTAACTTCATCTACAACCGTATCAATAAATCCTTGATAATTATTCTCATCACTACTACCAACTAGTAAACTCTTAACATCAATAGAATTAGCTATATCAGCCTCTTCCTGAGTTATATAACCGTGTCTAACCATAAGTTTTAGTACGGTTTTTATTCTACCTTGAGCCTCTTCAGGATTATTATAAGGATTATAGCCATTAGGAGATTGGAATAACCCAGCTATCAAAGCAGCTTCTGGCAAACTAAGTTCTGATACATTCTTACCAAAATAATATTTAGAAGCTTCTTGAACTCCATAAACATTTCCTCCTAAAAGACTATCATTAACATAAAATTCCATAATTTCTTCTTTAGTATATTTCTTTTCCATAAAGAAGACTGACAAATAAACATCTTTAAATTTTCTAACAATAGTTTGATCAGTAGAAGTTAAATTATTTTTTACCACCTGCATTGTAATAGTAGAAGCTCCACCAGCATCACTATTACCAAGTAATTGTCCAATTGATGCTTTCAAAAATCTTGCCCCATCAACACCATTATGTTGAAAATATCTAGAATCCTCAGTAGCAACAATAGCATCAATTAACACTTGCGGCAAATCCTCATATTTAACTGACTCTCTTTTTTCCATTCCTAACTTAGCTATAACATTATCATTACTATCATATATTATAGTCTGATCTTGATTAGCTAAAGCATTAGGATCAAATTCTCCAGTAGTAGCAACTATATAGAGGAAGAATCCAAAAACAGCAAATACACCTATAGAACATAAAACAATAAATACAGACAAAAGTTTTTTCCATAGTTTTCTTTTTTGTTTACCATTTTTAGTACTTCTTGTATTTCTTTTTTTATGATGCTTACTAGGCACACTCTTTCTTTTCTTTTTTTTCATTTTAATCAACATCCTTTACACTAAAAAATTATCTATTATTTTTATATAATCTAATCTTGGAGTATATTTTAATGCTACTAAAAAACCTTTTAATTTAAAATATTTTAAAGGAATAGACTTTCTAGTATTATTATCCAAAAAATCTATTAAATCTCTTCCTAATAATATATATGTTTGATTTAGTAAAGTAAATCTAACTATAATAAAAGGAATTCCACCAAAATACAAGACTCGTCTTATATGTTCTATTTGATGTTTATGTATATTAGATATCGGAAAACTAGTTTTATTTTGTGTTTCCTTAGCATCAAATTCCAAGTATTTTCCTTTATAAATACCATTGTAATCCAAGGTAGAAGGCTCATTAAAATACGCTTCTTTAATAACATTTTTAGGATATTCAACCCTAACTACCTTTATAGGAGTAGGTTTTTTATAGATTAAAGCGATATTATGAATAAGATAATATTTATTAGTTTCATTGATATCTTCTTCTAATATCATACCTCTATTAGCATAACTATTATCCTTAAAATAATTTTTTGAAATCATAACACCACCTTTAAACAATTATACTATAAATGCTAACTTTTTACTATAAATTAAAAATTTAATTATAATTTTATGTCTATAAAGTGTAAAGTAGTAAAGTATAGAAAAAATACATAATATATAATATGAAAAAAAGATACAAATTAGTAACTATAATGTTATATATACTTATAATAGGACTTATAATATCTTTTATTACTATTAAACATTTCTCTAAAAAAATAGAACCAGCAGTAACAAAATATGCTATTAGCGAAGTAAAAAGAATAAGTACTTTAGTAATCAATGATTCTATAAATAAAGATATAACTAATATGAATCTTGATAATATTTTTGACATAGAAAGAAATAATAACAATGAAATAATTACAATTGATCTTAATACTAAGGTTATCAATAAACTTTTAAATTCTGTAAATAAGACTATTCAAACTAACTTAAAAAAAATAGAAAATGGACAAATTAGTGATTTAGATAATTATTTTGCAGATTTTTCAGATATTGATTATGAAGAAATAAAAGATGGTATTATTTATTATATAGAGGCTGGAACTTTTACAGGCGACTTTTTACTAAACAACATTGGCCCAAAAATACCAATAAAATTTAAAATGACAGGACATGTTATGAGCAAAATTGACAGTAATGTCAAGGAGTATGGTATAAATAATGCTATGATAGAAGTAAAAATTAAAGTATCAGTAACAATGATTATAAACATGCCTTTTGTCTCAAAGGAAGTTAATGTCAATACAGAAGTTCCAATAATAATGAAAATAATTCAAGGTACAATTCCAGAATACTATTTAGGCAATAATTTAAATAATAATTAATATATCAGTTATTGAAGTAAAATTAAAAAAATTGAAAAAAATTAAAATAAAAAAAGGATTTTAAAGAAAAAGAGCAAATAATATAATTAAGAGGGTAAATAAAAATAGTCAACTAATAATATTTACATTACTATAAAAGTGTAAACAGATAAGAAAAGTATATCTAAAAATACATATTATTTGTTATAATTAAAAAGAAGTTTAGAGGTGGTAGTAATGGACAGTAAATTAGAAAAATTGCTTAATCACATAGGAATTAATGAAGATAGCATGCAGTATTTTAACAATAGTTATGTAAATAAAGTAGTAGTTGATAAAAATGATAATACTCTCAATTTTATTATAACTATGGATAGTATTCCCAATATTAATGTATATGATGATGTTTTAAACTGTTTAAATCATGAATTTAGCAGTAAGATTAGATTAGAATTTGATTGTCAAAAAGAAAAATATACAAACATAGAAGAATATTTCAATAGAATCATAGATAATTATGCTAAAGATAGTGCAAGATATAATGTATTTAAAAATAGAAATATAGAAGCAAATAATAATGAAGTAATATTTAAAGTATTTAATAAAATAGAAGAAATAAATATTAAAAATATAGAAAATGATATTATAAAAAAATTACAAAAATATGGTTTTAAAAACATTAAATTATCTATTGAATTAGAATCAAATCAAGAAGAAGTCATATTACAAAAAATAGAAGCTGACAAAGAAGTTGCAACGCCTAATTATAATAACCTAGAGAAAAAAAGTATAGAAAAAGAAGATACACAGAAAGAAAACAAAACATATTATAGACCAAAAAAAAGTCATGAAATAACAAAAATAAAAGATTTATTATATGAGGTAGATAATATAAACATAGAAGTCAAAATATTTGATATTGATTTATTTGAAGCAAAAAGTGGTTATAAAATATTCACATTAAAAGCAACTGATTTTTCAGACAGTATATATTGTAAAGTATTTACAAAAGATGATGATGAAGCAGCTAGAATAAAAAGTTTATTAAAAAAAGGTAATTGGTATACGATGTATGGTCGTGTAAAAGAAGATAATTTTTCTAATGGAGAATTAGTTTTTATGACTAGATTTAAAGATATTACTCCTATTGATCCAAAATTAGATTGGATAAAAGTTGACAACAGTCCAGAAAAAAGATGTGAACTTCATGCTCATACCATGATGAGTCAAATGGATGGAGTAATAGATGAAATAAAATTAGTAAAACAAGCTATAAAATGGGGACATAGAGGAATAGCTATTACAGATCACGATGGTTGCCAAGCATTTCCCCATGTCTTTAATGAAGTAACAAGTCATAATAAAAAAATATTAGCCCCTTTTAAAGAAAAAATTAAAGAATTAGAAGAAAAAAAGAAAAATATAGATAAAGAAAATGTTTGTGATATAAAACTATTAGATGATGAAATTTCTAAAATAACAGAAGAAATGCAAAATGCTCCAACATTCAGAGCAATGTATGGAACAGAGTTAGAGATGAGTGATGATACTCTAGATATAGTTATAAATCCTACAGACAATGATATTTACTCATCAACATATGTTATTTTTGATACAGAAACAACAGGTTTCAATCCAGGACTTCATGATACAATGATTGAAATAGGTGCTGTAAAAATGAAGGATGGAGCTTTAATTGAGTCATTTGATGAGTTAATAAATCCAGGAGTTTTAATTGATAGCGAAATTACAGAATTAACTGGAATAAATAATAATATGGTAAAGGACTGCCCAAATGAAGAAGAAGTAGTAAAGAAATTTAAAGAATGGATTGGAGATTTACCATTAGTAGCACATAATGCTAGATTCGATGTTAACATGATAGAAATGGCATATCATAAGTATGGTTTAGGAAAATTAGAAAATACAGTACTAGATACCATGATTATTTCTCAAATTTTTAATAAAGATTTAAAAAGACATAATTTAACAGCTTTAACTAAAAATTATGGTATAACGTTCGAAGAAAGCGATGGTAGTGGAGGAAAACACCACCATAGAGCAGATTATGATGCTGAATTTACAGGCTATATTTTCTTTAAAATGTTAAATCAATTTGATAAAAACAAGATAAAAACATTCAATGATTTAGCTGATGTTCCTAATGAATTTGATATTAATAAATGGAATAGAGAAGTTCATGTTAACATGATTGCTAAAACTAGAAAAGGCTTAAAAAATATGTTTAAAATGATTAGCTATGCTTCTACAAAATATTTAATAAAATCACCAAGAATTCCTAGACACATAATAGTAGAAAATAGAGAAGATGTATTAATTGGAAGTGGTTGTTATAACGGAGAAATATTTAAAACAGCACTTACTAGAAGTGATTCTGATTTAAAGAAAGCTATGGAATTCTATGATTATATAGAAGTTCAACCAATAAGTAATTACACCCATCTTGTTGCAAGGCATGATATTAATAGTATAGAAGAAGTAAAATTTGCTATAGAAAAAATAGTAAAATGTGCAAAAGAAGCAGGAAAAATTGTTGTAGCAACTTGCGATGCACATACACTAACAAAAGAAGATAAAATATATAGAGAAATTATAGTTCATCAAAATGTACCTGGAAAAGGAAGACATCCACTTGCAAAATATTTAAATCAAAAAGGTTATGAAACAATACCTGATCAATATTTTAGAACAACAGAAGAGATGTTAAACGAATTTAGCTTTTTAGGAGAAGAACTTAGCCATGAAATAGTAATAACTAATACTAATAAAATACGTGATATGTGTACTGATTACGAAGTAATCATTGATACAGGAGGAATACCTTTCTCACCTAAAATAGATAAATCAATTGAAACAGTAATAGATTTAGTTTATACTAAAGCAAAAAGTTGGTATGGTGAAAAGTTACCATATAATATAGAAGAAAGAATAGCTAAAGAATTATATGGAGATAGTGTTTTAGATAGTATCAAAGAAAAAATAAAAAAAGAACAAAATTTAGATGATGAAACTTATACTAAAAAAATATTTGAATGTTTACATAATACTATCTTTGCAGGTGATGAAGAAGTTAGAAAAATAGTTGGAGAAAATATAAAAAATAATAGTGATAAAGATTTTACAGATAAAGAATTAACTAAAGAAATCAATAAAAAATTAGGAGGCATAATAGGTGGAGGATTTGACGTTATTTACTTAATAGCTCAAAAACTTGTTAAACATTCTAATGATGAAGGATTTCTAGTAGGAAGTAGAGGAAGTGTTGGTTCTAGTTTCGTTGCCACAATGATGGGAATAACAGAAGTAAATCCTCTTCCAGCACATTATAGATGTCCAAATTGTAAATATAGTATTTTTGAAGATGAAGAGGGCAACTCATTAGGTTCAAAATATTCTTCAGGTTTTGATTTACCAGACAAATTATGTCCTAAATGTAATACAAAAATGATAAAAGATGGACAAGATATGCCATTTGCAACCTTTTTAGGTTTTAATGCTGATAAAGTACCTGATATAGATCTTAACTTCTCTGATTTAAATCAAGCTAGTGCACACAATTATACAAAAGTATTATTTGGAGAAGATAACGTCTATAGAGCAGGAACAATAGGAACAGTAGCAGAAAAGACAGCATTTGGATATGTAAAAGGTTTTTGTGAAGATCACAATATAAAGATGCGAACAGCAGAAGTAGAAAGGATAGCAGAAGGATGTACAGGAGTAAAAAGAACAACAGGACAACATCCAGGAGGAATAGTTGTAATACCAGGATATATGGATGTATTTGATTTTACCCCATATCAATATCCAGCTGATGATCCTAAAAGTGCTTGGAGAACAACTCATTTCGACTATCATGCTATAGATCAAGATGTATTAAAATTAGATATATTAGGACATACAGATCCTACTCAATTAAGATTAATTCAAAATCTAAGAGGTGTACCAGTAGTAGAAGACGTACCATTAGATGATAAAGAAACTATGGGAATATTCTTATCACCAGAACCATTAGGTGTAACTTCCGAACAAATAATGAATGAAACAGGAACATTAGGTATTCCAGAATTTGGAACGCCATTCACAATAGGTATGTTAATTGATACAAAACCAAAAACATTTGCTGAATTAATAAAAATATCAGGCTTATCTCACGGAACAGATGTATGGCTAGGTAACGCACAAGATTTAATAAGAAGTGGTACAGTAGAATTTAAAGACGTAATAGGATGTCGTGATGATATAATGGTATACTTAATGTATCATGGCGTAGAACCATTAAAAGCCTTTAAAATAATGGAGTTTGTTAGAAAAGGAAAAGCAAGTAAAGATCCAGAAACCTGGAAAAAACATGTAGAAGTAATGGAAAAAGCTGGAATTGAGAAATGGTTTATTGATAGTTGTGCTAAAATAAAATACATGTTTCCAAAAGCCCATGCTGCAGCATACGTTATAAGTGCATTTAGAATAGCTTATTATAAAGTACATTATCCAGTCATTTATTATGCAACATATTTCTCAACTAGATTTGCTGATTTTGATATCGATTGCATGATAAAAGGATACAGTTCTATAAAAAGTAAAATAATAGAAATAAATAATAAAGGATATGATGCTAGTAACAAAGAATCAAGTGTACTAGAAACACTAAAATTAGCCTTAGAAGCAACAGCAAGAGGAATAATATTTGGAAACTTAGATATCATGAAAAGTGATGCCAAAAACTTTCTTATAGCAGAAGATGGAATAACTTTAATTCCACCATTTAGAACAATTGATGGATTAGGGGAAACAGTTGCTCAAAGCATAAGAGAAGAAGCTCAAAAAAGACCATTTTTATCAATAGAAGATTTCCAAAAACGATGTCGTGTATCAGCTACCTTAATAGAAAAAATGAAAGCAATGAATTTATTTGAAGGTTTACCAGAATCAAGTCAATTAAGTCTATTTTAATATATAAATTATAAAAGGAGATTATTATGGAAAGACCAATTTTAATTCAAGTAGCTATGAAAGTAGAATGTGAAGAATTATTAAAAAAAATAGAAAATATAAAAGAAAAAGAAATAAAAGGATATAAATTTTATGAAGGAATAATAAATAATTACAATATAGTATTATTACTATCTAACGTAGGGCTAATACAAACCTCAGCCTCACTTATGTTAGCTATTAATGAATATAATCCAATAGCAATTATTAATATGGGAATAGCCGGCTCAACTTCCCCAAATTTACATATAAAAGATATAATTATAGGAACAGAATGCTTAAATATTAATTCTTATAAAACTTCAATAAAAGAAAAGAATAAAGGAAGTGACTCCATAAATTGGGAATTATTAACATTCCTAAGTGGTGAAGAAGACAAATTAATAATAGAACAATCAGACA
>ERZ1643249.4625-NODE-4625-length-11387-cov-11.889605_pt1 | contig 11387 bp, 7 predicted proteins | sample MGYA00579263_ERZ1643249 | MGnify/ENA primary metagenome ERZ1643249 (study PRJEB29033, sample SAMEA4952264) | chicken gut metagenome | biome: Broiler Chicken; feature: Gastrointestinal Tract; material: Caecum | place: Ireland | collected 2018 | study: Broiler...
TGCGTTCGGTTGTTCTCTGCCTTCTTCCTGAAATTCAACGAAGAAAAGCCGAACTCTTTTCCGATCTCGTTCGCCATATCTTTCAGCCTCGTATAATCCCCGTCGTTAAAATGCAATTTCCTTCCAGTAAGCGGGTGGACGGCATTGACCACGATATGACTGTGAACGGTCTGTGTATCCGTGTGTGTGGCTATGACGCACTCGCAGCCTTCAAACATCTTTTCCGCACAAGCCTTTGCATACTCTTGCACCATGAGCGGATCTGCTTTGTTTTTCCTATCGGGAGAGAGTTTGAAGTGGTAATACTTTCTCTCGTCGTAGTCCGTATATTTCCCGAACCTCGCCGCCGTTTCTTTGAATTGCGCGGAATAGTCCTCGTCAATGAAAAGGTTTTGCACGTCGATATATTTCGCCTTATCCTTTCGGGTAATGTAGCCGATAGCCATATCGGGCATGGCTTTGCCCGCCGCGACAGCTAATAAAGGCATATCAGTCTCCCCCGATAACGGAGAGCAACGCGCGGTACGCTCTCTTACACTCTGCCGCGGCGGACAAAATACTTTCCTTTTCGTCCGGATAGAAGTAGCAATTTCGCACCGCTTGATTTAAGTTATTTCCTTGCCGTTTGAGCTCCTGCAAAATCTCCCCGCCGTTTGCGATCACGGAAACGGGCTTGTTCGTCAGAGCGCGGATCAGAAAGTCTGTTCTGCTCAATCCGCTTGTCTTTACCTTCTCATCGATGATACGCCGTTCCCGCTCCGATACGCGGAAAGAATAAGTTATAGGTCTGTTTCGTTTTACTGTTTTCTTCTCGATTATTTTTTCCTCCAAAGTTTTTTGTGTTTCCGCAAAGGGTATTAGGGGAAAGCATTTCCCCTAACGAGGCGAGCGGAACGCTCGGCAAGTGGCTTGCCACTTGCGTACCTCGCCATTACGGAAATCGGCAGTCTGCTCCGCTTATTTAACAGGGTAAGGAACAGATTGCTTTTGTCTGTTTTGCTTTCCGTTTTTCGCCATTTGCTTGCCGCATCAGGGCGGTCTGATCGTCTGTCGATTGCTCATATTTTCCTCCATATACGATTTATTTTTTATCTTTACCCACGCTGAAAAGAGTGGGTAAAATGCTGTCGCTGAAAATTCCCTCCATATACCCAAGGACACGAAAATTCAAAAGTTTACGGTTTTGAAAATAATTTCACAAAACTTTTACACAGAGCGGTAAACTTTCTCTCAATAGGGAGGCAAAAAGCAAGCCCAAAATACAACCCACTTTGAAAGTTTTTATTAAATCCCCTCAATAGGTAGCCAAGTAAGAGGGCGAAATAACTACACTTTTCCGAAAGTTCCACAAACTTCTCATTTGACGCGGGGTCAGAAAACAAAATCAGCTTATTCTTTTAGCGAATAAACTGATCTCCAAACGGCCGCCTCTGCGCCCGATATTCGGTTGTCCGTGTTTATTTCTTTTTCCTCGATGAGGGGAATATGTACTCATATTCGTCTTCCTCGTCGAACAGGTCGCTTTCTATATCCGCCTCTTGTATGTTCTCGAACTCATCTTCGGGAGAGGTGCAGCCGTTCTTCCGCGCCCGTTCGTTGAGCGCACGGGAAGGGCCGTCGCAGCCGAATACTTCTTCATAGTGGAAGAACAGATAATCGTCGCGTACCGTCCAATAGCCTTTCCAATCGAAGTCACGCAGTTTCATGGGGTTGGCGGGATCGTATATCTTGTCAATGCAAGGTTCTTTCCCCGTGAGCCTGCTCTTATCTCCCGTATAGATATACTTGGCGGCTGCTGCTGTTTTTGCCGATTATATGAGCAAAAACTCGTATGCATTTGCAGAATTGGGCTGGTACCCTGTCAGAAAATCGGTTGCCGAAGGCGATGCTTTCACAAATTCCGATCATGCAGTTATCTCTGTGTTGAAGCAGTGCGGAGAGCCTGAAAATTTCCGTACGTTTGACGGATATGTCCGAGGCAAAACGATCGTCAATTCCAATGTCGCTTTTGGTCATATCCTGCCTATCCTCTCGTCAGACGGCAGCAATATGCGGGAAAGAGTGACCGAAATGATGTATTCGATCGAAAATAATATTTATTAAGGGGCCGGAACATGAAAAAATTTATAAAAAATATTTGTGCGGCAGCGCTGTCCGGCGTATTTGTTTTAGGCGCGGTTGGCTGCGACGGCGGCTCGCAAAGCGGGTCGCACCTGCCTGCCGATCCTGACGTAACGACATGGAGCACAGTTTCTCCGGACGGATCCATTACCGCAGAGATGAGCTTGGAAAGTACCGGCGGGTTATTCTATACCGTTACAAAAGATGATACGGCGGTGGTAGAAAAATCGGCGCTCGGATTTACCATTCGGGAAGATGATCTGAACTTTCTTACGGTCGACGACGTACAGACGGAGAGGATTACCGGCTCTTACGATAATATTTCGGGCAAATCCGCACATGTGGAATATGACTGTAATCAGACAAAGGTTACTTTCAAAGGCTGGGATTTTTATTTCGATGTGACGATGCGCGCCTATGACGACGGATATGCTTTTCGCTACGGCATTCGCGCTATAGACGGCGGAAGCGGAACGATCACTGTCGAGAGCGAAGATACCGAATTTGCATTGCCGCAGGATTCCGTCGTTTGGGCGCAGCCGCACCAATCTCCGGCGCCGAGCAGGGGAGATTTCGTAACGTACGAGGAATCATATCGGAGGCGTGTGTCGAATAGCCTTGATGATCTGGTAATTACAATGCCCATGCTTTATCAGGTAGACGGCACGGAAATATATTCGATGATCACGGAATCCGGCCTGATCGGAAGCGGGTTTTATGGTTCGCATTTGAGCGAAAGTCAGGAAAATTCCGGCACGGGTATTTTGCAGACCGTACATGCCCCCGGAGGGCGAGCGGATCCGGATAATGTGATCTCTTATCCGTTTGAATCCCCTTGGAGGCTGGGGATAACGGGAACTCTTAAAACGGTGCAGGAAAGCGAACTCGTCGAAAAAGTATATGATGATGCCGAATACTGGAAGCCGGATAACTATGACGAGCTTTCTCCGGAAGAACAGGAAATTTATAACTACGATTGGGTAGAGTCCGGTGTAGTTGCCTGGAATTGGCTGATGTATAAAAACGCCGGGCAAAACGATTGGGCGTTGCAGCGGCAATATGTCGACCTCGCTTATGAAATGGGCTGGAAATATACGATCCTCGACGGAGGTTGGAATGCCAATTTTAACGAAGGGCAATTCCTTGACTTTATGGACTATGCTAATGAAAGAGGAATTAAAGTCATTGTGTGGTGCGATGCTTTGGCGGACTTCGGAAACGGCAACATAAAAATTTTGACTTCCAAATTGGATACTTGGGAAAGTTACGGAATAGCCGGCATTAAAATCGACTTTTTTGACGGTTTGCAGGCGACAAATCCTTCGCATCAAGGGGAAGACAAGGAGACGATTGAGTGGTATGAAACGATTTATCAGGAAACGGCAAAGCGCAAGATGATCGTCAACTGCCACGGCTGTAACAAACCTACAGGCGAACGCCGTGTTTATCCCAACGTGATCAGCAGAGAGGCGATTCGAGGGAACGAAAATATTTCTGTAGACAGTACGATCACGGTAAACGGGCTGTTCGTGCGCGCCGTAGTAGGCCCTACCGATTTTACGCCCGTCGTTACGCCGCTCAGTAATGGGCTTACCATGGGGCATCAGATGGCGCTTGCCATTCTCTATGAGTGCGGCGCGCCCTCTATGGCGGATTTTGCGGAAACCTATACCGACATGTCCGGCGGTTCTGAACTGGCGGTGACGGATTTTTACGAAGCGATCCCTTCTTTGCGCGATGAAACGGTGTTCCTGTGCGGGCAGCTCGACCGTTATTATGTGGCGGCGGTGCGTGTAGGCAACGAATGGTTTATTGCCGGAGCGAATACGATTTTGGAAACAGATGTGACCTTTGACTTTTCTTTCTTAGGGGACGGAACTTATAGCGGATATTTGTATACGGATCGGGAAAGGAGAAACGATGAAATCGTAAAAACTGCCGTAAACGACATCACGAAAGCATCAAGAGCCGAAGTTACGATCCCCGAAAACGGCGGATTCGTGTACCATTTGATCAAAGACAGATGATAGAGCAAATCAACTCCGAAGCATATGCTTTGCTGATTGCTTCGGAGTTGATGGAAAAGTTATCGAAAGGAGCTAGTTTATGAAAGGAAGATTTTTTAAAACGATTTGCGGCGTGATCTGTACAGCGCTGTTATGTATTCCTGCTTTAACCGCTTGCGACGGAGGGCGCGACGGCCCGGTAGACCCCGGCGGTGATAACGGCTGGTGGGAAACTACGGGCGAATTGCAGAAAGATGAAAACGGAGACGTTATATTTAAAAACGTACAAGTCAAGTTGTCTACGGTTGTGGCCGGCGTAGACCGTACGGCGTTTGAACAGAGCGTTGCGCAATTCAATTTGGAATATATCGGAAAAATCAATATCATTCCCACGTCAATCGGGGAAGGTTCGTATGAAACTACCGTTGCACAACAAATCAGAAATAACAGCAACGCACCCGATCTGATAATGTCGCACATGAAGTCGCATCGTTCGTTTGCAGACAATCACCTTATCCAGCCCTTCGACGAAGCGATGGAAAAGTCCGGGATCGAGATTGATTTGAAGCAATATGCAGACGGGCTTGCCGCTTACAGCAATCTCGGCTATGAAGATAATCTGTTCAGTATACCGATCGATGCGCAGAGCACCGTGATTTTGTACAATAAAGCGATGCTTGAAGAGTGCGGGCAGTCGTTGCCGACAAACCATGCAGAACTGCTCGATGTCTGTGAGGCGGTCGCCGAACAGAAGGGAATTACTCCCATCGCGTGGAACGTTGCGCACGAATACTTTTCGCGCTATACATTCCCTACCGCGATCATACAAAACGGCGGGCATCTCTACGATACGGAAACATTTAAAGCCGATTGGTATGACGACGAAGATAACCGTAAGGTGTTTGAAGACGTCATCGCTTCCATTCGGGCGATGGGGGAAAGCCAACCCGCAATTGCTTCGCTCACCATGGACGATACAACGGCGTTGAACAACTTTTTGAACAACAGGGCGCTGTTCTATTTCGATGTGCCGTGGAATCTCAATGACGTCATCGACGCCTACGCTTCTACCAATCATATCGCAGATAGCGATACGGTAATTGCGGACTATATCGGCGGAACGAGCATAGCCAATTGGTTTGCGCTCGATCCGGAAGAACCGAATGCGTCGAAAATACTGGGCGATTCACACTTTTTTGCTCTCAGCAGTACGGTAGAGGATATCAATGTAAAGGCTGCCTGCTTAGAGTTTATTAAATGGTTTACGCAAACCGCGTCGGTCGGTGCGGATTGGGCAGAAGCGGGACATATCAGCGCCTCTAAAATCATTTCTGCCGATGAGGAATATACGGAAAATTTGTTTGTGACCAATTATATTGATAAATTTTATCCGAGTATTGATGATTTTACGTGCATAGGGCTGACTCCTTATTATGCCGATATGACGACCAGTTTGACGACTCTATTTTCTACGGCGATCAACGGGACTCCGGCTAATGTGGCGAACATCATCAAAACGCAGCAAGATAACTTAAACGGCATTATTGATTTTGTCAATATGTAATTGCAGAACTATGGAAGACTTTATTGAAAAGAAAAAGGCTGAAAGGAGGCGGAGCAAGCGCAGGGAAACCTGCCTTGCTTTTGCCCTTATCAGTCCTTATCTCATTATCTTTATTTTATTTTCGTCGTACCGTTTCTGATGGGATTTGTGTTTTCTTTTATGCGTTATAATCCGTATATGCCCGAAGAAAATACTTTTTACGGTTTTCGGAATTATATCAATATTTTTAATTTTGATTTGCCGATCTCCAAATCTTTTTGGGCATCATTCGGAACGATGCTCGTTTTTGACGTGGTTGCCGTTCCGGCTCTGATTTGTATCCCATGGATTTTGGCGTATTTTCTCAATATGCAGCCTCCCGGATATAAAATTTTTCGGGCTATAATCTTTCTTCCCAGCGTCGTTTCGGTCACAATAGTCGGCATCATTTTCTGTAATATTTTTGCGGGAAGCAGCTCGGGGCTCTTAAATGCATGGCTGGGAACAGAAATCAAATGGCTATCCGGTTTGCCGTGGGCGGGCGATACATTGCGTTGGCTGGTCATGTTTATTGCCAGCATTTGGTGGGGGACCGGCACAAATTTTGTAATCTTTTCCGGAGCGTTGCGCAATATCCCCAAATCTTTATATGAGGCATGTGAAATGGACGGAGGCGGGCGTATAGAGAAAATATTATGCGTTACCTTGCCGAACATGAAATCAGCGATCAATATCACTCTGTTCAATACGTTGATCGCGTATCTCGGTTTGTACGGGCAGCCCACGGTCTTACATGACGCCGACAACGCTTCAGAGCTCGTGTCTCCGATGATGTTTATACAAAATTATCTTTCCGGCGGATTGGTTTACGCCAGGCAAACAGGGTATATTTGCGCGTGCGCCATAGTTTTTGGATTATTCGTCATGATTTTTGGGATCCTTGAACGGAGGATTATGGCGGGAAGAAAACGGCGTAACAGGCATACCGCAGACTATAACAGGCACTGCGCAAATAAAAAATATTTAAAAATGGATTGAGGGGCAAAAATGGAACACAGTAAGAGGATAAAAAGATATGCGACGAAATCCGAACGGACGCGGCGGCGCGAAAAATTGATTTCGTTTATAGTATTGCTGATTGCTGCGATATTTTGGGCTTTTCCGTTAATATATATGGTGGGAATGTCTTTTAAGTCGAGCATGGATCTTCAATTGCACCCTGAAACAATGTTCCCGTCCAGTAAAGACGAGTGGACGTTAGAGCATTATTCGAATTTGATCATTCGGGAAGGGAGAATCGATAACATGGTTCTTTGGGTATTGAACTCCCTTTGGTCGACCGTAGCCTCTGTCGTATTGACGGTTATTGTGGATCTGATTACTGCTTACGCTGTGGTTTTCATAAAATTTAAAGGCAGGAAAACATTTATAAAATTCCTTCTTTTGTGGATGGCTATCCCCGGAGTGATCGGTACGGCGCCTTCCTTTGCCTTGTATTCGACGATCCGCAATGCGCTCGATATTTCAGGGGGAGCCGGGGCTTATGTATATATTTATTTTTGGTTGATCGTGCCGAGCGTAACCGGTATCTTTAACCTGATGTTGATGCGTAATTTTTTCGATTCCATTCCGCGCGACATTGTGGAAAGCGCTAAAAGCGACGGGGCAAGCAATGCCAAAATTTTCTTTCGGATTGTGTGCCCGTTGGCAAAGTCTACCATGATGCTGATCATATTATTCACGTTTACAAGCAGCTGGAATAGTTTGCAATGGCCGCAGTTGCTGTTGGCGGGTGAAAATCCGGCATTCAGGACGATCACGGTGGGGTTGATTTATTACACGACGGAAGCGTCTTGGGGACAGAACGGCCTCGCGATGGCATCGAGCGTCATTGCGATGATTCCGATTATTATCATATTTATCATCACGCAAAATAAAATGATCGACGGCTTGGCCTCGACGGGAATCAAAGGATAAGGGAATCGGCAAATATGGACAATAAGAAAGCCGTCAGGATAAAAGATAATTCGTTTATTTCGCTGAAAAACCTGTTAAAGGTGTATCCGAATGGTGAAAAAGCGGTTTATAATTTCGATCTTGATATTGAAAAGAATGAATTTATCGTCATCGTCGGGCCTTCCGGCTGCGGCAAATCGACGACGCTGCGTATGATCGCGGGATTGGAAGACATCACCGCGGGAGATATATTCATGGAAGGGGAATTGCTGAACTATAAACCTTGCAAGGATAGGCGTATGGCGATCGTCTTTCAGAGTTATGCGCTTTATCCGCAGATGAATGTATACGATAATATTGCGTTCCCGCTCGAGATCAATAAATTTAAGACGCCTGTCTTAGAAAAAAAATTGATTGCGTGCAGTCATGTGCGGGAAATTATCGCCTCGTGTGATTATGCTAAAATATGTTCCGCTCTTTCGGAAGCTGGAAAGGTGAAAAATAAAAAGAAGCAAAAGGAAAACTTTGCCGCTATTTTTGATATAGGTTTTGAATCGGCGCAATTGCTTTATGAATTGTTTGTTCCATATAAAAGGTATACGATGGAACAAATGCTGTCGGCGGAAACGGAAATAAAGGCGGATTGGCTCGCGCAGATCGCCGCGGCGGAAGAAAAAGAGAAGCGTGCATTGGCGGAAAAAGGGATTCGATATAATGAAAATTTTATCGAACTGGACGAGAACGGAAACGAAAAAACGGAGTTCCGCAAACTGACTCCTTATGAAATTAAGGTCAAAGTATATGAAACGGCGGAAAAACTCGATCTGACGCCCTATTTGGACAAACTTCCCAAAGAATTGTCCGGCGGGCAAATGCAGCGCGTAGCGCTGGGGCGGGCAATCGTAAAAAATGTGCCCGTGTTTCTGATGGACGAACCGCTCTCCAATCTCGATGCAAAACTGCGCCTTACGATGCGCAGCGAAATCGTAAAACTGCATAACCGCATAAATGCCACGACGATCTATGTGACGCACGATCAGACAGAAGCGATGACGATGGCGACCAGGATCGTTGTTATGTCAAAGGGCTTTGTGCAGCAAATCGGTACCCCGGAAGAAGTCTATAATGCGCCCGTCAATCTTTTTGTGGGGAGGTTTATCGGTTCGCCGCCCATGAATATTTTTGATGTATGTTTAAATATACAGGAAAAGCGGTTGGAGGGCGCGGGGGTGGAGATCCCCGTGCCGGAGAGTTTCCTTGTTCGGCACAGAGAATTTTACGAGCGTAAAATCCGTGAGTTTGAAGGTATGCTGGAAGATTTTGACGAGTCCGCCGCGGAAAAAGTGTTAAAGATCCTTTCCGTAACGGGTGAATATGCCGACCGCAAGAAAAAACAGGTAAAGGCGAGCTTATGGTCAAATTTGAAGCGCGCGTCTAAAAAAGCTCCCAAAACGGAAGACTTTATATTCGAAAAGAAGATCGCCGAGCAAAAACTTGAAAAGTTGAAAAAGAGTCTCGTTTCGGGCGAAGGCTTGGTTGCGGGTATCCGCCCCGAACGTTTCAAGATTGAAAAGTGTGATGCTTCTGCCGATATGAATGTACAGGGCGGGTTTATCGTACAGCCCACGGTATGCGAGTTGCTGGGCGGAGAATACAACGTGCATTTCGATTATTGCGGAAAAGATATGGTCGGGCAAATGGACGCAAAGACAAAAATCAGTACAAAAGATACGGTTTTTGTTCGGTTTTCCGCGGAAGACATCTATTTGTTTGATCCGATAACCGGAGATATCATTCAATAATGAAAGAATTATCATATGCTAAATAGTTTGAAATTTGATGAATTGATATCTAACCTTGTCATTTCAATTCCACCCTTTGCCGAACAAAAACGAATAGTGACGAAAATCAGCGAGATATTTGAAATACTGTAAAGTTAAATCCCTTCGGAAGCCCGAGGGGATTGTTTTTACCATGTAATAATTTTATCGACAATTTTGCTCGCTGGCGGTCTTTCGGAGATATATGAGCGTTGTTTCAATGCTTTCATGCCCCATAAGGTCAGCAAGTAAAGAAATAGTATTTAGGGTTTACACCTAATGATTGAAACGCGCAGAGTTTACCAAGCACGCATCTTGTTCTAATATGGCAATGTTTCTTCCCGCGCTACCGCCTGCAATACATAATAATAGCGTTTTTTTAAGCGACTTTAAAATTGATTTTGCTAAATGGGATTTCGACACCGTTTTCGTAAATTATAGCTACAAAAGATACATCTTTTGTAGCTATATAATTATAACCATTGGATAAACCAACTATTTTTTTGCTTTTTAGTTTCGTTAATACTATTTTGCCCGTATAGATGTTTGCTGTGGTACTCATACGGCATAATCACCAACTATCAGGTATATCAAAATCAGCAACTTCTTCGTCTATATAAACGATTTCTTTGCCGACCTTCTCATAATAGCGATTATCGTCAATGCAACAGTTGATGTAGGATTTGGGAGGGGGGATTATGTATTGATAGTAGGATGAATACTAAATTTCGGAAAATTTTATATTAAATTTAATAAAATATTCCGATTTCGGAAAATATATTGACATTTGAAGAGCGGTATGCTATACTGAACGCGTCGGAGGTATGGCAATGATCGAAAGAAAGAATTATTTGGAAAAGTTGATTGCTTGGAAAGATGAACAGGTCATCAAAGTCGTAACGGGGATACGGCGCTGCGGAAAATCTACCTTGTTAGATTTATATAAAGAGTATCTGAAAAAAAGCGGCGTAGGGGATGAGCAGATCGTTGCCGTCAATTTTGAAGATCTTGAAAACGAGGCGTTGCAAGACTATAAAGCGTTGTATGCGTATTTGTCGGACAGACTGTGCCACGGTAAAATGACGTATATATTTTTGGATGAGATACAAAAGGTAGAGGGCTTTGAAAAGGTAGTAGACAGTTTATATATAAAAGAAAACGTCGATGTATATATGACCGGCTCCAATTCGTGGCTGCTTTCGGGTGAGCTTGCAACGCTTTTGTCCGGGCGGTATATCGAAATCAAGATGCTGCCGTTTTCTTTTGCGGAATATTACGAGAGCCGGGGCGGCGGAGATGCAGACCGGCTGTTTGCAGACTATATGGCAAACGGTTCATTCCCGTATATAGCGACGATGGACAGGACAAAAGAAAAAATCGATATGTATCTGGAGGGCATATACAATACCGTTATCGTCAAGGATATAGAGGAGCGGCAAAACAGAAAGGAAAAAGATCCGAACAAGAGAAAAGTGTCGGATATTTCTTTACTGAAAAATATTTCTAAATTTCTTGCAAGTAGCATCGGCAGTCCCGTTTCCGTCAAACGTATTACTGATTATATTACGTCCTCGGGCAGGAAAGTGTCGCAAAATACGATAGACGACTATATCGAAGCGCTGGTACAGGCATATGTGTTTTATCAAGTCGATCGGTATGACGTAGAGGGAAAACAGCTTTTGAAGCAAAACGGAAAATTCTATATTGTAGATTTAGGTTTGCGCAGATATTTGCTGCCGAAGCGCGAATACGATTTAGGGTATTCTTTGGAAAATGTGATCTATTTGGAGCTTTTGCGGCGGGGCTATGAAGTAAATGTCGGAAAGCTGGGACAGACGGAGGTCGATTTTGTCGCCAAAAAGGACGACGTGATCAGTTATTATCAGGTCACGGCATCTTTGACGGAACAGACAACATTCGAACGCGAAATAAGACCGTTGA
>ERZ1643249.4626-NODE-4626-length-11378-cov-19.545880_pt1 | contig 11378 bp, 8 predicted proteins | sample MGYA00579263_ERZ1643249 | MGnify/ENA primary metagenome ERZ1643249 (study PRJEB29033, sample SAMEA4952264) | chicken gut metagenome | biome: Broiler Chicken; feature: Gastrointestinal Tract; material: Caecum | place: Ireland | collected 2018 | study: Broiler...
GGTACAAAACCGAGGCTGGGCTGTAAAATACCATTCCCTGTAAGAAAGCAATCCCGTATAAAAGACAGAGATTCTTCTTCATGATATTCTATTATCCTTTCCATATACAGTTTGACGACAATAAAACAAGAGCCTGTCAAATTCCATGGCAATAATCCGGGATCTGATAAGACTCAGGAAAATGCCGTCAAATGGGTTTAGAAAAGATAAAAATATACATAATAAAAAGCTCCTTAGAACATTAGAATGGAATAAGTATAGCTTCTTCTAAGGAGAAAGTCAATATTTAAAAAGAGCATTCATCAACAGCAGCCCCCGGGAATTCCGGGGGCTGCGTAAGGGGCTTAAAAGAGAATTTTATCCTTCGTAGTAAGCCTTTAAGTACATTTCTTTCATTTCGCTCATCAGCGGGTATCTTGGGTTAGCGCCTGTACACTGGTCATTAAATGCGTTTTCAACCATTTCATCCAGAGTTGCCAGGAAATCTTCCTCTTTAATGTCATATTCTTTGATAGTTCTCTTAATGCCGACTCTTGCCTTCAGATCAGCGATGGCTTTAATGAAGTTTTCAAATACTTCATCATCATTTTTGCCCTGGATGCCTACAAAACGAGCCATCTCGCAGTATCTTTCCTTAGCATGCGGGTATGGATACTGGGAGAATGTTCCCATTTTTGTAGGAGCCGGATCGGCGTTGTAGCGCATTACATGCTCGATCAGCAGAGCATTTGCGATACCGTGAGGCAGGTGATGATAAGCGCCCAGCTTGTGAGCCATGGAGTGGCAGATTCCCAGGAAAGCATTGGAGAATGCCATACCTGCAAGGGTGGAAGCGTTTGCCATTTTCTCTCTGGCGATAGGATCAGCGGCGCCGTTTTCGTATGCGGAAGGCAGATAGTCAAAGATCAGTTTAGCTGCCTTTAAGGCCATACCGTCGGTAAAGTCTGTAGCCATAATAGAAGCGTATGCCTCTAATGCATGAGTCAGAGCATCAATACCGGAAGCGCTGGTCAGCCCTTTCGGCTGAGTCATCATAAAATCTGTATCAACAATAGCCATGTTTGGCATTAACTCATAGTCTGCGATAGGCCATTTGGTTCCTGTGGTGGCATCTGTGATGATGGCGAAAGGTGTTACCTCGGAACCTGTACCGGAAGAGGTAGGAATGGCAACCATCATTGCTTTAATACCCATCTTCGGGAATACATAGATCCTTTTTCTGATATCCATGAAATCCATAGCCAGATCCTCAAATTTGCATTCAGGATGTTCATACATCAGCCACATGATCTTGGCCGCATCCATAGCAGATCCGCCGCCCAGAGCAATGATCGTATCGGGCTCGAAATCCTTCAGCTGTTCCAGACCTTTCTGTGCGCACTGAAGGGTTGGATCCGGAGCTACATCGAAGAAGCAGTCATACTGGATGCCCATTTCGTCCAGTTTGTCTGTGATTGGTTTTGTATATCCGCTCTTATATAAGAAGGTATCTGTAACGATGAATGCTTTTTTCTTGTCGTAAACAGTTCTCAGCTCGTCTAAAGCTACTGGCAGACAGCCTTTTTTGAAATAAACCTTTTCAGGTGTTCTGAACCACAGCATGTTCTCTCTCCTTTCGGCAACGGTCTTGGTATTCAGAAGATGTTTAACTCCTACGTTTTCAGATACAGAGTTTCCACCGTAGGATCCGCAGCCGAGAGTAAGTGACGGAGCCAGTTTGAAATTGTACAGATCACCGATACCGCCCTGAGATGAAGGTGTGTTAACCAGGATACGGCAGGTTTTCATACGGTCTGCAAATTTAGCCAGCTTTTCGGTCTGTGAAGGATGTACATAGATAGAAGCTGTATGTCCATAGCCGCCGTCTTTTACCAGCTGATCTGCCATGTCAAGGGCAGTGTCAAAGTCTTTTGCCTTATAAAGGGCCAGAACAGGAGAAAGTTTCTCATGTGCAAAAGGCTCTGAGATATCTACAGAAGTAACCTCACCGATAAGGATCTTTGTATTCTTTGGTACAGAGATACCGGCAAGTTCTGCGATAACGGAAGCAGGCTGGCCTACGATCTTGGCATTTACTGTGCCGGCTTCCGTAAGGATGATCTTACGGACTTTATCCAATTCTTCACCGTTTAAGACATGGCATCCTCTGTTGACAAACTCTGCTTTTACTTTATCATAGATATCTGCGATTGCTGTTACAGACTGTTCAGAAGCACAGATCATACCATTGTCAAAGGTTTTAGAATGAATTACAGAGTATACAGCTGTCTGGATATCACAGGTACTGTCCATGATTACAGGTACGTTTCCGGGACCTACGCCGATAGCTGGTTTTCCTGAAGAATAGGCAGCCTTTACCATTCCAGGACCGCCGGTTGCAAGGATCACATCTGCAGAACGCATCAGTTCATTGGAAAGTTCAAGAGTCGGTTCTTCTACCCAGCCGATGATGCCTTCCGGAGCTCCTGCCTTGACAGCTGCTTCCAGAACTACTTTTGCAGCCTCAATAGTACATTTCTTTGCACGTGGATGAGGGCTGATAATAATGGCATTTCTGGTCTTTAAACAGATCAGACATTTAAAGATAGCAGTAGAGGTGGGGTTGGTAGTAGGGATAACGGCGCCTACGATTCCCACAGGCTCTGCGATCTTTTTGATTCCGTAAGACTTGTCCTCTTCTACAACACCGCAGGTTTTCACCCTTTTATATGCATTGTATGTATACTCGGCAGCATAGTGGTTTTTGATGACCTTGTCTTCCAGAACTCCCATGCCTGTTTCTTCACAGGCCATTCTGGCCAGAGGAATACGCTGTTTGTTTGCAGCCATAGCAGCCTCGAAAAAGATTTTGTCTACCTGCTCCTGAGTATAAGAAGCGAACTTTTTCTGGGCTTCCCGCATAGAAGCGATTTTTGCCTGAAGAGCTTCTACACTGTTGACAGTTTCCGGTACATTGCTTTCTGGTTTCTTAGCCATGGGAAATCCTCCTTAAAATGTAAAATGAATAATTTATATAACAGAGAAAACTCCTCTGTTGATATTGATAATTATTTAACAATTTCTGAGGTTATTATAAAGCATTGTTAAAAAAATGTCAATACTTTTTTTGCAAAATTATTTTGCTGAGTCACTGAATAATATAGTTTTATTTTACTATATTTTCTGAAAAAAATAAAGAAAAAAGATTGTTAAATATATAATTATCTGAAAATATAAACGGCGGAGATAGAAAGTAAAATTTATAAAAATAGCTGTCAATTCTAAAGGAGAAAAAATTGTCAAAAAAATGACAATTGAAAGAGAGGTTAAAAGATAATAAAGAAAGTCCTGCCCATAGGCGAGAGCTTTGAATAAAGTCTGATCTATGGACAGAACTTTTTGAAGTTTGTCGGTAAACTTATTTTTTCATGTTTTCTCTTTTTCGCAGACGGGAATCCAGGATTTTCTTCCGGATGCGGAGAGATTTAGGGGTAACTTCCAGCAGTTCATCGGTATCAATAAACTCCAAAGCCTGCTCAAGGCTGAGTATCCTGGGGGGTGTCAGCTTCAGTGCTTCGTCTGCAGAAGAGGAACGGGTATTGGTAAGATGCTTGGTCTTACATACGTTCAGTTCAATGTCTTCAGGCTTTCCGCTCTGGCCGATGATCATACCGCTGTATACTTTTTCGCCAGGGCCGATAAAGAGGGTTCCTCTATCCTGAGCGGAAAATAGTCCATAGGTAACAGCCTCTCCGGTTTCAAAGGCAATCAGAGATCCCTGTTTACGATATTGGATATCTCCTTTATATGGGGCATAACCGTCAAAAGCTGTGTTCAGGATGCCGGTTCCTTTGGTTGAAGTCAGAAAATCGCCGCGGAAACCGATAAGACCACGGGAAGGTATGTGAAATTCCAGACGGGTGGTGCCGTCGCTGGCGGGGCTCATACCCTGGAGTTCTCCTTTTCTTTCACTGAGTTTCTGGATCACAGTGCCGGAGAATTCTTCCGGGACATCTATATAAGCGATTTCCATAGGCTCCAGCTTTCTGCCTCTTTCATCTTCTTTATAGATAACCTCAGCTTTGCTTACTGCAAATTCATATCCTTCACGTCTCATGTTTTCGATCAATACGGAAAGGTGAAGCTCGCCTCTTCCTGAAACTTTGAAACAATCTGTACTGTCGGTATCTTCTACACGAAGGCTCACATCTGTGTTCAGCTCCCGCATAAGACGTTCTCTTAAATGGCGTGAGGTAACAAATTTACCTTCCTGGCCGGCAAAGGGACTGTCATTTACCAGGAAATTCATAGAGATAGTCGGTTCAGAAATCTTCTGGAAAGGAATAGGATCAGGATTTTCCGGAGAGCAGAGTGTATCTCCGATATGGATATCCGCGATTCCGGAAATGGCTACGATGGAACCGATTCCTGCTTCCTTTACTTCTACTTTGTTTAAACCGTCAAATTCATAGAGTTTGCTGATCTTTACTTTTTTCATTTTATCCGGATCGTGATGATTGCACAGTACCACGTCCTGATTTACACGGATAGTTCCGTTTTCTACTTTACCTACACCGATACGGCCTACATATTCATTGTAGTCGATAGTACTGATCAGCACCTGGGTAGGAGCATCTGGATCTCCTGTAGGAGCGGGGATATATTTCAGAATGGTCTCAAAGAGGGGTTCCATACTTTCCGGTGTATCTGCCAGATCCAGAACGGCATGACCGGTTTTAGCTGAAGCATAGAGGAATGGACAGTCCAGCTGTTCGTCGGAAGCATCCAGATCCATAAGGAGCTCCAGAACTTCATCTATAACTTCATTGGGGCGGGCTTCCGGCCGGTCGATCTTATTGATGCAGACGATTACATGAAGATCCAGATCCAGGGCCTTTTTTAAAACGAATCTTGTCTGCGGCATAGCACCCTCGAATGCGTCTACCAGCAGAATAACGCCGTCTACCATTTTCAGAACCCGTTCTACTTCGCCCCCGAAATCGGCATGGCCTGGGGTATCGATAATGTTGATCTTGGTACCCTTATAATGTACAGCTGTATTTTTGGAGAGAATAGTAATGCCTCTTTCACGCTCCAGATCATTGGAATCCATAACTCTTTCACGGACTTCCTGATTTTCCCTGAAGACGCCGCTTTGACGGAGAAGCTGGTCTACCAGGGTAGTTTTGCCGTGGTCAACGTGGGCGATAATGGCTACGTTGCGGATATCTTCTCTAACAGTTTTCATATATGACAATAACCTCTTTTCTAATATTTATATGGTTTTTTCCTTGAAATCCGGAATTCATTCTATCACACTTAAATATAAGTATCAATAGAGGAATCTGGGGAAAATCCAGGGCCTCAGACAGTATCTTTAGGGAAAATCGTACCTGTCAAGAAAATAAAAATGAAAAAAACTTGTTCTAAAAGTCAAAACCTTTGAATAAACATGATATAGACAAGATACCAGAAAGAGGAAGGGGAAATAAATCATGGCAGATAAAATAATTGAAAATAATCAGGTGTCTATAATGGGCAAGATAGCCTCAAGCTTTACTTTCAGTCATCAAGTCTTCGGGGAAGGGTTTTACCTGGTGGATATCCTGGTAAAAAGACTCAGCGACTCAGAAGACCGTATACCGCTGATGGTTTCTGAACGTCTTGTGGATGTGAGCCAGGACTATGAAGGCGAGTATATTATGGTACAGGGACAATTTCGGTCCTACAACCGCCACGAAGAAAAAAAGAACAGGCTAGTTCTGTCTGTGTTTGTGAGGGAGCTGTCTTTTGTGGAGGAAGCAGATGATTCCATAAAGACAAATCAGATATTTCTGGATGGATATATCTGCAAACCGCCGGTTTATCGAAAAACACCTTTGGGAAGAGAAATCGCGGATCTGCTTCTGGCAGTGAATCGTCCCTATGGAAAATCTGACTACATACCCTGTATATGCTGGGGAAGAAACGCCCGCTATGCATCCGCTTTCGAAGTGGGAGGCCATGTGCTTTTATGGGGAAGGATCCAGAGCAGAGAGTATATCAAAAAATTAGGAGAGAATGAAACTGAAAAAAGGACTGCTTATGAAGTATCGGTAAGTAAACTGGAGTATGCAGATTAACTGCATACCCAGGCCTTTTTTGCTGTTTTTTAAAAAGAGAGGAGGCTGCCTGGGGCAGTTTTTACAGTTGTTTTATTGCAATCTTTTGACAGGTGTAGTAATATATACACAACTCTTAATCAAATGAAACCGAAAAAGGCAGTCTGTAAGAGGTGTATTATTATGGAAGAACGAGGATTGACGCAAATTTACTGCGGTCCGGGAAAGGGCAAAACAAGTGTGGCTATAGGGCAGGCAGTGAGGGCTGTTGGACATGGGAAAAGGGCGATCGTGATCCAGTTTCTCAAAGGAAAAGCAACGACACAGCTGGATTATCTTTCTGTTCTGGAACCAGATATCCGTCTGTTCAGATTTGAAAAGAAGGATAAATATTATGAGGATCTGACAGAGGAGGAAAAACAGGAGGAAAATCTGAATATCCGTAACGGATTAAATTTTGCCAGAAAAGTGCTGATTACAGAAGAATGTGAGATGCTGATTCTGGATGAAATCTTAAGCGCTTTAGAGCTGGGAATCGTTTCAGAGGAAGAGGTGAAAGGACTGATAAAAGCAAAAGATGATGAGACGGAGCTGATCCTGACAGGCAATATGGTCACAGAGGCCCTGAAGGAAGCTGCTGACAGAGTCGTTTCTCTGGAAATTATCAAATAGCTTTTCATACAGTGAAAAAACGTAAGAGAACAGCAGAAGGAGGAAGATATATGGCTATTTTTAAAGGTGCAGGTGTGGCAATCGTAACACCGATGAAAGAAAATGGAGATGTAAATTTTGATAAGCTGGGGGAAATCCTGGAAGAACAGATCGCAGAGGGAACAGACGCGGTCATTATCTGTGGAACAACGGGAGAGTCTTCTACCCTTTCACATGAAGAACATATGGAGACTATCCGCTATACCATTGATAAAGTAAATAAAAGAATTCCCGTGGTGGCAGGTACAGGCTCCAACTGCACAGAAACTGCCATTATGATGTCCCAGGAAGCAGAGCGGATGGGAGCTGACGGCCTTCTGCTTGTCAGTCCATATTATAATAAGGCTACGCAGAAAGGTCTGATCGCTCATTACACAGCTATCGCAAATTCTGTAAAGCTTCCTATTATACTGTATAACATTGCAGGCCGTACAGGAATCAATATTGAACCTAAGACGCTGCTTTATCTGGCAGAAAATGTAGAAAATATCGTAGCCGTAAAAGAAGCTTCTGGAAATATTTCACAGATTGCAGACATTGCGGCTATGACTAAAGGAAAACTGGATATTTACTCCGGAAATGATGACCAGATTACACCGATCATGGCTTTAGGCGGAATCGGAGTGATCTCAGTGCTGTCTAATATTGCACCGAGATATACCCATGATCTGGTTATGAGCTATCTGGAAGGGGATGTACAGAAAAGCTGTGAGATGCAGCTGAAGGCCCTTCCTCTGGTACGGGCATTATTCTCAGAGGTAAATCCGATTCCTGTAAAGGCCGCAATGAATCTGATGGGCAAAGAAGTAGGTCCTCTTCGTATGCCCCTTACAGAAATGGAAGAAGAACATAAAGAGGCTTTAAAACAGGCGATGATTGATTTCGGACTGAAACTTGCATAATCGATAGAAAATAGAAGACACAGAAGAAAAGAGGAAAAAAATGGTCAGAATAATAATGAACGGCTGTAATGGACATATGGGTCAGGTAATCTATGGGTTAGTTGTCCAGGATCCTGAGGCTGAGATAGTGGCCGGAGTTGATCTGGAAGATAAAGGCTTATGCGCATGTCCTGTTTTTACTGAACTGGAAAAATGTGATGTGCCGGCTGACGTTATGATTGATTTTTCATCAGCAAAAGCTACAGACAGTGTACTGGATTACTGCCGGAGCAGAAAGCTGCCCCTGGTATTGTGCACCACAGGCCTGTCTGAGGAACAGCTGAAGAAAGTAGACGAGACAGCAAAAGAAACTGCAGTGCTGCGCTCTGCGAATATGTCTCTGGGTATTAATACTCTGTTGAAGCTGATCCAGGAAGCAGCCAAGGTTTTGGCGGCTGCCGGCTTTGATATGGAGATTGTAGAACGCCATCACAACTTAAAAGTAGATGCTCCCAGTGGGACTGCTCTCGCTTTGGCGGACAGTCTGAATGAAGCCATGGACAATCAATATCACTATGTCTATGACAGGAGCCAGAAACGGGAGAAGAGAGATCCAAAGGAAATCGGCATTTCAGCAGTTAGAGGCGGAACGATCGTGGGCGATCACGAAGTCATTTTTGCCGGACCGGATGAAGTGATAGAATTCAAGCATACTGCCTATTCTAAAACAGTATTTGCAAAAGGTGCGGTTGAAGCCGCGAAATTCTTAAAAGGTAAAACAGCAGGAATGTATAACATGAGTCATGTGATCAACGCTGAATAATAAAAAAAATATATATAAACAGATAACAGGCCTTATGGGACATACCGGAAATGACGGAATGTTTCATAAGGCTGTTTTTGTATAAAAAACAGGATAGGTGTGCATATTAACAGCAGATTAAAAGAAAAGGAGAAAATGCCATGAAAGCGAAAGATATGAAAAAATTAGTCCTTTGTCTGATCGCTGCTGCTGTTCTGACAGGAGGCGCTGCGTGTGGAAATGATAGCAATACGGAGAAAGATGGAGGTACGTCATCCCAAAATACTATGGATGATGACGGTGTGGCAGGCGATGCAGGGGAGGCTTTGAAAGATGACACGGAAGATCTGGGAGAGGATATAAAGGATGGCATAGAAGATGCCGGAGATTCTATAAAGGATAATGCAGAGAAAGCTACTGAAGACCGATAGAGGGAGTTTGTTTTTAGTTTGGTGCCAGGGAGAATACGGATAGAGGAATAAAATCAGAGAAAATGGTGAAATTTATCTGTATTCTCCATACAATTTTTCTGCTGTATCTATAAACATAGAAATCCCTTAAAATTTTCTAAAAACAGTTGAACTAGAAATATGATATTGGTATAATAGTGGTACATTACAAGATGGAATCTTGTAAAATACACGTAAAGGGGTTGGACATAATGAAGTTTATAATTAGCGGAAAAAATATTGATGTTACAGAAGGCCTGAAAAAAGCAGTAGAGGATAAACTTGGAAAACTGGAAAGATACTTCACGTCTGACACGGAGATTATTGTCACACTGAGTGTGGAAAAAGAGAGACAGAAAATCGAGGTTACGATTCCTGTAAAAGGAAATATTATCCGGTCCGAGCAGGTAAGCAGCGATATGTATGTTTCCATCGACTTGGTGGAAGAGATCATTGAGAGACAGCTGAGAAAGTACAAAAATAAGATTATTGATAAAAAGCAGAGCAGCACAGGATTTCAGCCTGAATTTGTGGATCAGGATTATGAGGATGATACAAATGAGATCAAGATCATCCGTACGAAAAAATTTGGCTTTAAGCCTATGTATCCGGAAGATGCATGTGTCCAGATGGAACTTTTGGGACATAATTTCTTTGTATTCTTAAATGCAGAGACTGAAGAAGTAAATGTGGTTTATAAGAGAAAAGGAAATACTTACGGTCTGATAGAACCGGATTTCGGCTGATGCCTATGAATGAAATAAAAAAGGAATAAAGGGTAAAAGGAGCCTTTCTACAGAGCATATGCTTTTAGAAAGGCTCCTTTTCTGCGGTTCTGATCAGAAGCAAAAATTGTTCAAAAAGCTCTAAAAATACTTCTTTCTTTTCTGTAAAAGGAAGGGTAGAATATCAATTAGTAAAAACACATTGGGGAAAAAGGAGGAAAATTTATGAGAAACGTGATCAACCTGAACCAGGACTGGAAATTTATCCAGCAGGACGCAGGACTTCCGGAAAGCCTGCCTGCAGACTGGCAGACCGTGCAGCTGCCCCATTCCTGGAATGCCATTGACGGACAGGATGGAAATGGTTCCTATGACAGAGGAAAATACTGGTATGCCAAGACTTTTGAGACGCCAAAACAGCCTCTGCCGGGAGGAAAGGTATTTGTGGAGATCCTGGCGGCAGGACAGCAGGCCACCGTATATGTAAACGGTACAGAAGTGACTTATCATGAAGGAGGGTATTCTACCTTCCGGGCAGATATTACTTCTCTGTGCAAAGAAGAGGGAGAAAATCTTCTGGTAGTTGCCTGCAGCAATGAATACAAAGACAGTGTATATCCTCAGTCAGCAGACTTTACTTTTTACGGCGGACTTTACAGAGGCGTGAACCTGATCAGTGTGCCGGAAGCACATTTTGATCTGGAATATTATGGAGGTCCGGGTATCCAGGTGACGCCAAAGCCATGTGACTGCGGAGGCGCAACTTTCGAAATCGTTACCTATGTGAAAAATACAGATGAAAACTTTACCGTGCTGTATTCTGTTTTAGATGCAGAGGGAAAAGAAGTTGCCAGCGGCTGCCGTCCTGCTGACAGCACCGGCATTACTCTTTATGTACCGGATGCAAAGAAATGGGATATTGACAGTCCGTATCTGTATACAGTAAAAGCTGCTCTTCAGAGAAGAAATGAGACCTTTGACGAGATTTCCACAAGAGCAGGTGTCCGCAGCTTCTCCTGTGATCCTCAGAAAGGATTTATCATCAATGGAAAAGAAACTCCTCTTCGCGGAGTAAGCCGCCATCAGGATATGCTCTATAAAGGAAATGCTCTTACAAAAGAAGACCATTACAGAGATGCGGAGCTGATCAAAGAACTGGGAGCCAATACCATCCGTCTGGCTCATTATCAGCACAATCAGTATTTCTATGACGCCTGCGATGAACTGGGCTTTATCGTATGGGCAGAGATTCCTTTCATCAGTGTATTCAATAAAGATCCGGAAGCTCATCAGAACTGTATCAGCCAGTTAAAAGAGCTGATCATCCAGAATTATAACCATCCGTCTATCTGTTTCTGGGGAATTTCCAATGAGATCCTTATCGGCGGTATTTCCGAGAAACTGGTGGAAAATCATAAAGAGCTGAATGCTCTGGCAAAGGAACTGGATCCAACCCGTCTCACGACCATTGCCCATGTGTCTATGACACCTGTGGAAAGCCCGATGCATCATATCACCGATGTGGAAAGCTACAACCATTACTTCGGATGGTACGGAGGAAAGATGGAAGACAACGGCCCATGGCTGGATAATTTCCACAAGGTTCATCCGGATATCTGTCTGGGACTTTCCGAGTACGGCTGCGAAGGTATTATTACTTACCACGGACCCAACCCTGCCTGCAAGGATTACAGCGAAGAATATCAGGCGCTGTACCACGAGCATATGGC
>ERZ1643249.4627-NODE-4627-length-11376-cov-5.002473_pt1 | contig 11376 bp, 10 predicted proteins | sample MGYA00579263_ERZ1643249 | MGnify/ENA primary metagenome ERZ1643249 (study PRJEB29033, sample SAMEA4952264) | chicken gut metagenome | biome: Broiler Chicken; feature: Gastrointestinal Tract; material: Caecum | place: Ireland | collected 2018 | study: Broiler...
CTTTATCTCTTAACATATTAGCAGTCGCTTCATAAATCTCACCCTTAGGGTCAGTTATAATCATAGATTCTCCTGCTTTAGCAAGTAATTGTACAGTTGGTTTAATAACAGTTTGTGTTTTACCAGAACCAGTAGAACCAATAACTAAAGTATGATATTCTCCGTTATCAACCCAAGCTTCTTTTTCATTAAGTATTAAAGGAACCCCTGCTGCCTCACTAGTCTCTTGTCCAGGATTAACCATAACAAGTTCTGCTTTCATCTCTTTATCTTTAGCCCATCTAGAGTATCCTTTATCTTTCTTTTCTGTAGTAAACCCAAAACCTTTTTCCATTTCAAAAAAATATGATTTAACACTAACAAGCATTCCTATTAAAGCTAAAAAATAAATTAATAAAGTTATCCATAAAAATCTAGGAGTAAAAGCAGGAAATGGATTTAATCCACTAAAATACCCTTCTGTTGCAAAAGAATGTAAATTAACAACCCCTATCGCTACTATATATAAAAGAAAAATAGCAAATACTATAAAGATCATTACATCGTCTTTATCAGCTCTAAATTTTAACTTCATAATAATCATCCCTTTAATCTCGTTTAAAATCTACGCTTATTATACCAGTATTTTAATAATTTGCAAAGAATAAATTAATTATAATTTATTGTTTTTATTATTTTTAATCATTAAAAATATAAAAACTATAAAAGCAATTATTACTAAAGACACTATAATAATTATAACACCATTATCAATTCCTAAAACATTATTAGAATTATTTTCCATATTTATTACCATATTAATACTTTTATTACTATCTTTAGTAAATACCCAAGTATAAGTATTACCATCTTTTCTATCAGCATTATTATCTTCTACTAAATAATCTGTTTTAATATTTATAATAACTTCATCTAAAGATGGATAATCATTAAAATAAATAATTCCCTCATTATCAGTAGAAAGAGTTAATTTATTATTAGATCTATCATAAGAAATATTATATGATCTAAATCCATCTTTAACAGTTCTAGCTTCTTCATATTCATCAATATTAAAGGTATATTTATAATTAAAAAGATAACCATTACCTAAATCAGTCTCACTTTTTTCATAATAGGAAACATCAGGAAACTCTTCATCAGGCATAGTATCTACAATAACATCTCTAGCAAAAGCAGGAATATAATTTCTAAAAGAAGTTCGCAATATTTCTTTAGAGTAAATTGCATTTTCATAAGCAGTTATCACTGTACTTTCATTTATCCTATCATCAACTATCTCTAAATTAACTTCTGCACTACAACCACTAAGTAACAAAGTCATAAATGTTAATATTAAAATTTTTCTTCTCATAATTTATCACCCCGTTAAGCCATAGTATCCATCCATCTTTACCCCCCAGTAATTAGCTATATTAAAGTTCCTTCTTGTAAATAAAACTCCTGTTGAATTACCAGATGCTTCTGCACAAACATATTGACTACCTTCAACCCCAACAACTAAAACAACGTGTCCTGATGTTTCTAATAAATCTCCTGGTTGTAAAACAGCACTATCAGTTAAAGCTACCCTCTCTGCTCCTGGTAAATTTTGAAAACTACCTGCTGCAAGAGGAGATGTAGCAAATCCTCCATTATTAAGAGCCCAAGTAACAAAACCAGAACAATCAAGGCCACAATAATTATAGAAAACACCATTAGCAGAAGCTCTACAACTACCATTACCCCAATTACCATCAGCACCTGTTGAAACACTAGCGTGTCCACCACTCCAAAAATAAGGTATTTTAACACTATATTTATTTCCAAGTTCAGCAATCAAAGTAACTGCCGCTGAAACAACACCAGCTCTTGTCCGATAACCAGCATCTTCTACATTAGAAGCAATTAGACTATTAAACTCTTCTAAATTAGTTCCTTGACTTTGTAAAAATGAACTTAACTGTTGATGTAATATTGTATGTCCATCACTAGATAATATATAATCACCATAATCTATACTACTAGTACTACCACTATTATTTGATGGATTATCAAGACCAAATAAACTACTATGAGCCCCTAATGGAATCGCTAAAATAATTATAAGAAGAAATAAACCTAATAAAGCAGGACCAGCAATTATAATAATTTTCATAGGTAATGAAAGTCTTCCCCAAAAACTAAACCTTCCCATAAAACTATTTTTAGAACCAAAAATAGCTCTTAAAGGATTAAAAGAATCAGTATCACTAGTTTCTTTTTCTACATCATCAGATATAGATGTATTATTTTCAACTTCCCCATTATCTTCATTAACTTCTTCACTTACTCCAGTACTAGCAGCACTACCTACACCAGTATTTCTTCTTCTATTAATAACACTACTAACACCCTTTCGCATATTATTAATATCATTTAAAGTTTTTACACCTGGAATAGTATCAGCAGCTTTCCTAAAAGCAGTATCCTTAGCCCCTTGTTTTATTCTACTAAAAGCATTATTTCTATTAGGAACACTTTTTTTAGGATTATTATCAGAAGAAGTCTTTCTTCTCTTATACTTATCATTATTAGATGATGATTTAGAAGACTCATTAACATTATTTTTATTATTTCTATTATTTTCATTTACTTTAGTTTTCTCATCTTCCATACAATCACCATCCTTTCTATATTTTATAAACTAAATTCTAATTCATATTTAAAGCCAGTATCAACATAAAAAATTATTGTTTGGTTATTATTATTAATAATTTTATAAGTAGAACCATTTATATTATAACTTGTAACTTTACTAGCATAATAATTATTAATCAATTCATTTCTAAAATTATTAAACACATCTTCTGTAATTTCATCTTTATTTCTAATATTTTGATATACTTCTGTAGGATTATTTACAACTTCATTTTTAAAATCTGTATAATAAATAGTTGCCAACTGTTCATCACTAATATCTTTAACTTCATAAGTATTAACGTCACTTTTTGAATTAATAGAAGTAAATTCATTTAATTCCTCTTCACTAGGAAGTTCTCTTACTTCATCACTAACGTTAGTTATATTTCTAAAGACAAGAAATAGGAAAAGAAAAGCAAAAACAACAACCACGCCTATTTTTAATACTTTATCCATTAGACTCTACCTCCCCTATTTTATCTTGATATATAACTTCAGAAATAGGTTCAATTGAAAAAGTTAAATTCTCTTCATCTATAGTAACCTCAAAATATTCATAGCCAATAACATTACTAGTATCCATATCTTCTGAAGAAATCCTCACTTTAGCATAATATTTATAAACATTATTATGGCTACTAATCTGATAAATTTCTCTTGTACTACTAGTATAATTAGATCCATAAGAAGTAATATAATCAAAAACATTATCTAGAGTTATTCCATTAGCATCTATATAATCACTACTTAAAGTTTTAATAATAGAAGAAGTATCAGAATTAGCTACATAAGATGTATATTTAGAAATAGCAGAATCTATTGTAAAATATCTATTTACTTCTTTTAAAGGACTAACAGTATTATCAATTATTTCTTCTTCTACATTATTATCCATAGTTTTAGCAATAATAAGAGTACTACCAAAAACTGCAATTAAAATAATAATTATAATAATTTCAAGTCTCTCAGTTTTATTCATATTCTCCTCCTATAAGCCAAATATCGCTGTTCTAAGTTCTCTTTTTTCCGTTAACTGCCAAGCTGTATAATCATTTTGTTCACATACTGTTGTAGGAACATTACTACCAGATGGAACTCTACTACAATAATCCGCTCCATAAATGATATTAAGGTAATAACATCCTCCAAGACCAGAACTACCAGGATTATATCTATAATCACCTAACCACGAGTATACCGACTGCATTCCCGCAAGCGTTCCTGGTAATCCGTGCCCAGCAGGATCACATCCAGCCGCTTCTCTTTCATTATAACGTTGGGTAATCGCTCCAGCCAAACTACCACCTTCCATATAATCAGCAATAGTCTCAGCATAAGCTTTAATACCTTCTTCCATTGAAGTAAGTTGTGGCCCTGCACTACAACCTCTACCATTAGAAATACCTATTCCCCAGAAATTATAAAGACCACTACAAGTTCTCCAACCTTGTTCAGTACCAGCAGTTACAACAACAAGTTCTGGATTAACACCATATCTTAAAGAAGCATCATATACAAGTTCCGCTTGACTAGAAAAGTTACTACAAAATGAACTATTACCACTACTAGAACAATATGCTTGCATTAAAGAAACAAACTCTTGTTTAGATAAACTTGTAGAAGTTAAAGAAAAATCAACACAACCAGGACGAGGATCATCTATACTAACATAGTCTAATGGATCAACTTTATGAGCCATATCATTAGCACCTGCTCTAACTTCAAAGTGTAAGTGTGTACCTGTAGAACTACCAGAGTTACCCATCTTACCAATTACTTGACCTTGTTTAACTTGATCACCTACTGATACTGTAACACTATTCTGTGCTAAATGTTGATACACTGTATAATTACCATCAGAATGTTCAATAATAACATAATTACCACGAGCAGCTGGATGACCATAATAACCATTATCATCATAACCAGATACTGCTGTAACAACCGTACCTGATTTAGAAGCAATAACATTATAATGACCTGCCCCATAAGAACCAGCAATATCTATCGCTCCGTGATTACCACGATGCACACTATCACCACCTGCAAAATAAGCAGTTATAGTTGTAAATTCAGGATCTCCACTAGCAAAAGTAACACCATTTTCAGTCGTAGTCTCAGCACTACCTATTGGCCACCAATAAGCATTACTATCACAAACACCACCTGTAACTTCCTCTTCTTGACCATAATTTATAAGTTCTTGATAAGACTCTATATAATCATAAACATCACTAGCCATTCTCTCACAAGTAGCATCAGAAAGACTAGAATCTATTCCTTTAAAATAATCAGGTAATACCTCTTTAACTCCATCCTCTGTTTTAGGTGTAAAAGTAATACTACCATCATCGTGTTCAACTTGATCAAGCATTAAATCAGCAACTTCTCTCATCCTACCTTCAGTCATATCATCAAAAGCAAAATCTACAATATTAAGTTGTAATATTGTAAAAGCAGAAGTTATAACCATCTTAGAAAATTCTTTCTCTTCATTTCTATATTCATTAGAAACTTCATCTAATCTCTTATAATATTTATCTTCCGCTGTACTAATAGCCACATAATCATTAATAGTAGATAAGTCTTTTTCTTTAAAAGAATTAATAGTAGGAACTAATAAAAAAAGAAAAACAGAAAAAAGAAAACCAATTGAAATAAGCTTTAATTGCCAATAAGCATATTTATCTTTTAATTTTCTTCTTTCTTTTTTCATTTCTATCACCCTTACTACGATTAATTATTGTAACTAAAAACCTCCACCAGTTCCAAATGATTCTAATTCATCATTAGTAACAACAACATTTATTTGCATTCTTCTATTACCACAAACAAACAAAGCTTCACCTTGAGAATAACGTTTAATATTATCTTTTTCATTTTCATTTAAATCTATAAGTAATGATAAATCTTCAACCGCTTGTTTTCTAAGTCCCATAACTAAATAATATGAAGAGTTATCAAATATCGCTTTACCTTGGGTAATTACTCTTTCAGCTGAAAAGTCACTAGGTTGTTGCGTAATAACAATTGTACCTGAATTATACTTACGAGCACGACGTTGTACTTGGGCAAGGAAATCAGCTCCTTGTTCATTACTATTAGATAAAAGAACGTGTGCTTCATCAACCATAAGTATTGTATTAACATCAGGATCAAGACATAATCCCCAAGCATACTTTAAAATATTAAAGAATAAAGCATTTCTAATATTAGTATCAGAATTCATAAACTCTTTTATATTAAAGACCATAAAATCACTATCAGCAGTTATAGTAGTTTTACCATCAAAATAAAATTTTAATTCTTTAGTCAAAGGTCTAATCTTAAGTTCAAGTCTTTGAATAATATCTTTTTCTCTAGTTTGTTCTGTAATAGACATAAGTCTACCTCTAATAGTAGCATAAACATCAGAAAAAGTTGGATAATCAGCAGAAGTAAACTTAGTAAAATCTGTATTATAATCAATTCCAAAACGTTTATAAGTATCTTGAACAATCTCACTAAACATATTTAAGACATCTTCTTCAATAGATGGATCATAATACTTCATAAAAGCTCTAAGGGATTGCAATGTTCTTGTCAAAACAGTATAACCAAGTCCTTGAGCAATCTCTTCATCATCAGCATCAATAACAACTTCCAAAGGATTAATCATTCCAAATTCTCCACCTTTACCAATATCAATGATATCTCCTCCAAAAGTTCTAGCCATTTCCTCTAATTCATTTTCAGGGTCAATGGCAACTATTTGACAACCATTTCTAATATGAGAACGTAACATAAGTTTAGCAGCAGTACTTTTACCAGAACCAGATGTACCAAGAATAATCATATTAGCATTATTTCTATTATTTTCTTTTCTTATTTGATAAAGAAATTGATTAAATAGGATAACTCCTCCAGAAAAATCAACACCAAGTAAAACAGAAAGTCCAGGATCTTTAATACTATCAAATATAAATGGATACATCGCTGCAATTGTAGGAGAAGGTATTGGAGTACCAATTCTCTCTTCTATATCTTGATCAGTAAAGATTGGTAAAATACTCTTCAAAACTTTCTCTTGTTCAAAACGAAGTGATACTGCTCTTAGCTCCATAGCATCTAAATAGTTTTTAACATTAACTTTTTTAAGTTCCAAATCTTCTTTAGTATCAGCATTTATCATAATATGCATTTGAAAGTCAAAGATACGAGACTGACTAGAAGCAAGCATAGAAACAAAGTACTCAAGACTTTCAGCATCCTGTCTAATTCTCTCTTTAGCAGTTTGATCGTGTTCCTGACGATACTTTTCACGTAAATCTGCAACTTGTCTATTAATCATTTTAGACATAGTACTAAAAGGAACAGGAATATGTTTAATAACAATTTTAATACCACTCATAGAAGTAAGAGTTGATAAGTATCCAGGAGAAATAAATTTAGGATAAGATATAACAGAAAGAATAGTCGCATACTTATCACTAATAAAGAAATCACTTGGATTAAACTGTAACCCTTTAGGGGCTAATTGTGTTCTAATATTTATACTCATACAGGCATCACCGTCCCAAACTCAGTAGATACTCCTCCATTCAAGAAGTTTTCAAGTACAATTCTAAGATCCTCATTACTAACTTGTGAAGCATTAAGTCCACAACTAGCAAGTCCATTTATCAACAAACGAACTCTTTTCTGTAATACATCTTCTTGTCCATCTTTAAATAAAATATAGTACTCTGTATCAACAATGTTATTATTCATAAACATATTACCCTTATCAATATCTTGAAGTATTAACTTTCTAATAGATGGAGAAGTAGATTCATTATATAGAAGTTGTAATTGTGACATATAAACAGATATATCAACTGGTCTATCTGCAACTACTAACCAAAACTCAAAATCAATCATATTATAGAAGTTTTTCAAACTAATTAACACATTATCTTGAGCCTGAGGATCCAAGATAAAGATATTACGAGGAGCGATTTTAACACCTGTAACTTTTTGTTTATCACTACAGATAATCATTCCATTTTGAATACCATCAATAGGTAACCAATCTTCAGTATATTGACTACTTACTTTCTTTGACGTCTTTGACATCTTTAACACACCAACCCTTCCAAATATATTTATGTCTAGTTGTAAAAAAATTATAGCATTCTATTATTACTGTTAAGATATTATGATAATTAGGTATAGGAATAACTAGAAAAGCACAAGTTAATCCTGGAATAACAGCGATTACAACTTGAATAGTATCATTCATTGGTAAATTCATTAAAAGTATCAATGATAACAATACTCCTACTCCTAACAGTATTAAATCAAAAGGTTTAAATATTCCTAATACGAGAGTACCCCTTTTTGTATTAGCAGGTATTAAATAATTGTTCATCTATTATCACACTCCTATCCCTTTTTACTAGCATTATGATTAGCACGATGTTTAACATGTTTCATTGTTGTAGACATTGAAGTAACTGCATCGTTTGCTTTTCCAATAGCAAATCCTAATTTGCCATAGCTACCATCACCATATGCCTTAGCAGCTTCACCACCAGCTTGTCTAAACGCATAATCAGTTTTAGTTTTTTGACTTTGAATCTTACCATTTCCAGCATATGTTTGATGTGCTTTAACACCAGCTCTACTATGACCTTGTGTATAACGCTCTGTTTGATTTTTTAAAATTTCATCCAAATCATTTTTACCAAACATATCTGCATTATATGTAGTTCCATTATAATTAAAATTACCAAATGTATCTTTACTTTGCATAGCAGCTTGTAAATCACTGTAATTAAAATTACCTGTAACGCCATTTCTTAATGTGTATGTACCATAATCACCAAATTTAATAGCTTCTTCTTCTTCCACACTTTTAAGTTTTGCTGCAGCTTCTGCTGCTTCTTTATTTAAGTCTAAAACTTGTTGATCTCTTTCTGCTAAAGACATACCAGTAAACATATCAAAAGCACCACTACTAATTCGCCCAGGTAGTGTTGAGTGTGAAGATCTTAAAGTATTTCTTTTTTGCATAGCTGCCATAACAGAACTAGGCACTTTTTTATCACTGGTCATTAATGCATTTCCACCTGCAAAAGCACCACCAATACCTCCAGCAAAACTAGAACCAATCGCACCTAAGCCAGTTAATGCACTCCTACCTACTAAACCTAATTTTGATTGTGCCTTATCTCTAAATTCTGCACCTTCACCCCAAGATGCTCTAGCATTAGTAGCAATAGAACCAGCTAAACCACCTATTAAAGCAGCTCCACCTAAAGCAGCACCTACTCCACCGAATAAACTACTATCGCCTTTAATTCCAAGCATATCTTTAAAGAACTTAGGAGCTTGTTTCATAAACACTAAAATACCAAGAATAACAAAGATAGTAGCAAGACCTGTTGTAAACCAATTAGTACTTGTTGTAACAATATTCAAATTTCCATCCTCTGTTAATTTAACTATTACATAAGCACCAAAAGAAATAACAGCAAGTCTAATAAATAAATCTAAATAAGTAGATGTCAATGTTTTAACCCAATTACCAAAAGCACCATCTTTCTCAGCTCCTGGAGTAACATATGTAATAATAGGAACAGGGGCAATTATACGAAGAATAGCAAGCTTAATAGCTCTAACCGCTACATCAACTGTAAATCCTAAAACTATAATACTCATTATTATAGAAAATATAAAGCCTCCAAGCATTGTATATTGCATAACAAAAACTTCTCCACCTGCTTCTTCATTATCACAAGTATCATTAATATGATCAGCTAAATATGAAGCCTTTACTGTAGGTTCATAATAATGAATAGTATTATCAAGATCATCAAGACATGCAGCATTCGCTCTTAATGTATCTTCATCAGTAATTTCGGCATCTTCATTAACTAAAGTAGGAGTCATAAAAGCTCTAGCAACTTGTAAAGTCATTAAACCTCCCATATCAGACATACTATTAATATCAGTAGAACTTCCAACATTTGATCCTAAAATTAATTTACCCAAGACATTTTCTGTAATAACACTATCTTGAAATTGATATAAAAATCCGAATAAAATACCATTCTGATTTATCTTTTCATTTAAAGGATTACCATCAGGATTAGGAATATCTATAGGAATAACCAAAGTAAGCATAATTAACATAACTGCAACCCTAACAACAATAGAGCCTGCTCCCTTTTGTTTGTCCTTATAATTATCCGGATTAATTATAATATTTAAAATAGTTAAAGACAATTTAAATACCATAAAAACTCCAAAGATTAATTGTAATCTGCCATAAAGGTCATTCATAGTATTTCCAGATAAAATCTCTGCATTGCTTACTGCAAAAAAGACATCATAAACTCCTTGTAATAACCAATATCCAACACTATCTAAAGCAGCAAATATATCCCTAAAAAACTCAGCAAACCAACCAGGAGTATTCATAAAATCACTTCACTTTCTTATAGAAAATTTATTCTAATGTACAAGTTGTAGCATTAATAAAGTCTAACATAACATCTATTAAAGTAGGTATTAAGAATAAAGCAATCGCTGCAATAAGTCTAATTATTAATTTACGATAAGCATTTCCCATAGCTTTTTCATCAAAACCAAATATTGCTTTTATAAAATCAATTGCACTTAACAACACAACTAAAATTGGACCTATTACTCTAATATAACCAAGAATAGTTCTAAGGATATCACCTACCGAACCGGGCTCTTCGCTAAATATAGCAGGACAATCTACAGTTTGATCCCAATTTTCGTCAGAAATAGCATCTTCCCTTTGCCAGTTTTCATTAGTTCCTTCTGCTCTATCTTCATCTCCCTCTCTACCAAGTTCAAAAATTGTATACGTAATTATAGGATTATTACTTCCAGATGAAGAAGCTGTTGTATTCAAAAACGGAGGACAAGTAAAAGTTCCATTAGGATAAAATTCAGAATGAGCAATATCAAATTCAACCCTACATCTTCCAGAAATACTTGAAGAAGCATCACAAGTACCACGTACACTATTATTATCTCTTCTTTCAATATTAATTATATTATAACCATTTTCACCATATGGTTGTTCATATTCGCAACTATCTTCAGAAGAATGACTCAATCTAAATTGACCACCTCTTCCAGTATCATTACCAGTAGAAGTATTGCTATCACCAGCAGTTGGAGTTAAATTAGGTGAACATCTATCATCTACAGTTAAAAAACCATCTCGACAAGTCTGATTAGTCCTATATATTATAAAACCACCCATAACAGCTTGAGAATAAACACTTATAGTAGGACAACTTCCATCGCTATTTAACGCAATGCCATTTTCATTAGCAAAACTAGCACTAAAATTATCAAGTCCATATGTACTGTTACCAACAGAAACAGTAGTTAATCTATTACTATTGCCAGAAGTTTCTAATGAAATTTGTATATCATAATAAACAGTATTACCATTTTCATCTTCATAACTAAATAAATCTGTATCCCATACATAATTACACTTCGTACTAGCTTCTACTCCTGTAGTAAAAGACATAAATAAAACAATTGCAAAAAGAAAATAATGTAGTCTTTTCATAAAACTCCTCCATACCATACCTAAAGTATATCATAAAAACTAAAAAAATAGCAATATAATTGCTATTTATCAGTAAAAAATGTTAAATAAAATTCAAAGTTCCCGAAAAAATTATAATGGGAACTTATTCTTTT
>ERZ1643249.4628-NODE-4628-length-11375-cov-7.773498_pt1 | contig 11375 bp, 9 predicted proteins | sample MGYA00579263_ERZ1643249 | MGnify/ENA primary metagenome ERZ1643249 (study PRJEB29033, sample SAMEA4952264) | chicken gut metagenome | biome: Broiler Chicken; feature: Gastrointestinal Tract; material: Caecum | place: Ireland | collected 2018 | study: Broiler...
GGAACGCCACACCCTGACCGCCGGTAGCCTTGGCGTAGGGGTTGGTATCCACGCTATCCGCATCCAGCTCTGCGGTAGAGATGATCTCCTTCAGGTAGGGGGCGTGCTCCAGCAGGAAAGCCTTGACGGTGGTGGAGGTGTCAGGAATACGACGGGTGCTGATATCCATATAGACATCAGCCGGCACGCACAGGGTGTCAGGCCGCTCCACGTTCTTCGTGACCTTGGCGACCTGCTTCTGCATCCCGTTCACGTCCATCAGAATCTCATCGGCAGTCTTCTCCAGCCACGTGGTCTTGGAGGAATCTGCGCCGGCGGTGATAGTGAACAGAGGGATGTTCTGACCGGCGGAGAGAACGCCCATCAGGCCGGATTCCTCATCACCGCGCCATGCGATCTTGTTGATGATGCTGTCGATCTGGTAGCGAGCAGACTCGGCCTTACGGGTATCCAGAGACTTACCTGCCAGACGGGAAGCACGCATCTCCTGTGCAGAGTAGCCGTAGCTATCACCAACAGACTTGATAACGGCCAAGCTGGGCTTGCCAGTCACGTCTGCACGGGGCAGATCGGTGCTGTAGTTGTCGATAATCTTGGCCAGGCCAGTCTTATCGTAGGTGTAGTAGGTGATGGTCTCGGCGCCGGAATCGGCCTCAGAGCTGATGGGGAAGGTATTCAGAGCAGTCAGCTCGGGATACTCGACGTCATAGGACTTAGCCTTGACGTGATCCAGCTCACGGGCGAAGAACACCGAAGCCTCCTCCGCACTGTCGAAGCGAGCGTTTTCGGAAGCCATAATGGCCGCCGGGATGGCGGAGTTGCGCAGAGTATTGAACTCCGTGCTGTCATAGTGGGTGTGCTTATTGGGCATTGTTCATTCCTCCTTGTCAAACCTGAGCCTGGTTGAAAAGCTCCACAATGGCGATATTAGAATCAACACCGCCCAGGAACCGGCCCTTAATGGCAATGGTATCATCTGCTTCGCCTTCCTCCTCCTGACCGGTAGAAGAAGCGGAGTTGGTAAACATGCCGGCGTTGTCGCCGCTGGTGATAAGATAGACAGGATCGCCATAGGCAATCTCAACACCATCAACGACACGGCCATAGATGCGGCCATAGCGAATGACACCGACAGACACGCCCTTACGAATAGCAAGGTTGCCGTCCATATCGTACTCCGTGGTGCGGTTGTTGGTGGTGATACCCTCAAAATCACCCGCAGTAGCCGCTTCTGTCGGAAGCGCAATGTTGACGCCGGGATTGCTCCCCTTCACGACACCGAGGCCAAACTTCATGACGCCATTCTCTTCCTCGTTCAGGAAAGTATCAATGGCATAGGGAGCCAGGTCAACGATGCCGCCAGCAGAGCCAATGGGGGTAGAATAGCCATATCTGTTCTGTGCGCTCATGTTTACTTATCCTCCTTCTTCATCTGGCGGTCAATCATACGCTGACGGGCCGCCATAGCAGAATCCTTATCAGCGACAAAAGACCGGGAATCACGATTGAACATCTGACGCTTCTGGTAGTCAACACCCTTGCGGGAGTGAGAGCGGACCTCATCGACGGCACAGTCAAAGGCAGCGTTGATATAGGCCGAGCTCTTACCGTCCAGGCGAAGGCCGGGACGAACGGCCTTGATAACCGCCTTCTTGGCCTGGTTGATGGGCATATACTCCAGGCCGTCCATGTTCAGGGCACGGCCAACCACGCCGAGCTGGATACGCTGACGGACGATGGTATCGACAGAATCAACATTCAGGACCGACTTGCCAACGTCCGACTTGGCGGTGGTAGGGATGGTATCATCGTCCGAATCGACATTATCCTCCTCGCCGTCATACGGATCTTCCTCGTCCTTATTGCCGCCAGAAACAGCCGACGGATTGTTGGGGTTGATGGGAGAGGAAGGGCCTTCGCCGCCCTTGTTTGCAGCATCCGGCTCTGCACCGCCTTCATCACCATTGGACGAAGCATTCTTGGCGATCGGGGACATATCATCGTCGCCATCGCACTTGTTGGAGCCGTCAAAGTCCCGCTTGGCCAGCAAAGTTTCGATGATGCCCAGCAGCAGGTCAATGTCGCCGTCCTGACGTGCAATCACACCCATGGCGCCATTCATGTCCTTTGGGTCGCCCTCTGCGTCGCGGCGGTCGCGGTTCGCTTTGACGGCCTGGACCCGATTCTCCAGGTCATCGCCGTCCTGACCAGATGCGGCGATAACGGTAGAACCAGTGTCATCACCATCCGCAACAGCAGGCTGGCTCTTGGCAATCGGATCCGGATTCTGGGAGGGAGGAACATCGTCACCGTCCTCAGACGCGGCAGGAGCCGCAGCGCCGGCGCGCTGTGCACGACGAGCCTTGTACTCCTCAATGGCCTTATTGAGCTCCTCGGGAGTCATGGCACCGTCCGCGCGGCTGCGCTTCTTGTTTTTCATGCTCATGGTACTTTCTCCTTTCTGATTGCGGTCACGGCTGTCGATGTTAAGCCGTGCCTGATCACCAGCTCTGGCATCCATGACCAAAGCAAGGTGATTGATGATAATATTCCGCTGGATGGCATCATAGGGCTGCCCATTCCACACACCAGGGGTTTCGTCAAGGTCGAGGTTATACCCAAGCGACAGTTCTTTCAGACCTGCGTCTTTCATGGCGTCTGTATCGTGGATGACGATTTCTGCACGAACATCGTTGCCGCTTCTGTAACCTTCAGACAAAATCGTGCCGACACTGTTTTCGTGGACATTATCCTTCGTGATGAGGCCGGCATCGTGTGTGATGACAATGGGCTTGCCGCGGTAGGATTTGAGGCTTTCTGGCTTGAAAACCTCCTCCGGGATACGGAGTTCCCGTCTGATAGAACCATCCGGATTGGTGTACTCGAAGATACCTGTACTGGTAAGGATGGGTCTGTCCACCAGATAGCCTTCGTCCGTGTAGTACGCCTTGTCGAGCGGAACACTGTCAAGCCGTACTACGCGGGTCAGCTTTGGGGTCATAAGTCCTCACCTCCATCATGGTTTTCAGGTGCAAATTCAAGGGATATCACCTCCCTTCCCTGCCGCTTCTGGCATATGAAGGCAACAAAAAAGGAACACCCTTTCGAGTGTTCCTGATTTACAAATTGTATAGCGTTCAAGAAGGCCGTTTCAAATACTTGCGCTCAAACTCAGCGAGAATATCGCTCAGCCGGCTGTCGAGGTAGAAGCGTGCATACCTGTTGATTTCGTCCGGGACGCCGTAGTAGGCGCCAGCTACCGCCCCGGTAATGGCTGCCAGGGTATCGCTGTCTCCGCCAACCGAAATGGCGTTTCGGATCGCGTCCTCAAAATCGGTCGATTCAAAGAATGCTTCAAGGGCCTGCGGCACCGTATCCTGGCAAGTCTCGTTGAACCGATAGGTCGGCCGGATCTCGTCCAGCGTGAAGTCGATGTGATAGTACAGGCTATTCACCACTTCAAGGATTCGATCCTTGCCCGTACCTTGGAGAGCCAGCCATGTGCATACCGCCGTAGCCTCTGCCCCCTTGATGCCTTCCGGGTGGTTATGAGTGACAGCCGTAACCGCCCTCGACATCTCGACGACTTCCTCGATGCTCTTTGCGGCATAAGCGACCGGGCTGACCCGCATCGCTGCGCCGTTGCCAAAGCTGTTGTAGGGTTTCGGGTGAGCCGAGTACATCCAGTCGAGGAAACGGCCGCCATATCCGCAATCAGGATACGGCTGCCCGATCTCACGCATATACTTGACAGCATTCTCGGCCAAATCATGGTGATCCGGCGCGCTTTCCAACACCGCCTTGGCGATGGCAAGGGTCATAATGCTGTCGTCGGTCGCAAAGCACTGCGGTTTGAACAGTTCAAAATCCTTACTTCTGTGATTGCGAAACTCATACACAGACCCGACAATATCCCCAACAATAGCTCCCAGCATTAACCTTCCTCCTCATCTTCGTTCTCATCCAAATAGTAAGGGCAGGATTCATTGTCAAACAAGATTTCAGATGGCTTTGTAACAGGAAATACCTGGCAGACGCCAAGTGTGCACCCCTTGATTGTAACCTTATCGCTTGCCTTTCTGTCTAGCTCGCGGAAGTAACAATCTTTGCATACAATCTTCTTCTCGTCCGGCTGAACCGTTACCCAGTCATCGTGATCCCATTTTGCCATTCTATCACTCCTAGGTATTTTTACGGTATATCGTTATTTTATAATGGTATTATACCACATTTGTGCAGATAATGCAAGTATTCTGTATGAACAGCTGATAAGCTGACTCAGCCAACCGGCTTGTAGTTTTGGCTTATGACCTGGGCAGTAATGGATAGCCTGCCTCCATCATTTTTGGCCTCGATAACCTGCATTTCCGTACCACGCTGAAGGATGGTCTCAAATTCATCGGAGAAGAAACCTTGAGAAGACTTTCCGTCTGATTGGACGGAATCCCATCGACGGCCGTCGCCTCCGCCATACTGAGAGAACGGTTCGGCATAGAGAGCCTCTGTGCCTTCAGGACAGTAGATTGTAAAACTGACCAATTCATCGGTAAAGCCGGTAGACTTGGCAGTACCACACGACATGAATGCGTCATCGTGACAAGTTCTTCCGGTAAGAGTTCCCAAGTCCATAGACGAAATCGTTCCGTCTTCGAGGCCAAGCATTTTCTCTGCTGCCTGATAGTCAACGCCTCGATACAGCCACGTGTCTTTTTCGAGCTTGGATTGAGAAATTGCATCCGTGATCCGGTTTACTTTATTTGCTGTGTAGCTGTCGAGGTCTCCCGTTCTAAGCCCCTTATTGATAGAAATATAGCCGGATCCGGTGTAGGAATTAAGGGCGTCTCTTGATTCATCATCCAGAGCACTCCATATTTCTCCCGACTTTGTTCTAAAGAGGTCATCAGCTTCTTTGGGGTTATCAGTTGTAAAAGCGGAGGCTCTTCGTGTTTCAGAGAATCGCTCGTCATCCCTTACCTTGAACTTGCGGTAATTCTTGTTCGCGCTATCAGGAACAGCAAGACCATATTCTTTTTTGCTTACGTTCTTAGCCATCTTTTCAATGGGGATTTTTGTGCCAGCGTCTTCATTGACAAAATATCCTACCTCATCTTCTTTTCCCGAGCTGTAGTCAAATTCCTTTTTAACGCGTTTCTTGAAGGTTCCCTTTACACCGGTGATAATTGTTCCATCGGGACATTTCTGAAGCTCCTCCAGGGTGATCTTATGAGGCTTTGCCCATTTCTTTTTCTGCTTAGAAAAAGAAGTGAAGCCCTGTTTCTTATCGCCCATGCGGTTGTGTGTACCGCCGCCGCTTGCAGAGCCGCCGAGCTTACCGGGACGTCCTTCATGGCCCCAGTTGCCAGATCCTTCGCTGCCGTCATTATTATCAGTGCTGAGGGCTAAAAGCATCGAAGTGATACCATCAGCAAACGGTTGATAAAGATGCTTGGAGAGTTTGGGCAGGGACTCCAGGGAAAGGAAAGACGCATTTCCCATCTCATCGCTGCTGCACTCTGGTTCACCAGAGAACGCGGTGCAGATAAAAAGATGTGGAGCAAAGCCGTCTTCACCTTCTTTGCCGTCACCAATCGGGATCAGTTCAACAGGGGTGATACAAAATTCTTCTTGCGTTTCGCGCCGCGCAGCGTCTTCTGGGGTCTCCCCTTCCATGCCGTAGCCGCCAGGGCCGCAAAGCAGGCCGCGCCCAGCATCGGACAGCCTCGTGCCGACAAGGACCTTGCCATCAGAGACGACGATCACACCGACAGAAAAAGGCGGACCGCTGGGAGGATTTCCTATGTCAGGGTCGTCATCATCCTCGCCGTCTTCTTTGTCGCCCTCCTCATGGTTGAGTTCACCAGAGAAGAATGCGCTGCCGCTGTCTCCATCTTCGTTGCTCTTGGATTCGGACGCAACCTCAGATACCATCTCGGTGAGCTTGAGAGTGAGCATCTGGGCATTCTCCAGTTCGTTCAGCATGATGTCTTTATAGACGCCGGCAGACCCGCTACCGGAAAGATCAGCCTCACAGATTCCATCCGTAAGACTTTCGATGCGCTCACACGTCCTGCAGATTTGCCGAGTGAGAATCCTGATAGATTGTGCGTTCTTCACGTAGTTCAGCCCCTTCTATTGTTCGATTTGTCGGGATACGGGTACTTTCCATATCGGTTTCTCTGGAATGTATCTTCCCATCCGTTGAACTTGTCCCGCTCCACTACGTCAGGATCGCAATCCTTATTGCATCCCTTTTTGTTGCGGCAGCAGATACAGACTGTCTTCCCGTTTTGATAACGGATATAGACTTTAATTTTCTCTTTCTTCTCCACGTCATGTATCCTGTTCCTTTCTTTCCGATATGGGCACATCGACCGTATCGAAATCAAAAACCGGAATAGCTACGCATCTACATAAAAAGTCTTTACCAGGGTGGCACCGTCGTCCAGTGTACACCCTTCCAGCCTTGGTCTCATACCACATCTCGGGCGGGTCATCCCAGCTGAATATCTTTCCGTCAAGATCACGATGGCAAGGACGAACTCTGCGGTCCTTTGAGGTTGACCATTTGTATTTAGAACACCCGGCATCTCTTTGCTGGAGCTCTGAAATTTCAGCATTCAGTGTAGCCACCTGATCTCTGGCAAGAGACTGGGCTTTTTTCCTTGATACGCTGTAGGCTTTCTGGATGTCCTTTGAGATATCTGTAGCCGTTTTGCCCTTCTTAAACCCGTCCGAGATAATCTCGCGCATCGAAGAAAGGGTTTCATTGGGGATGCTTTTAATCATCCGGACATTTTCTGATACCCAACGGCGGATGGCTTCTTCGTAGAAATCAGCGTTGTAGTAATCGCTAAAGAGATCAATACCGAGCGTATCCCTACATACGCGCTTCCACTCTTGGAGAGAGTGGGTTTCCGTGAGCTTGGCAACTTTCTCGACAAGACGATCAAGTCCATATGTGGCAAGTTTTTGCTCCAGCTCCTCGGCTACCTTAGTCAGTTCTTCATGGACCTTGGAGTCGAGCTCTTGAGAGGCATCAAAGCGGGAATCTTTTCGGTGATACTCAACTTTATAGGCATCAAGTATGGCCGGCAGACGATCTCTGAGAGATTGACGAAGAAGTCGTATATACCCGTTTGTGACTCTCTTGAATTCGCGTTCAGCGCCTTCAGGATAATGAGGTATAGACCTGCTCTTGACTTCTTTACGGCCCTTAAATTTGGCTTTGACTGCATCTTGGACCATTCGCTGGTGTTTCTTGTCGTTCACAGATCTTCACCTCCTCCGTCCTCTAGGCTAGGCTCCACAGCAATCCACGGCTTCATCGACCTCAATGTCGTCAATCTGTGTCCAGAGATTTTCCGGAGAACTCGTTGAGCATCACTTCAACACCATCTGCGAATGGTTTGAAAAGCGAGTAGGAAAGCGCCTGAATCTCTTCGAGCGTGAGGAACTGCGGATCCGCCATCTCGCCGTCCATACAGGTTGGGGTACCGCTGTAATCCGTGCAGAGGAAAACATATGGCTGCAAACCGGTTCCGTTCTCAACGGGGCCTTGACCGATAAGAATCAAATCGTTCGGGATGATTCCGAACTCTTCCTCGGTCTCGCGCCTGGCAGCCCGCTCCGGGGTTTCACCCAGTTCGATATGACCACCTGGACCTCCTATCAGACCCATGCCGGTATCGTGATTGCGGATACCAGTAAGAATCATGCCATCGGAGATGACAATAACTCCGACGGAGCCAAGGGAGGAATCCTCGTGTCCAGAATCGTTAGGGCCAGCGCAGCCGTCCTCTTGGGTGCGGTTGATAATCCCGTCTGCCCTATCAGTGTTTTGTTTTGCCTCAGCCAGCTCTTTCTCGCTCATATCCTGGGGCAGCTTGGTAGCGGCCGGCGCCGCAGCTGGAGCATTCCCGCCTTCTTCCGGGTCTGCATTGTGTTCCTGAACGCTGACTCCCTGTGCGTAATCTGCGAAACCGCCTTGTTCTACCAGTTGGCCATCTGGGGCTTGTGCGGTAGATTCCTCAGGGTTGGAACCGCCAAGCCTCACATCCTGATCCTCCTGATCCGGGAACAAGTCTTCGTCATCATACTCATCCAGCATGGTTTCAACGTCGAACTCTTCGCTATCCGCCAGTTTCTTGCGCACCTCACTTGGGTCAATGGCCTGCATTCCAACATAAACCTGAGCCGTCTGGGCACGCGTGAGCTTGACCTGCTCCTTCTTCAAGTCCAGGTCTGCCTGCTGTACATCATTCAGGGACCACAGCGGATTGAACTTGATCTTGATGGAGGGAACTTCATCAATCTCACCAGTTGCAAGACCGGCTTGAAAAATGATAGACAGCAGATACCGAAGGTTTTTACGCAGCATCCGCTTCTGGATCCGCTCTACATAGTTGTAGTAGTTCTCCATACTGGTGTCGTCTGTCGTGCTGAGACCACCGACGGCCTGACCAAAAAGGATTACCTGGGGAATATTGGAGAGCGCGGAAAGCAGGTTACAGGACGCGCTCACCACATCATTGATACCGCTGAATTGGAACGTTTTGAATTCGTAGTCCTCGCCTTCAGAATCAATCACCAGACTATTCAAAAGGCCCCTGGCCATATCAATGACCTGGAGCCTTCTAAGAACCTTATTTTCCCCTTCTTCTGTCGCAAGCTCTGCGGACAGGTCCTTCATCTTATAAATGGGCTGGACGGAACGATCAAGCAACTTAGGAGCGCTGCGGTGTGCAAGCTCTGCATCTCGGATTGCTTTGTTCAGACGGATGTACTCGGGAACGCCCCAGAACTGATAGATGGAATTGGTGGTGTTCTCCGGCAGAATGCCGTTCTGAAACACGAGGCAACGGCTGTCATGGACGGTAAAGGCCCCATACTTGCTGAACACCTGGTAGTATTCTGGCATACCGAGCCGGCTCCCGCGTGTGCTGAACGGATCTCTTGGGTCATAGTTGAAAAGCGTAGTGTAATCCGGCTGGATAACGGAACGGTCAAAAATACGGATATCGTCGATGGACTGGATATTTTTCCAGTCTACGGGTTCGTCAAGACCCCTGCCGTCATTGATGAGCATAACGGCAATGGACCCGCCGAACAGCCGTGCCCATTTGATGCAGGTCATGGCTGTCTCTTCCCAGTCCAGCTCATCGAGAGCATCTTCAAAGAAGTCTTGTACTTTCTGATCGGTAACATCTTTCAGCTCAAATCCGTGCTTTACGGCTTCTTCTGCCGGCGTGTCAATGATTTTGGCAAACAGACCGTTGCTCTCATAGTACATGGTCAGGAGTTCATCGGGAACGGAATCTTCTGGAACATACTTATACTGCTCAGACGAATCCTTCTGGGTGCCGTACTTCGTCATCATGTTCATGTAGCCGTCTGCGCGGTACGGGCGCACAGCTTTGCCGGAATGCTTGTAAATCAGGTCGGCATACCGGCTGATACGGTCCATCTGTGACCCCTTATTGTTTTCCATGATGCTTTACACCTCTCTGGTTGAAAATCAAATCAGGCTGTTGACATCAAACGAGCTTCTGGCCTCAAGTTCTGCGAATCCGTTGGCAGAGGCGTCAACCATGTCCTTGAACTTTCCGTCTGGGAAATTTTCTAGCTGAAGAAGATATTCTTCATTCCACGGTCCATATACAATGTCAAAATTCCCAGCCTGCCATTGAGCGGCCATCGGTTCTGCCCTAGCCTCTTTGCTGCCTGTCTCTGCGACTGCACAAACATCGAAACCGGCCAGATACTTGATGTATGACTCAGCCTGGTCCTTTCCTGCTTGTCCAGGATCTTTTGGCAATCGGATGCGAACTCTTTTATATGTGGCTCTATCGGCCTGCGCCGTCAGCTTAATTGTCTTACGAACGTCTGAAGCCGACATCTGCTTGTTGATGACGTCTGCAATAAGATATCTGCCGTTCTTTCGCTTTCCAATAAGAACGCCAGCAGTAAATGCAGGATCTCCGTTGTCCGACTTTTCGGTTGCAGCAAGGTCCCAGCAACGAACCCAACGAGCAACGTCTTTCGGGATTTTTTCAAGTATGTCTCCAAGCTGAGTTCTTTTGAAGAACATACCAGATGCGGCTTTGATTTTCCAGTTTCCGTAAAGAAGACGTTCTCGCTCGATAAGCGGAAGGGCTTTAAGGTTTGCAAGGTATCCCGGGTTAACTTTAAGAAGGGCCTGATTGTCCTTGACCGACGACATGATAAAAGTAACCGATCTGGGTTCGCCTCTCTCCTCTGGGGTGTTGAGATTGAACCTTTCCCAAAGTTCTTCTTTGGTATCTGCCCAGTAGATTACCTCGCTTCTTCTGACGAACCACCTGAGCTTTCCGCTGCGCTCTGGAATAGGGTATCCTGTATCTTGATCTATCCACCACTCAATGAATTTGGCAACCCAACTGTCTGCATCCGGGTTGCAGGTGGCCCTGACAAACGGAGCAACGCCGCAAGACGATCTGTTTCGAGAGAGCATATAAAAGAACTGCTTCTCAGAAAAATGCGTAAGTTCATCAAAGCACAACCCACACAACTGGCTTCCTTGCCACGATGGAAGGTCATCATCGCTATCTATGTGGGCAAAAGAAATTTTAGAGACAGGATATCCATACCTATCACAGAACACCCATCTTCCACGAGATACACGAGGCATAGCTCCTCGAATGAACCGATACATCTTGTCCGATTCATCCCATAGGCCGCCTTCTGAAAAAATCTGATTGTAGTTCTTTCTGAATATAGTGCATCCGTACCCTCTCACGTTCTTGTACCGAACAGCAGATAGAAGAAGACCATATGTCTTACCTCCTCCAGCGGCGCCTCCGTAAATAGCAAGGTCTGCCGGGGTTGCGAGAAACTGTTCTTGAGGCCCAGGTTGGGGCTTTAGCACAATCATAGCTGGGCCACCTTTCTAAAATGAAAATCATCTTCCATTATCTGGCAGATAAATTTGGACGTCCTCTGCCGGCGCATCTTCTTCGGCAGGAGAATCTGAATTGCCTTGAAGAGATTTAGCATATGCAGCGCGTTCTCTGGACTCGTTTTCCTTTCGGATGAGTTCCGGATTGAACCCGCCATACTCCATCAGTGCACGATATGCCGGGACGTCGCCACTGGACGCTTTGAGAGCCATAACCGCCGTCATGGCAGTCAAATAGGTCATGTCCTTCGAGTCAATGCCAAGCTCCTCTAGTTTATCTGCTAGTTTTCCAGTAACACCCATATTCAAGATAAGGTCGATAGCTTTTTTGGCGTCGCGCTTGTTTCTTCTTACCTCCCCGCTTTTCTTTCCTCCGGCAGCTCCCCGCTTTTTTGCTTCTTCCTTGGTTCGTGCGTGTTCTATTGGGTTTATCATTCTAAAA
>ERZ1643249.4629-NODE-4629-length-11373-cov-4.712228_pt1 | contig 11373 bp, 11 predicted proteins | sample MGYA00579263_ERZ1643249 | MGnify/ENA primary metagenome ERZ1643249 (study PRJEB29033, sample SAMEA4952264) | chicken gut metagenome | biome: Broiler Chicken; feature: Gastrointestinal Tract; material: Caecum | place: Ireland | collected 2018 | study: Broiler...
CTCCCAGGTGAGCTACGCCCCCATACATGGTATTAAGTTTTAAAAATTTGCTTTGGAGAGGGGTTGCACACTTGATTGTTTGTGCTCCCAGGTGAGCTACGCCCCCATTTGATTTTTTATTTTTTGTCGTTCTCTCGACTGCTTGATTATTATAGCATATCCCAAAAGAAAATGCAAGGTTTTTTTTCAAAAAAATTCGATTTTCTTTTGAAAAAGACGATATTTGTAAAATGTAGCTAAGAAATAAGCTGGAAAAAGTAGATTCATAGAAAATTCACCATGGGATTTGCTGGTTGTGATATAATAAAACAGGAAAATGCAGGCGGCTTACTAGGCGGCTTGTAAAATTGTATGCTTCCAAGGAGATTTGACATGAATATTTTACTGTTCCTGACGCCGAAAAATGACGTAGCTTATTTATATGAGGATTTTACGCTGCGTCAGGCATTGGAAAAGATGGAATTCCACCGTTATTCCGCCATTCCCGTGCTGGATCGGGAAGGCCGCTATGTGGGGACCATAACGGAAGGGGATCTGCTGTGGGAAATTAAAAACCGGCGCAGCCTGGATATGCGCCGGGCGGAGGGAGTCCCCTTAACCCAGATTCCCCGCCGGACCTGCAACGAGCCGGTCCGGGTGGACACCACCATGGAAATGCTCATTGAAAAGGCGCTGAACCAGAACTTTGTCCCCGTTGTGGACGACAGGGGCTGTTTTATCGGATTGGTCAAGCGGAAAGAAATTATCCGCTACTGCTACGAGCGGATGCAGGATTGTCCGGCGGGCTTTGCCACCAGGCTGGAAAAGGAAGGACCGGCCACCCAAGAGCTTTCCTTCCGCATTGCAACGGAGGAGGATATCCCGCTGATCCTCTATTACATCAAACAGCTGGCGGATTACGAGCAGCTGGGCCAGGAAGTGACGGCGACTGAGGAGGTTTTGCGGGAATACCTGTTCCGGCAGCGCCGGGCGGAAGTGCTGATCGGCGAAATAGAGGGGCAGCCGGTGGGGTACGCGCTGTTTTTCCACAATTTTTCCACCATTTTGGGGAGAGCGGGAATTTATCTGGAGGATTTATACGTCCATCCCGCGTACCGGGGGAATGGCTATGGACGGCTGTTTCTCCGGCGTTTGGCGCAGATTGCCCTGGAACGGCAGTGCGTGCGGCTGGAATGGGCCAGCCTGGATTGGAACGAGGCTGCCGGCCGGTTTTACAAGGCCCTGGGCGCCCGCCCCATGGAAGGGTGGACCACTTACCGGCTGGACGGCGAAGCCTTGGCCCGGCTGGCGGAATAATCAGAGCTTATTATGAGAATACATCCAAAAGAAAAGCATACCAGCTGAAACCTGGTATGCTTGAACTTTTCATTGCGCAAAATGCTCCAATGAGCCGGCAAAGGGATACTGGAAACAGGCTTTATGGGAGAAGGCCAACCCCAATTGTTAATGACGGCTTGCTTTCATCGCCTGTCATTAACATTAACTGTAGTGATGTGGATTTTTGTTCGCTCAATGAATTCCATTTTTCCCCTTTTGCGGCAAAAGAGGAATTATTGAGTTCCGGCAATACGCCCTCGTTATTGATGTTTTCGTCAGGAGAGCCATATAATTCATGCAGCGCTTGTGACATTTCAGAATACAAGCTCTCCGCCGTATCCGCTTCTGCGGTAAAGGAGAACATTACCGTTTGCAATTCATCCTCTAAAAATTCCAGGCTTACTTGCACCGGATGCCCTTCATATTCATATATATCACGCAGCGTATAAGTGTCGTAACCTTGATTAGAATAATCAGGTTCTTCCATTGTAACATCCAATATTTTCTCTATTTCAGAAACACTAATTCCAAAAGGCAATTCTGAAAATTCGTAATTCCCATTTGTGTCCAACAGGTCGAATGACAAAGAACGCGCCGGGGTGTCTTTGCGGCCGCAGCCAGCAAGAGCCAGGCATACCAGCAATAGCGTCATTACTTTCACAATAGCCGCCTCCCTTTTCTAATCCAATTGCGTTGAAACAGAAAACTCAGGATATTTCACTGGAGCACACGCAATTTTTGACTTTTAATCACATCCTTTCCCGGTTCTATCTAATTTTATGATACGTGATTCACACAAATATGTCAATAATCTTGACTATTTTTATAAAGCAAAGAATTTTTCTGCCATTGATTCCCATATAGGCCGGAATCATGACCAATTTATTGGCAAACTGAAAGGGCATCCTCAAAGGATGCCCTCAGCCTGTCGAAAAAGAGAGTATGGTCTGGCAAATTGCATAAAGAGGTGTTGTTTGCTGACGCAAATGAGCCGCCGATAAAAGCTTGGAAAATTCTAACCTGTCATTTTGCTTGCAAAATGACAGCGCGGGGTCATCCGCGGCGGGTCTGCGGACCCGCTTTTTTCTTTTCGTTCGCGCCCGAGGCGCGAAAAGATTAGATTCCGCTTTCTGCGGAAAGCGGCCAAAGGCTTCGCCTTTGGAAACCACCAGCTTTTAAAAAAGCTGGACCAAAACTTTTCTTTTTCTCTTTTGTGCACGTTTTCTTTCAAATGAGGTTTTTCGACACTCTGAGGGCATCCTCAAAGGATGCCCTTTTTCCATAGGGGAGTGCCTTTACCGCAGGCTGCTCCATTTTTCAAAGACGCGGTATACGTTGTCAGGATTTGCGCCGGCGCCGAACTCGCACTGGGCGATGCAGCCGCCGTCCTGCCAGAGAGTGTCGTACACTTTCTGAACTGCGTTGTCGATGTCGGACAGGGTGCCCCGGGGCAGCAGGTTTTGACGGTCGATTTCGCCCCAGAAGGTGATTTTGCCCTTAAACTGGGCCAGGTTGTCCACGCCGATGCAGAAAATCTGGGTGTTCATTGCATCCAGCCCCAGGTCGATGAGTTTGGGGATAATGCGGATGGTGTTGCCGTCGGAGTGCATGAACATTTTTTTGCCGTGGGAGTGGGCGATGTTGATGTAATCCCGGTACATAGGCTTGAAAATCTCATCCCAAATCTTGGGATTGATGAGCAGGTCGTTCTGGGAGCCCCAGTCGTCCATCATGTTCAAAGCGTCTACATCAGTTTCCGCCCATTTGGTCAGCAGGCGGCAGTAGTAGTCGTGCATTTTTTCGATAAATTCCAAAAGCCCTTTGGGCGGGTCCATTAAATCCATGTACAGATTCACGGTGCCGCGGATAAACTGAAGCTGCTCGAAGGGGCGGGGGCAGCAGTTGCCCATGATAAATTTGTCCTTTTTCTTGGCGCAGGATGCGTTGACCTGGTCCGCGTCAAAGGTGAGCAGTTCTTCCGGGATGTGAACATTGCTGGCGTCGCTCCAGTCGTCCTCAGTGACCAGAGGGTGTTTTACTTCACCAATAATGCCTCTGTGGATGTTGGTGAAGACGCAGCCCCATTCGTCTACATATTCGCCCACTTCGTAGGCGTCGCCTTTGGTGATGGGCAGTTTTGCGTAGGTAGTTTCCGGGCCGTCAAAATCCCAGGTAAAGTCCTTGGCCAGCTTGTCCATCATGTCCGGGCAGTTGATGTTTGCCCAGGGAAGGCTCCACAGCTGACGGGGGACGCGGCCTTCGGTGTTGCGGAATTCCAGGGTGCTGAGTACCAGTTCTTTGGATGTCATAATCATTCCTCCTGCTTGAATTTTCTTTCTGAATCCAGTATAATAGATTTAAAATCATTTTGCATTTAAAACTATACGCAGTACGAAATGAAAGGGAAAACCATGGAAAATGTTGTGGACCGATATTGCTGGGAAGAACACCGGAAGATTTTGACGCCCCGGGAAAGCGGCGTTCCGGCTTTGCAGACCTTTGGGCTGTGTTCCCTAAACCGTGCGGGACAGCCTTTGGGAACCCATGTCCATGAAGGATGTATGGAAATCGTGTTTCTGGTCAAAGGGTTCCAGATCTATGAAGCCGGCGGCGCTGGCTTTAACTTGTCCGGCTCGGATATTTTCGTGGCCTATCCGGGGGAGCCTCACAGCTCGGGGAGCTACCCGGAAAGCGTCTGCGATTTAATCTGGATGCAGGTCAATTTGGCGGACCCCATCCCGTTTTTCGGCCTGGATCAAGACCACGCCAGGTATCTGCGGGAGAGCCTTCGCTCCCTGCCGCGGCTGTTCAGCGGGGATATGGCATTGCGGAATACGCTGACAGAGGCCTTTTACGGCCTGGCCCAAGGGACGGAGGAAGAGCGGTATCTGGCCGAGCAGAAGCTGGCTTTCTCCCTGTTCCGGATGAAGCAGCTTTCCAAAAAGCCGGTCCCCCGCCGGACGGACTCCATCGGGGAGGCCCTGGCCTTTATCCACGCGAACCTCGGGGAGCCGATCCTGCTGGAGGACGCGGCGGCCTGCTGCGGGCTGTCCCTGTCCCGGTTCAAGGTGAAGTTCAAAGAGGAAACCGGCGTGACGCCCCGGGAGTACATTAACCATGTAAAAATAGAGCAGGCCAAACGCCTGCTGGAACAGGGGGCATCCGTGACGGATACGGCCTTGGATCTGGGCTTCACCACCCCCAATTATTTTGCGGTTATGTTTAAAAAATACACCGGCCAAACCCCCAGCGAATACCAGTCGCGCACCCGGTAAATTACTTTTAGATAAATGTTTTAGTCATATAACCGCATGTAAAGGGAAAACAGTCATATTTTTGGGTTCCTAGGTGTTTAAATCCAAAGGTTTCATACCAGTGCTTCAGTCTCGTATTTTCTTCGACTATACCAATGTTCATTTTTATACATCCTAAAGTTTTTGCCTGTGCAAAGGCATGCTCCAATAATTTTTTACCAATGCCTTTGCTGCGATAGTCACTCAAAACACATAGGTTGTTTAATTCGCATTCACAGTCCTCTTGAATCCGCAATGAGTAACACCCTATCATTTTATTATATTCATTGAAATAGGCAAACATATGGCGCCCTTCTTCGTTCAGCTGATGCAGCAGTTTTTCTTCTGTTGTTGCAAATGCGACATATGACGGGGCATTTTTCTGAGTAATACCAAAATCTTTCGCTACCGTTAAAAAACTTTCTTTTATAACTCCAACACATTCTGGAATATCTACATTCTCAATTTTGCGAATCAAAAGCGCACACCCCTTTCTATAAATATCTTATACTTGGGTTAATATCCAGTGATGTTAAAAATAATGTGTTAAAACCCTGCCAAAAAGCAATCTCAGCTTTTGGACAGGGTTCTACACTGTCTAAAGGCGCTGTCCTTTCATGTATAGCCACAACACATCAAATTTATAAGCGCCCAAAAACATACCGCGTCATTTGCAGGAAAATATTTATTTTCATGTCCCTATTATAACAGGAACAATGCCGGAACGCAACCCCTAGTCCTAGTTTGTCTGTGAGAATTTGTTCTGGAACCACCGGCAAGAACCTATGGGATTTTAAGATTGGAAATCCGGGCTGCTTACGAAGCGTCTCATTCATAAGGAAATCCCTTCCTTCCGCCAGTGTCGTCTCAATGCCGCTTTCGAACCGCTTTTACCGGGCAGTGTTCATAGCAATTTCCGCAGTGAAGGCAATGTTCCTGTTGGATTGCAAAGGGCTGTCCCTTTGTAATACATCTCTGCGGGCAGTTTTTGGCGCATATCCCGCACCCAATGCAGGTATCTGTGATTTCATATCCCTTGGGCGAAGGATTCCCGTTTCCCATTACATAGCTTTCCCGGAAAATCGGGTTTACGCCCAGGTGGAAATACTGGATTTCCGCGTCCCTGATCTGGAATACAATCCCAATACTCCTGGTATCCCCGGGGTACACGTTGGAGAGATAGGGCTGCTCGGAAAAAATCTTGTCAATCCAGCGCTTTTGCTCCTCCTGCGGAACGGGGGCGGCCTTGGCCGACAGGCGGATCATTTCCTTGTATTTGGTGTAACCTAATATCTGCACGCGGCCGTCGGAAAGCAGCTCCTTGCAGAAATCCTTCCCTCTGGCTGTGAAAAAGTACAGGGCGTCCGGTTCATAGTGAATGGCGCTGATATTCCGTATTTGGGGGCTGCCAGCCCCGTCCACCGTGGCGAAAGCTAAAACGCCCACATACTGCAATTTTTGCAAACAGGTTTTTGCATCCATGAAAAATTCCTCCCCTTATCCTTTAAAATTCCCGGCTAGAAGCGCAGGATCCTGCCCTCCCGGCGCGGCTTGGGCGCGGGGTGCGGGTCCCCTTCGCGGGGGTAGCCCAGCAGGAGCTGCATCACGGCGTAATAGTCGGCGCGGACGCCCCATTTTTTCAAAATTTCCTGCCCGTAAGGGTCGGCGAAAGCCGTCCAGCCCTGCCCGATGTAGCAGGAGCCGACCCCCAGGGAATCCGCCGCCAGCATCATATTTTCGGCAGCCGCCGCGCAGTCCTCCCCCGAAAAGAGAAAGTTCTTCGGCGCAAAGAGGGTGACGACGGTGGGCGCGTCGTAAAAGGCATTTTTGAGGTCCGGGTCGTCGGCGATGCTGGGCTGTTCTCTGGAGACGTAATTCTCCCCTGAAGCCATACGGGGGCGGGAATTGGCGCGCTTGATCTTCCCCAGCCGCTCGTTGACCTCCCGGTCCTGGCAGACGGCGAAAATCGGTCCCTGCCGCCCTCCCGCGCTGGGAGCGTAGAGTCCCGCCTCCAAAATCTGCGAAAGCGCCGCCTCCTCAATCTGCCGCTCCGCAAAACGCCGGATAGCGCGGCGGTGCAGGATGGTTTCCATCAATTTGTTCATGTTCAAAAGACCTCCTTCCAGCACTGGGGGTCCGCGGCATAGAAATTGCCGTCTTTGCCGCTGGCAACGGCGGGACAGCCCCTACACCATGCCAATAACTCGCATTTGGCGCATTTTTCAAACTTTGCGTAATCCCGGTACTGCTCCATCCTGCAGACCCACACGTCGGCCAGCCGGTCCTCAAACACATTGCCCACCTTGCTGTTCTGAACCCGGCGGCAGGCGTAAATATCACCGGTGGGCAAAATAGTCAGGTGGCAGTTTCCGCAGTTGCAGCCGCCGTAAATCATTCCTTCCTCCACGGCTTCCGGGATTTTGAACGCGCCGGTTTCGTATTCGTACAGCGTCCACAGGTGGTCCTTCTTGTTAAAGTAAGTCCGGCAGCCCGCCGCCTCATACTCTTTGAATTTCCTGTCGCAGTCCGCCAGCAGCTGGCGGTAGCGTTGGGGCGCGATGCCCACATCTTTTTCCTCGCTGGTAGGGCAGTAGCGGGCAAAGGCAAAGACATTGGCTCCGGCCTCCACTGCCGCGTCAATGATGTCCGGCACTTCATCGATGTTGGTTCCGGATACGGTGGTCATGATGACGCTGCGGATGCCCGCCCGGTTGATGCAGCCGATTTTCTCTAGGGTAATATCGAAGCTGCCCGGCTTGCGGAACCAGTCGTGGGTTTGACGCATGCCGTCCAGGGAAAGCTGGTATTTCTCGCAGCCGTATTCCTTCAGCCTGCGGCATACCTGGTCAGTCAGATGAAACGGATTCCCTAAGATGGTAGAGGGGATGCCGTGCTCTTTCAAAAGCCCCAGCAGTTTCCAGAAATCCGGGTGCAGAATGGGGTCGCCGCCGGTGATGTAAAAATAGGGGAGCCGGTCATATACCTTGCAGAAATCCAGGCAGTTAAAAAAGGCGTCCCGCATCTGTTTCCATGTCATGGAATCCAGCTTTTTGCAGTTGTTTTCGGAAAAAATGTAACAATGCTTGCACCGCTGGTCGCATTCGTCCGTAATATGCCATTGAAAGGAAAAATACTGTTTCATTTTTTGGAACCTCGCTTTTTGCATAATTTCTATGTCAATCGGATTTACCGAGTAAAGTTTCACAGGTTCCCGACAGGATGACTCCTGCCGGGAACGGATTTCGTGCGGATGAACAATTTACTTGTCGCCGGCGCCGCAGGCAGTGCCGCAAGCGGCGGGTTTTTCCTCCGGCTTGTCGCCGGCCCCGCAGGCAGTACCGCAGGCAGCCGCAGGGACTGCCTCCATTGTTTTGTTCCATCCAAACAGATTCGAGAGCGCCATAATTTTGACCTCCATTCATATATTCAGAGCGCCGATTTGCTCTCTGTACCTTCTATTTTACGGATTTTTTTCCGCCGTACAAGTAAGCACTTTTTTATAACCCAGTCACCTTTTTGTGACCTTTGCCATATTTCGGGGGTTGTGTACCGAAGCAGGCGTATGGAAATTTTAATTAGTAAACGGTAACCCCCTAGAACATCACTAGAAGCCGCGCATATGATTTCCTTCTTCAAACAAAAAGGTCAATCCGCACAAGGCAGACTGACCTTTTTCAGTAAGTGATAAGCTTAACTTGTAAAAACAATTTATGAAGATTATTTGCTCTCTTCCATACTCAATTCGCCTTTTTTCAACCGGAACACCACATCGGCTCGTTTTGCCAATTCGTTAGAGTGAGTAACAACTACCACGCATTTTCCCATCTGGCGCGCGCTTTCTTTCAGAATCCCTGTAATATCCTGGGCGGTATCCTCGTCCAGATTGCCGGTAGGCTCGTCGGCCAGGATCACCGGCGCTTCGCTTGCCAGAGCGCGGGCAATAGCCACACGCTGCTGCTGGCCGCCGGAGAGCTTCATCACATTTCTCTTTGATTCCTCTTTTGTAAGGCCCAGGCGTTCCAGAATGGGCAGCGGCGGCAGCTTAGAGGTCAAAGCCACATTTTCTACCGGAGTAAGATAATCGATCAAGTTGTAGGATTGAAAAATAAAGGAAACATGATTGCGGCGGTGATCCGCAAGGCCGGTTTGGGCAATATCCTTTCCCGCAAACAGGATTTGCCCGCTTTCGGGACTGTCCAGGCCGCCCAGCAAAGAAAGCAAGGTGGTCTTGCCACAACCAGAGGGGCCGAGTATGGCATACATCTTTCCCAGTTCCATTTGGCCGCTGATTCCTTTCAAAACCCCTTGTTTTCCATCATAGCTGTATTTCAGATTTGAAAATTCTAAGATACTCATATCATGCGCCTCCTGTTTTAATCCATTTGTGTTAGAATCGCTTTCGGTTTCAGACGGATTACCGTCACGGACGCTGCCAGTACCGCCAAAATCAGGATCAGCGCGCCAATGCCATAAACCGCCGCCATGTCCGCAGAATGGATCGTTACGCTTAGTCCGGTAATATCGCTGGCAGTTTGACTTACAAGATAAGCGGAGGCTTTACCAGCCAGCAAAGCAGTCAGGCCAAGGGAGGCGGCCGCTGCGGGGATCCAAATCAGAATGTTCTCCGTCAGGAATTGCAGCACGATTTCCAACTTACCTCTGCCTACCGCCATTAAGATACCAGCTTCTTTCTTCCGGCCCCGCGTCCAAAGAACCAGCAAGAGGACAATAATCGCCGCGCCTGTAGCGGCAATTACAATAACCGCCGTATCCATCATTGCCTGGATAGAAGAAAGCGGGTTTGAAATCAGTTCGAAGTTTTCCGTATCTGTGGAATAGGTAAAGGTCTTATCCTTGATCTCCGGCAGGTTTTGAATGGTTTCCAAAATATTCTGGACATTCTCGGCAGAATCCACATAGACGTCCAAAGACCCCAGTTCCAAAGCGGTTTCATTCCACATTTTCTGATAGCTGTTCATATCAATATAGCCTTGGTTGGCCGCAATTCCGTCCGCCATCATGGCGTCTTTTGACATACCTTCCGTACCGCTGAAAATGCCCACGATTTCAAAATTGTCTTCCCGCTGGGTATCCAAGCTGTACAAAGTGATGGTATCTCCTACGGAAAGATGGTTTTTCTCCGCCAGTTCTTTGGAAATCAGCGCCGCAAAAGAATCTTCCGGCGTGATGTGACGCCCTTCTTCCAGGGTATAGGTGCCATTTAAGAACTTTATGTTCAGCCCGGTGTTCATCGTCACTGTATAGGGGACAAGTTGGCCGTAACCGGAAACGTTCACGTTGAATATCCCCGGAAAATAATCGAAATTCACAGCGGCCCCGTAATAGCCTCCTTCGCTCTCCGCACTATAGGAAACAACCCCTTTTACTTTGGCAATGGCGTCTATCACATCCTGGGTGATATAGTCCCCGTTGTATTGATAGCTCATCCCATTGGCGTTTTCTGTTCCGGGTCCATAGTTGTTCCGGTTGCCGCTGTCAATCTCAACACGGATAGAAGCTCCCACTGTTTTTTTAACCTCTGTTGTTCCTTCCGCTGTGGCATGGCCTACCGATAAAGCGGTCAGCGCCGCAGAAGCCAGCAGTGTAAAGACCAGCAGCAGAATAATCGTTCTTATTTTCTGCCGCCAGCAGTAGCGGACCGCCCGTCTAAAAAAGTTCATGTCAAACGCCTCCTTAATTCATTCTTGTTAAAATCTCTTTTGGCTTTAGCCGGAGGATCGCGCCGCTGGCTGCCAGTACCGTCAGCAGGGCAGCCCCCAATTCTCCGGCAAACAGGATGCCGGAATAGAGAAGGTTTGGCTGCAAATAATTCACTCTGCCGCCGGTCTGCAAAGCCGCCGTACCCGTTCCCTGGGCCAGAGGGCCAAACAAAAGCCCGTTCACCGTATCAGAGCAGAACAGCCACAGCAGAAAAGCAAGCAGAAAGCCAGCAAACAGAAGCGCCCATGCCTCTAAGGTAAACTGCCCAATGATTTCCGCTTTGTATTTTCCCACCGAGAGGTAAATCCCGGCTTCCCGGATGCGTCCCCGTATCTGCACCATTAGGATTAGCATGAGAATGACAATCCCCAAAGCGGTAGCAAGAGCGATCAATGCCACAGCTAAGTTTTGAAGATTTTGAAGCTGCCCGGCGATCTGCTCGTATTGGAAATCATTTTCTTTTAAGATGTGGTTGTCCCAATCAATGGATTGGATGGCCTCCACACGCTCCAGCAGGGTATCCAGTTCCAGAGGATCAGCAATGTAAAAGGCGATTTCCCCCTCGAAAACGTCTGCCTGCTGCTCCTGCAAATTCACCAGCAGATGGCTGTCGGAATAAATATGGTTGACCGCTTTTCCAGCGGTAGGGGAATCTGCGCTGTCGGCAGCTCCGTCACATTGGAAAATGCCTACGATCTCCACCTCGGCAAAGGCAGTTTTTTCTGGGATCGTGTCAATATACGTCCCATCATCCTGTTGATCCAAACCGGCATGGGTGAGGGTGAGTATGTCCCCAACTTTTAGGTCGTTTTCCGCCGCCAGTTCTGCGCTGATAAGGATTTTATTCTCATCCTCCGGTTGGATATGGCGGCCAGAGATCAACGTACATTCCTCATTCAGAAACACATCGGTCAACTGGGAATCCCGCACAGCAGTTACCTGGCCCATATTACTGGCCTCATTGTCACCGGCACCCGGCAGGAAGTGAAGCTGTTCGCTCTTGGCATAGCCATAGTGTTCCGTGTTGTAGGCTTTCACTTGG
>ERZ1643249.4633-NODE-4633-length-11367-cov-5.625354_pt1 | contig 11367 bp, 15 predicted proteins | sample MGYA00579263_ERZ1643249 | MGnify/ENA primary metagenome ERZ1643249 (study PRJEB29033, sample SAMEA4952264) | chicken gut metagenome | biome: Broiler Chicken; feature: Gastrointestinal Tract; material: Caecum | place: Ireland | collected 2018 | study: Broiler...
AATGTTGGATTGTCCCCTGGTTTAAATACTGGGATAGTTGTGTCTTCTGCTGCTTCAAAATCATATCCCGCACTAAATTTTGTTTTTCTAACTGGTAAATTTATATCTGGTGTTTTTGTTTCATATCCTGTTGATAATATTCTATTTACAAATTCAAATTTTCTCATATTAAATCCTTTCTATAAAAAAAATAAAGGGAAGATATAATTCACAATATATAATTATAAGTTGAAAACTAAATAAAATTCATTCATTTTTTTCTTTTATATAGAAACATTTGACTTTCTATCCTAAGATAAATTTAATTGTAAGTTATGAATTCTTATGAATTGTGAAATTTCCTTTATTATATTAAATTAAATCATAAAATATAAAATATAACTTGACTACTGTACCTAAAACATGTATTTTTTTCATCTTTATTTTTTACAAAAACATAAAACTTAGATATTGTAATATTTATAATTATATATTTATGGGAAACCCCGTGACATCTATATCTTCCCTTATGATTACATTTCTATTTCAAATTCTACAGAGTTGAGTTGGCTAATTTCATATTCTGTATCTTGTATTTCTTTTAAAAGAGCTTGTTCTTTTTCTATGATTTTTACTTTATCATATGCCAATTCTTTTGAAGTAAAATAAGAATTGTTTGTTTCACTAGTTCTTCTCTTAGATGGATTTTGTTTTGATAAAAGTCTAAGTAATTCTAATTCTTTTCTCTTGTTTTGTATGTCTATAAGTGCTTTTTGGATTGTATATCCATTTTGTAATTTAAGAGAGTTGTTTCTTTCAAATAAAATCCCTTTTAAAATAGTAATTTTATTCCTTATTTCTTCACATTCTTTTAATTTATCATTAAAATTTGGATATTCTTCTAACATTTGATAAGAACCATCTAATTCTATTATTTTAATATTCATATTTTGACTTCTCAACTCATAAATTATTTCATTATAATCTCTTTCTAATTGTGCTATTCTTGACATTAAATCTACTAAATTAGTTTTCATATAACCATTTCCTTTCATATTATAACATTAACATTATATTTAAAAATAAAAAATAAATAACAACTTTAAAGGTAATGCGTATAATTTTTTTTAATGTTTTCATATTATCACCTTATTTATCTTATTGCTATAAAGTTTAAACCAAACAGATTTAATCCCATAAATTCCAAAACCAATTATTAAATAATATAAAACCCTGTTTAAGTTTTTTATTTCTATATTTACATAGTTCATATTCTCTATTAAAATACTTATGTTTAATATCATTGTAATATTTTTGTTGACTAGGAGTTAAATCTTCATATCTTATCATTTTATTGTCATTCCATAATATTTTACTAAAATCTTTCTTGTATTCATTCTTTTTTGAAGATGTTTCTTCATTTGCTTCTGTAAAATATAATATCATTTTATCTAATATATTATCCCATTCTTCTGCTGTGATATTTCCAGGATATCCATGTTTATTTTCTTTCAGTTGTTTTAACATTGGTACTATGGTATTTAAAAACCAGTAATCAATATCCCATGTGTCATAATCTGAATATCCTCTAATACCTCTTTGAATAAACCATTTTATATTATTAGGAAGGTATTTAAAGAAATTTATAATTCTATAAAAAATCCACATATTACCAATCCCTTTCTGCACAAGTAGTTTTAGTGTTTAATACTTGTGTTTGTGTAAGTATTGAGCAATATCCATCCTTATTATAAGAACATTTATCATTTTTACATTTTAAGTTATCTTTTGATTTTTCCATATTATTACCTCCTAATTAAAAAATTTCAAAGCACAATTATAATTCCAACTGAAAAATAAAAGTGCCTTGTTATAATTGAGCATAAAAATATATTTGCCCTTGGTAGCGGTACAGGGAGTTGAACCCTGCTCTTCAGGATGAAAACCTGATGACTTAGCCGATTGTCCATACCGCCATGTTGGCGGGTTGTTGAGGATTTGAACCTCAATTAACAGTTTTGGAGACTGTAGTCCTACCTATTGAACGAACAACCCATATGGCTCCTCGTGCAGGTCTCGAACCTGCGACCTACAGATTAACAGTCTGCCGCTCTACCAGCTGAGCTAACGAGAAATGTTTCATTACATTTATTATATCATATTTTATAATAAATGTCAATATGTTTAATAAATATTTTAGGTAGGATTTCAACCTACATGATAAATGTCACCATCTATCTGATATGCGTCTGCCAGTTTCGCCACTAAAATATTTATATGGTGCTCTGGGTGGGATTTGAACCCACACGCCATGTATCAAGCAGAGGATTTTAAGTCCTCTATGTCTACCAATTTCATCACCAGAGCATATAATGGTGGGCAAGAATAGATTTGAACTATTGACACCCAGAGCTTCAATCTAGTGCTCTACCAGCTGAGCTACTTGCCCATATATTTATATTATATAGATTAGGATTTGAACCTAATAACCTGGAACTAGCACCCATTTTTTCATATCCGATTTTTGTTATAGTCAGGGGTTTAGTTAATGGTACTCACCAATCCTTAAAAACGGCTAAAGGCTTTACTATAACTGCTAGTTAATCATTACCCATTCTGCCACTATATAATATAAATTGGCGACATGGGTAGGATTTGAACCTACGGTGGGCTATTAACCCACAACGGTTTTCAAGACCGCCGCATTAAGCCAGCTCTGCCACCATGCCGTATATTACAAGAACTAATTTGTTCTTGAATAATCTAATTGAGAAAGAATTCCTAATTTAGAAAGTTCTTTTTTTGTTTGTTTCCATGATTTTAATGTTAAAGGATATAGGTTTTTTCCCACCCCAATTAGTCTAACAGACTTAATTGTGCTAAATGCTGTAATATCTAATGGGTCAACTTCTAATTCTTCAACATATCCATTTTCATATCTTTCTGTATATTTAAAATATTTTTTTGTATTTTCATCAAATTCTTTTTTTGTTTCCTCTACTATTTTTCTAATTTTAATTTTCATAAAAGCTCCTCCTTAATTTACTTTATATTCTTTATATTTATCACATAAGTTAATAGTACTCTTGCTTGTTATATTTTTTATTGGAATAAAATATTGGTCATTATCTTTAGTAACTACAAATAAATAATCCACCTTAGTATCTACAATTCTACTATATACTGAACCATTAGTTCCACCACAACTTCGTAAACTTACTTGATATTTATTTTTGTCTTTATGTGTAGTATATTTAACTTGAACTGTATATATTTTATTTTTTCTTTCAATTACTAAATCATATTTTTGAGTATCATTTAAAGGAATTGAAACAGTATAACTATTTTTACAAAAATAATTAATTGCTTCTCCCAGTCCAATATTTCCTTTTTCTTGACTGTTCATATAATCTTCTTTCTATTTTATGGGGTACCCAGTTGGAATTGAACCAACACCTACAAAGTCACAGTATGTTATGCTTCCATTACACCATGGGAACCATTTCAGAAGATATTAATCTTCTGTACTATCACATAATGTTTTAATTTTTTTCAATGTGTTTTCAATTTTTTGGTTATATGTAGTTTCTTCTACTTTTAATTCAGAAATCATTTGATTTAAAAATTCTATTGTTTCTTGAACAGATTTTAATTCAGAATAATCATATTTTAACCATGCTCTTGACAAAGAAAGTTTTTTACCAAATTCAACATTAAATTCATCTTCTGAAGAACATTTTGCTTTTCCAGTGTATTTGTGAATAAAACCATATTCATCTTCTTCAATAATAACGGTCACAACAACCTTTTTTTCTTCGTTTATATAAGTTTTTATTTTTTTAGACATAAACTATCTTCCTTTCTATAAAAAAATGGTGGAGCTAAGGTGAATTGAACACCTATATAATAAAAAAAATATAATTTCTACAAGCTTAGTTCTTTGAGAACAATTTATATTGGAAAGGAGGTATAATATTGGTCACTTTTATTTAGTGACAAGTTTGATTAATTTATTACGCACTATTTGTTTTTGTCTGTTTTTTAGTAGTTATCAGACAGCTACTACTTGCTTATTATATTTTTATATTATAGAAACCTACAGCTCCATAAAAGAAGAAAATAAGTTATAACCCTTATTATCTTCCCAAGTCTTTTAGTTATAATCCAGACTTGTATTTAAGGTTTTCAGCCTTAATTTTGGCGATGTGGGTAGGATTTGAACCTACGGAACACATTACATGTTCTACAGCTTAGCAGGCTGCTACATTACCACTCTGTCACCACACCACATTAAGCAGAAATATCTGCTAGGTAAGGAGGTTAAACCTTGTGCTTATTTTACAGATTAACTGCTTTAGGAGCATTTGCTTGACCCTATGGCTCCTTGGAATAGGCTCGAACTACTATTGCCAGTGCCAAAAACTGGTGTCCTACCATTTAGACGACCAAGGAATGTCTACGCCCTTCTTTCTTTTATATTTTTGCAAGAGAAAGGGGCAAAAAACTTGTTAGTATAGTGTTGATTTTAGCACCTAATAATTAAGAAATCAACTAACTTAATATTGGTTCGCTAGGAACTATACTTCCTTTTGTGCGTGGTGCTCATTCTTGGATTTGAACCAAGGGCTTCTTGCGTATCAGACAAGTACTCTAACCAACTGAGTTAAATGAGCATAAAGCGTAGTATTAAGGAATTGAACCTTCCTTGTATCGTCATACAAGTTCCAACATATACTACATATATTAGGTGGGACGGCGTACCCCACATCTCTTAAACCTATTATCGACCATCTTGCGTTAATTTAACATAAATATTAAATCCGAGCGTGGAACACTTTATGATAAAAGGTGCGATAGATGCCACTTTCTATCCTCTAATATTGCAGGGGTTTTCATCTGCAACACTCCAAAGACATGTTCCCTCTATCTTGGCGGCTCCAAGCAGAATTGAACTGCTGTCTCCTGGGCGACAACCAGGTGTCATAACCACTAAACTATGGAGCCAAATTATCTTATTTGTTTATAATTTTAATTGTCGCTATTTCCTCTTTGAATTCCAAATAAATATAATTTATCATCAGGAATAATTATTTTTTTATTACAAACTGGACATCTAAAATATACAGTGAAAAAACCAAATTTCAAATCAAAAGTATTTATTTTTAGTTCTGACTTGCAAAAATTACATGTGCCATAAACATTTTTTCCTTTTGTTCTATTAACCACTTCCATAATAAACCTCCAATTTTTATAAATAATGGTGGAGATGGAGAGAATTGAACTCTCATTACAAACTTGCAAGGCTTGTGTTCTACCATTGAACTACATCCCCATATTTGGTGCACCAAGTAGGGCTCGAACCTACGACTTACTGGTTAAAAGCCAGTTACTCTACCAACTGAGTTATTGGTGCGTATAGATAAGGCGACACTAGAAATAAAGTCTATAAAGTGCTCCTTATCTCTGAATTAAACTATATATATTATAACATATTTTATGATAAATGTCAATAGTTTTGTAAATCTTTTTTAAATTTTCTTTTTAATAAATTATATCTTACCTTGTTTAAAATATCTATTCCATCTGTATTAATTATATCTTCTTGGGTACATTCTTTATTTTTTATTTCACATATTTCTTCTACTGTACAAGATGCAACTCTAAATGCTAAATAGGCAGGAATAGTTTTATTGGTTATCCAACTTTTGCCTTGTTTTAATGCCATTAAAAATTTTTTATTTTCTGCTTTGTAACATTTACTTAATGGTTCGTTGTTTACATATCTACTTATAAACTCTTTAAGTCTAAGCAAATGATGTAATTGTTTTGGGTCATATCCATATTTTTTTATTAATTCTATTTTAGACGGATAAGGATGGGCTAATGCTTTATATTTTTCTTTCGCCATTCCAGCAATGCATCTTAAAAATTGATTTTTATTAATATTTACTATTGTATCCTTTTGAGATATTAAATAATTAAGAATATCTAAATATTTTGGGTTTATTATTTTAAAATCTGTATATAATAACTCAATATAACTTATATTTTCTTTTCTCCACATTTCACACATAGACCTAATATCTTTAGTGTCTATATGTTCTTCGTTTCCTAATATATATGTATAATTAAAAGGTTTTTTGTCATAAACAAAATCATCAAAAGAAGGAAGAACAATAGCTTTACTGTCAATATCTGACATATATTCATCTGTATACATGTCTAAATTATAATTTTGACTTCCTTGTAACATGACAGCTACAACCTCGTGTCCTTTATTTTCTAAATAATTATAATGTTCTTTTAGTCTTTTCATTATCCTTTCTTCTCTATTCATATTTAAACTCCCTTTTCTATAATATCTATATATGGCTTTAAAGATTTTAACATTGCCCCTTCTGGAGTAAAATCTTCTAAGTTTAGTATGTTTTCAAAAATAGATGTAGAAAATCCATTTATCATACATACATCGTTATCATATTTTGTTACTGGGAAACCTTTTGTTGCTACATTCCAAAATATAATTTTAGGTAAATGGTATCCCTTTTCTTCAAAAGCTTTTTTCCAACCTTTAAAATTAGTACCTTCTTTTGAATAACATCCTCTGTCAAATTCCATATCAGAAATAATAATTAAATGACTTGGCATTTCTTCTTGTGTAATTCCGTTTTCCATGGCTGTTCTCAAAATTAAATTAAATACTTTGTCTATGTTTGTGCTTCCATAATAATCTCTTATTGCCTTAACTTTATCAACTATATCTATTCCACTGACCCTTTCTAATGCTGGATTAGTATCAAATCTCATAAAATAATCTTTAAAAAATCCATGATTTCTTTCTGCAATATATAATGCCAATCCAATTGATGTTTCATAAACATGAGGTTGCCATGTCATGCTAGATGATGTGTCTGCTATTACAAGCATATTATCTGAATTATCTTTTAATATATCTTTTTGTTGTTCCCACATTGCATTTGCTAAATCCCTACGAATATTTCCCTTTTTTATTTTTTCTATTATTTCATAACAGAACAACCCTTTTGTATTTATCTTCTTTTCTCCTTTATTTGCTAGTTCCAAATATTCTTCAAATTTTTCCTTACAATTTCTTTCAAATGCTTTTCTATATTTTAGTATAGCCTTAGCTGGAATTTTAGAGAAATCTATGTTATCATAATCTTTATTTGTTAAATTATGTTCTACTAGGTTTAATTTGTTTCTAATTTTAGATAATATTTTTCTGTATTCTTTTTCCGTAATTCCTAGTTTTTTAGCGATTTCTATTGCTACAATATTATTTTTGTTGTGAGTTCTTATACTAGGAAGCCATTTTGCTAATAATGTTGGAGTATTAGAATTTTCATCAGCATATAATTGAGATTTAATTAATATAATAGCTTGTTGTTCAATTGGAGTGTTTAATGCTTCAATAACATAATCCCATCTTCCTAAATTTCCAATATGGTATAACACAATATTTGCCATATTTTTATCAATATTACACAATTCTTTAAACAAGGTTTTAAATATTTTTCTTTCTCCTTTTCCTTTTCTTATATCTAAAAAATACAATAAATTTGCTGTAGCTATTATAGGATTTTCTTTAAATGCTATTCTAAACAATGTAATCATATTTGATACTTCTGTATATCTATTAACACCACTGAATAAGTCTAAATTCGCATCATATGTTGATTTATAATATTCTCCACCTTTATCATTCTCTATAGTTGAATTTTGTAACATTCCTTCTAATAAATTCATAATACTCTTTCCTTTCTATAATAATTATGGTAGGGTGGGAAGGGCTCGAACCTCCAACATATAGTTCTCCAATTATTGTTTTATATTTTGCTGTTCGTGTCATGCTAGACACATAAAAAAATAAAATACCATTGCTCTACCAATTGAGCTACCACCCTATGTTTCAAGCCGCATAGAAAAGCTACATAAATTAACAATTTATTGCTTAATTGCTGTAAGCGGCTTTCTTAAATACTAGCCCCTTTAAAGGTTTAAGAAATTAAAAGTTTCTTCCTAATTTATTTTGCTGTAAGGGGTCATGTTATAACTAGCCACAATAATACATATTAATAAAACTTTAAAAATCCCAAATTTTCTTTTTTATTTTTTTTACTCTTACTTTGCTGTATGTGGCAAAAACCATCTTTTATATAATTATATAGAAGATATATACTATTTATTAACTTAAATATATTATAACATATTTTATATTAAATGTCAATACTTTTATAAAAATTTATTAAAATTTTTATATATTACATTCCATTCTCCTTTACTTATCCCACCGCAATCATATTTTTCTTCTAAGTTATATAAGCATTGTTTTAAATATCTATTATTATGCCATTCTGAAAATATATCATTTATGGGTATATGGCAATGGTTTTTAGTTATATCATATATATAATATAAAACATCTTTATTTACTTTATAATTTCTATTTATCATTTCATTATATACTAATATAGAATATTCACACAAATGATTTAAATCATAGTTCATTATTTTATTTACTAGTATATGATTTGGAGTATTTTTTTCTTTTATAGATTTTGATATACATTTAAGTTCTCTCTACTGAGAGACCAGTTGTTGTCTTGGTAAATATTTTATCAAATTCTTATGCCATAATCTCATATAATACCTCCTATTTTGTTTGGAGTACTTAGTAGGGCTCGAACCTACGATAGCAGATTTGCAGTCTGCTGCCTTACCAACTTGGCTATAAGTACATATCAACTTTTGTTGTTTTTATTATAACATATTTTACAACAAAAGTCAATAGTTTTGTTAAATATTTTTTATTTTTGCATATTTTTCTTTGTTAAAATCAGTATTATATTCTATTTGATTAAATATTTCTGGCATTTCTTTTTTTAAATATAACAACAAAGGTATCATTAATTGTTGTACTGAAGGATGGGAATATTTAGAACATCTTAAACTTAATATGTGCTTCCATTCTCTAATATTTGCTGTCATATAAACTTCTGCGGCTGTACTATGTGGTAATAATAATCTCAATTGGTCTGGTTTACAACCTAATCTAGCCATCTCATTATAAGTTTTCTCTATTGTGTTCATTAAATTAAACCATTGTGCATATTCAGTTGTACCATTTTCTATATTACAAGGTTCTATAAAAGTTATTTCATTACCGAATTTATCTTTTGAATAGTTACAATTATGAACAATTACACCATTTGCAACAAAGTTGTGATTATCATTATTCATTTCAATATCATAAACTTCTAAATCACCAACATATTCAATAGCTATTATCTTATCAGCATATAATATATCTAAACTTTTATTTTCTACACCTTGATGACATTTAGGACAAGTTGTTATAAAATTTGTTTCATTAAAATTATTATGATTACCATCTTTATGATGAACGTCTAGCTTACAATCTTTTCTATCACAAATCTCACAATAATCTTTTCTATATTTTCTATATACTCTATCAGTTGCTTCTATTATAACTTGTCCATTTGGAGCTCTATCATAACTATCAACTTTCCACCTATCATATCTATTTTTTCTAAGTGCATTAGCTTGATTTTTAACTCTTATATCATCATTTTCTAAAAGACCTTTATTCCAAGGTTCTCTACTACTATTTTTGTAACCACAACCCTTATATGGTAGTTTGAATTTATGACCCCACTTTTTTACTGTACTTAATACATACCCAAATTCATCAGCAATTTCAACATATGATTTATTTAAAGTTACATATTGATAATATAACCAATCATAATTATGATATAATGGTTGTGTTATAGTTTGACCATTTACATATATATAATCATTAATTTTTAAATCTTGTAATTTCATATAACCATTTGGAGTATATATTTGGTGGTCTAATGTGCATACTAATTCATAATGCAAATCTGTAACTATTTTATAGCATTTCTTAATACCAGTTTTATAAATATTTTTAATATTAGAGTATTGTAACTTACCTGTATTTTCATCAAGTTGTCTAATTTTTATTCTTTTCCAAGAACCATTTTTAGAATTTTGAACCATATTATATAATTCTGCCACAGTATATCTATTATGAGGATTTTTAAATGTTAGTTTTGTACTACCTGCTACACAATATCTGGTGCTTTCTATACTAAAACTTGCATGTCTATGTCTCGTTAAATCTTTATACACCCCTATATCACAACACATTTTTATTGTTATTTTTTCATGCTCTAATATACTTTCATGTCCTCGTGTTATACAATTTGTTATTAGATTTTTATAGCTATCTTCTGTTATTTTATTTTCTGAACGATAACAAGTTCTACAAGCACCTTCAATGTTTTTCATAATTTTTTTTCCATTAAAATTATATATTTCTATCCATGGTTCTATTATTTTCATATTTGTCTCCTTATAATTATTATAACATATTTTCTATTATTATTTTTCCTGTTTTAAATGTTTCTTGTACATTAATTAACCTTTGGTTTTCAGAACCAGCCCATTTCAATTTCAAGTTTTTTTTATTTTTTTCAAATTGACCATCTACTAAAAAATCAATTTTTTGTAGAATAAATTTTCTTTTATCATTCTTTATTGCATCTTCAAACTTAAATCCTGTCCACATCCATATATCTTTTTCTGGAAATTTTTCTTTAAATGTTGAAACAATATGAAAAACTTCATCTACATTTTTAGAATGTAATGGTTCACCACCAAGAATTGAAAGTCCTTTTATGTTTGGGTTACTACATAATTTTATTAAAGTAGAAAGAGTTTCTTTAGTAAACTCTTTCCCACCATTAAAATCATGAGTTTCTGGATTAAAACAATCTTCACAGTTAAATGTACATCCTTGAACAAATATAGAAACTCTTATTCCAACACCATTTGAAATATCCATTCTTCTAATTTTATTATATCTCATAAATCCTCCTAGCTGATTATAAAAATTTCAGTTTGTTCCATTGTTGATATGTTATATCTCTTTTTTAAATATTCAGCAAACTCAACTCTATCTATGCAATTAAATATAAAGTCTTCTTCGTATAGTTTACCATAATCTTCTTCTATACAATCCATTATAGTGGAAATATTTATTATATTTCCTGGGATTATATATTTTTCTAAAGATAAAGTATCTAAAAAATTAAATTCTTTTTGTTGTAAGCTTAAAAAATCTTTATATTTCATAAATTTTATTCTCCTTCATAGTCTTTATTATCCAAATGTAAAACTCTTTCTTTTATTTCTTGTGTTCTTCCTTTGTTCCAAAAATTACTTCCAATATAACCGCAAGTTCTACGAGCCACATTCATTTTATCGTGGTCTCTATTTCCACAATTTGGACAATACCATTCCATATCATCATCTATTTGC
>ERZ1643249.4634-NODE-4634-length-11366-cov-5.880294_pt1 | contig 11366 bp, 9 predicted proteins | sample MGYA00579263_ERZ1643249 | MGnify/ENA primary metagenome ERZ1643249 (study PRJEB29033, sample SAMEA4952264) | chicken gut metagenome | biome: Broiler Chicken; feature: Gastrointestinal Tract; material: Caecum | place: Ireland | collected 2018 | study: Broiler...
CTCTGACTCCGTCATTCGTTGGTTCGAATCCAGCTGCCTCAGCCAGTGATAACCTAATCCGAACCACTATCGGGGTTAGGTCTTTTTTGTTATTCCGTAATCGCGTTTAAGGCTCAAAATCGGCGTTTTGCGGCGCGCAATTTGTTGGGGCGAGTGTTTCCCTGTTCAGCGAAAAGCGGTGGTTTATGCCGCGAAAGGCTCTTGACATGAGTCGGGGCGTGTTAGGCTGTTTCCGCCGAAAGGCAAACCAAAACCCCGTACCCCAGGGTACGGGGTTGCAGGGTTTCGCCCGTATTTGCCATATAACACGCCCCGAAAGAGGCTCGTGTCAAGAGCAACGTGGAATAAATAGCCGTTGTGTTTCGGCTATATTTTCATTTCAAATTGTACTTGATTCCGTATCGGTTCAGACCTATGCGGGTCTTTGTATGTGAATTTAATATCTTCTGTATAAAAAGTAAAGCCCCGACTGTTGTCGGGGCTTTTCAAAAATCCGACGAGCCGCGGGTGCGGCAAACGACATCTTCGAGCCGCCGCGGCGCGCCGGATACACGCCGGAAACCCGCGTTAAAGTTGCAAATCCTTTATGACGTGGAGATACCGGTAAAATGCTTGTTCCTTTGCATAAGAAAAGAGCAGGCTGACGACGGTATGGCAATAGTCTGATGCGGTTTCCGGTATCGGCAGGCAGCGTTGGCGCAGCTGCGAAGTGAAATCAAGGCTGCCCTTTCCGCCGCATCGCAAAATTTCCTGTGCAAACTCGGCAATATCAATCGTCGGATATGAGTATTGGATGTTATATTGGCTGCACAGTTTCCGAAAAAAATTTAATGGTGCACCGTATCCTATGATAGTGCAATCGGCTAAAAAATCAACGACTTTGCGGATTTCACTTTCAGTCAAAGCGGCGCTCATGGTATCCGATCGCTTCCCGTCGGTTATTTTGACGGCTTGGAGTTTCGATTCATTCGGATTTCTATCGGATGTTTCTCCGCATACAACTGCAAGCGAATGCGTGCAAATAAATTTATATAAATCGCGCATGAAATAATTGTCATTTTTCACTGTTTTTCAGGTTTATAATTAAATCGTATAGCTTTGCAGCTTTCGGATATCCGATGTCGAGCAGCCTTTGAATATCGGCTCTTGTAACGGTTTTCAGATGTTTTGTTTTGGAAATCGCCTCTTGCAACAGCTCCGGAGAGATCGGAATATCGTCTGCATTCGTTTTGTCATCGCTGTATTCTTTGAGCAACTTGCGAAGCTCTTCCATGGAGTTGCACATTTCAGCTATTTTTTCGAGCGGAGTGTTGGGATCGGGCATAGTAAAACCTCTTTTTTCTTTTTATGATAGCACATATATTGTACTGTTTTCGGTACATTGTTTGCTCTTTTTTTATACAGCCGGCAAAGCCCAAAATTTTTCGGAAGGGGCGAGCTTAAAAACGATCTTTATGCACCAAATATAGTACATACCATATTGTATACTATATCCGAAAACAAGGAAAGAAAGGTTAATATGCGTGCATCCGACAAAGCAATCGTCTATGAAAAGGAATAGAGGGGCTGTGTCGGCAGTGCGACATGGCGAAGGATCCCGAAAAATATGCGGATTCGGGAGTAAAACTTCCGCGCGGCGCTTTGCGGCACGGTGTGCGGGGGCAAAACGCTGATGGCGTTCGCGCTCGTCTGGCGGGATACGCCTGTGTTTGAAGAGATCGCCGAACTCCGCAGAGCATCGGCGGCATAGAGCGGCGGCGCATGTTTCGTGCGCCGTTTTTCGGTAAAGCATTGCTTTTGCCCGCGGCGAATGGTATAATTGAAATATGGATTATTGCATTTCCGATATTCACGGCTATTACGATTTGTTCTGTCGTCTGCTGGAAAAGATCAGGTTCGGCGGCGGGGACAAGCTCTATGTTCTGGGGGATATCATCGACAAAGGGCCGGACAGCATCCGCCTGGCAAAACTGTTGTTTTCCATGCCGGACGTCTATTGCATAGCGGGCAATCATGAGTACGATTTTTTGAAGTATTACCGCGCATTGATGATGCAGACGGAAGATTACGATCGTGTTTTGGAAGAACTGCGGGCGTATTTTTCGGACGGAACCCTTCTCGATTGGGAAACGGTGGACAGGTTTGACCTGTTGCCGTTTTACATAGAAACGGACAGATTTATCGGCGTGCATGCGGGCATTCCGTTCCGGAACGGAGAACTGCTGCCTTTGGAAGAAGCGCGCCCCGAACAGCTCGTTTACGACCGCGTTTTCAAGGAGCCGAATATTTTGCCGAGGGGAGAAAGGTGTATCCTGTACGGGCATACGCCCGTGCGGTACCTGACCGACAAGGACGAAATTTTGCTCTATCCGCGGTACGGCGCGGCGAAAGGCAGCCGGAACATTGCCGACTATTGCAAGGTTCATCTGGATACGGGTGTTGCTTTGAGCGGCGTATTGGGGTGCATTGCTGTCAATATTTGTCAGTGTTTTTATGTAAATGAGAAATAAACTTGTTTTAATGCGTCAATCATGGTACAATAAATCTGAAAATCACGGAGGAAAACAGATGAACCTGTCCAAAAGCAAATATACGCGTTTTTGCCAATGCCCGAAGATGCTTTGGCTGGATACATACCGTCCCGAACTTGCCGTGCAGGACGAGGCGCTTTTGCGCCGCTTTCAGGAGGGGAACGAGATCGGCGATCTGGCGATGGGATTGCTGGGCGATTTCGTCGAAACCACCGCATACACCGCCGACGGGAAGCTCGATATTCCTTCCATGCTCAAAAGCACGAAGAAGTATCTGATCGAGGGGAAAGAGAATATCTGCGAGGCGGCGTTTTCCAAAAACGGGTGCTATTGCGCCGTCGATATCCTGCACAAAACGGAGGGCGGATACGAAATATACGAGGTCAAGTCGAGCACCGAAATCAAAGACGTTTATCTGTGGGACGTCGCATACCAGCGCTGGGTTCTGGAGCAGAGCGGGCTCAAAATCGTAGGAACGTATATCGTTTATATCGACAATACCTATGTGCGGCAGGGGGATATCGACATCCATAAACTGTTTGCAATGCAAAACGTTTCGGAGGCGATTTTGCCCTATTACGCAGAGGTGGCACAAAATACCGCCCGCGCCAAGGAATACATCGCGCAGAAGGGTGAACCGGAAATGCCGCTCGGCGAGCAATGTTCTTCGCCATACGACTGCGCCTATTGGCAGTATTGCGCGAGGGAACTTCCTTCGCCGAATGTATTCGACTTATATCGCATTCAAAACAAAAAGGCGTGCGAATATCTGCAGCAGGGCATCGTTTCATTTGGCGACATTGTCCAAAGCGGCATGCCGCTGAACACAACGCAGCGGCGGCAGGTGGAGTTCGAGCAGCTACAGCTGCCCACGCACATCGACCGTTTGGGAATTAGGAGCTTTCTCGAAACGCTGTGGTATCCGCTGTATTTTTTGGATTTCGAAACCTTCCAGACGGGCGTTCCGCTGTACGACGGGCTGCGCCCCTACCAATACGACGGCGATCGGGCTCTTTAACTCCGTGGCAACGCTGATCTTGCTTGTTATTTCCAACAAACTTAACAAGAAAGTCACCTCGTACGGGTTGATGTGAGGAGGCTTTTCGATGGAAACAGTAAAGAAAAGAAAGAAAAAACGTCCGTCGGATATAGTTTGCTCCGGCATTGTCGGATTGATATTGGCGCTCCTCGCCCTTGTCTGCATTCTCCCGATGTGGCACGTCCTGATGTCTGCCATATCCGCCCCGAAGGAATTGTATGCGACTTCCGATTTTCTGTTTTTGCCCGTAGGCGGCGTTTCGTTCGAGGCATGGTCGCTTGTGTGGGAAAACTATCCGATTTTGCGGAGTTTTTTCAATACCGTATTTTATACGGCTGCATATACGGCGATCGGGCTCATTCTGACCTTGCTTGCCGCCTATGTCCTTTCCCGCAAAGATTTCATGTGGCGCACACCGCTGTTGGTGATCTTCATTATCCCGATGTTTGTGAATGCCGGCATGATCCCGCAGTATATCGTGAACTATAATCTGCACTTGACCAATACGATTTGGAGCATCATTTTGCCGGGCTGTTGTACGGCGATGAGCATTTTGATGGTGCGCGTCGGAATGACCGCGACGGATTCTTATTGCGAAGCTGCCGAAATCGACGGGGCGGGGCATTTGCGCACGCTGTTCGAGATCGTTTTGCCGCTCGTTATCCCTTATGTTTCGGTCGTCTTGATGTTTTCGGTCATCACGCAATGGAATTCGTGGATGCTTCCGAAAATTTATTTGTCAAAAGAAGTGGAACACCTTTATCCTCTGTCGCTCGTTATCTACAACATGATCCAGCAGACGGAAGGCACGGGCGGGATGAGTATCGGTATCAACAAATTGGAAGAGTACGGGCCGAGTATCCAAATGGTTACGATCCTGATTTCTTCGCTTCCGCTTTTGATCGTGTATCCGTTCATTCAAAAATTCTTTGAGCGCGCGGTGATCATCGGCGGCGTTAAAGGATAGAACGTATCCAAACAAATTTATTCAAACATTCGCCGCGCGATCATTTTGCCGCCTCTGCATGTTTTTCAGATGTTTTGCATTTCGGCAGACATCCGTCGTGCAGAAAAGGCAGTTAAGATCGCGCGGATTTTCATTCTGAAAAGGAGATCGGAAAATGAAAAGTAAAATTTACAGCATTATCGTCGCGTTTGCACTGTGCTTTGTTTTTTTATGCGGCTGCGCTCCTGCAAAAAATACAGAGTTTGAAAATTTTAAGGAGATATATGCGAACTATGTTTCCGCTTTTTCGGAAACAACCAATCCGAAGGTCAGGAAAGCATCGGAACAGTATGCCGAAGAGATCCGAACCCTCGCGTATGTAAGCGAGCTTTCGGACGAAGAAAATAAAGCGCTTATCAAAGAAAAGGTGGCAGCGTTTGCCGATGCGGTCGAGGGCGTTTTGGTGCCTGCGTATAAGGCGGACATAGACGCTTCTCTCTATATGACGGAAAGCGGGTATATCAAAGGAGATTCTACGCTCGCCGCATTCGGCGGATATCCGGAGGGGAAGGGGGATTTTTACCTCGCCCCCGATACGCCGGCGGTTTTTACGGATGAGGTTCTCGACAAGATCGATTCGCTTGCGGATGAAACGCTGAAAACGCAATTGTATCAGGTAACGACGGCGAATCAGATCTATGCGGAAACGATCATTAGTTTTACGGGAGCGGGAGAAGTGATGATGAGCAATCACTATACGCCGCTCGGCGTTGATTTTATGCGCGAGGTCTTTGGAAAGGAAGTTGTCTGCGAGCAGGCAGAAATATGCCAAGGCACATACGACAAACTGCCGCAGGCGAAAGAAAACACAAACGATTCTTATTTTACCGTGGACTTCGGCACTACTGAAATGCCGTTTGTGTTCAATGCTCGGGACGGGTCGGTATCCAGACAAAATATTTTCCGCAGAGAGGTTCTGTCGATTTATACTTCCGTGATGACCGCGGAGAACGGAGCCGGCGGGTATAATGCGGGTACAGTTTTTGAAGAGGGCACGGAAAAATATCTTGATGTGAAATACGGAGATCGCGTCATGGAAAAAACGACGCCCGATTCGTCCGAAACGGAAGAATCGCGTATGCGCGAAAAAATGGATGTTTTTGTACCGGCAGACCTCGATACAACGCGCGAAAACGGCGTCATTATGATGATACACGGCGGAAGCTGGGTGTCGGGGAGCAAAGAAGATATGCACAACGTGTGTGCGGAGTATACGAATGCCGGGTATATCACCGTAGCCATCAATTATACCTATATGGGCAAGAAATTCGAGGATGGCGAGGTGTGTACTTTTTTGACGATGAACGACGAGATCAAAGCGGCGTTTGCGAAGGTGAAAGAAATGTCCGAGCAATACGGCTGGAACATCACGAAAGCCGCAACAACGGGCTATTCGGCAGGCTGTCATCTGGCGCTGTACTATGCGTACACGCACGGTAACGAACAGGATGCTCCGATCCCCGTCGTGTTTGCTTCCGGCTTGGTCGGCCCCTTGGATTTCCATCAGGAATATTGGAAGGATACGCCGTTGAGCGGGCCGGCGATCGCCGCAAGCGCATTGAACGACCCCAATATTTTTGACGGCGAAAAGACGCTTTATGACGAAGATACCTTTAATGAAAAACTCGATTCTATTTCTCCTTTGGCTTATGCCAAAAAAGGTGACGCCGTACCGACGCTGGTCGGGTACGGAATGATGGACAAGAGCATGGTAAATTATTATGCCGCCGTTGAATTGGAAGAAGCCTTGACGAAATACGGGATCGAAAACAGTCTTATCTTGTTTGCAAACAGCAACCATCTTATGGGAAACAATCCGGAATGCGGAAGAATTTATCGGGAACGCGTTGCGGAATACGCAAAAGAATATTTCGGTTATTGAGGGGAGAGAACAGCTTTGGAACGAAAATTGACGGCGGAAGAAAAGATGCGGTTGCTTTCCGGGGTCGGCTGGTGGCATACCTATGAGATCGAGGAAGCGGGACTGCCCGCATTGTTCATGTGCGACGGGCCGCATGGCTTGCGTATTCAGCAAAGCGGAGAAGATCACCTCGGGATTCATGAAAGCGAACGGGCGGTATGTTATCCGACGGAAAGCACCGTCGCTTGTTCGTTTGACAAAGATTTATTGCGCGAACTCGGAAAAATGCTCGGGAAAGAAGCATTGCAGGCAAAGGTCGACATGGTTTTGGGGCCGGGCGTCAACATCAAGAGGACGCCTCTTTGCGGGCGGAATTTTGAATACTATTCCGAAGATCCCGTTGTTTCCGGGGAACTCGGCGCCGCTTTTGCGGAAGGGATGCAATCGGTCGGCGTAAGTGTATGCGTCAAACATTTTGCCTGCAACAATGTCGAGTACAGGCGTAATTTTTCCGATTCGCGTTTAGATGAAAGAACTTTACGGGAGATTTATCTGAAAGCGTTTGAAATCATCGTAAAGCGTGCTTCGCCGTATGCCGTCATGTGCGCTTATAATCTGGTCAACGGAGTTTATTGCTCCGAAAACGAGCATTTGCTGACGGATATTCTGCGCAAGGAATGGGGCTATAAAGGCATCGTCGTGTCCGATTGGGGGGCAGTCAACAATGCGCCCCGCTCCGTGAGAGCGGGGCTGGATCTGGAAATGCCTTTTGCCGGCGGGTTTGAGGCGTTAAAATCCGCATATGCGGATGGTGCGTTATCGGAAAAGGAGATCGACGCCGCTGCCGAAAGAGTTGAAAGATTTATTCGTACATGTGTCCGAAACAGGAAATACCGGAAAGAGTTTTCGTTCAGCCGCCATGAGGCGTTACAATTGGCAAGGGTCGCGGCAGCCGAAAGCGCGGTGCTGATGAAAAATGAGCGAGCGTTTTTCCCTATATTGCCGGCAGAAAAAATACTTGTCGTGGGCGAAGTGGCCGAAGCACCGCATTTCCAAGGGGGCGGAAGTTCGCATATCAATGCGGGGGAGGCCGTTTCACTTCTGGCTGCTTTGCGTGAAGCGGGGGTAAATTATGATTATGCCAAAGGATACGATCTTGCTTCCGGAGAGATTTTTCCCGTCCAAACGGATGGGTATGACAAGATCATATTTGCAGTCGGGCTTCGCGAATCCGATGAAAGCGAGGGATATGACAGAAACGATCTGAAACTTCCGACGTGCATTGATAAATTGCTGAACAAAGCGATGACGGAAAACGTCCGTTGCGGTGTTTTAATTTTTACCGGCGGAGCCGTTGAACTGCCGTGGGTAAAGAAAGCCGAAGGGATCGTTTTCTGCGGTCTTCCCGGTGAATGCGGAACTTACGGGATCGTAGATGTTTTGACGGGTAAGATATGCCCGTCGGGAAAGTTGACCGAAACATGGGTCAGGAAAGAGCGGGATCTGTATACGCACTCGAAAGCGAAGGGAAGCGGTAAGGTCGTAGAATATCATGAAGGCGTCTTTGTCGGCTATCGCTATTATGAAGCCAAAGGGGTCAAGCCTTTGTTTGCTTTCGGACACGGACTTTCTTACACAAGTTTTTCCTACTCTCGCCCCGTTATACAGAAAACGGAAAAGGGGATCCGCCTTTCATTTTTCCTTAAAAATACCGGGACTGTATCGGGGAAAGAAACGGTCATGCTCTTTATTAAATATCCACAGACCGACGAACCCCGCCCGCTGAAAGTGTTGCTGGATTTTCAAAAGACACAATTGCAGCCGACGGAGAGGAGTGAGGTCGTATTCGAGATCGACAGAGAAGGGCTTGCGGTATACGATAAAAATGGGAGCCGTTATTTGCCCGGCGGGGACTATATCTTCTATGTTTGCAGCGCTTCAGACGAGATCCGGGGAAGTGCCAAAATTTCTATGGAGGGTAAGACACAGCCGGTCACACAGTTTACTTTAATGAGTGAGATCTGGACGGATAAAAAGCGCAGGAAGATCTTTCAGAAAATGATCCTCGACAGACTGCTGCCGCTCTTTGGGTTGAAAGAGCTCCCCGAGAATACGAAACGCATCCTTATGGAATCGCCGTTGAAAAGTTTCCGGGGTATTGCACCTTCGGTGATTACAACGGAACTATTAAATCAGGTGATCGATATGCTGAATGAGCAAGATCAAAAAAGAGAAAGGAAGTCGGAGTATTGATCATGAAAAAAATAAACTGGAATCAAGGCTGGACATTTTATGAATTCGCAAAGGAGAACGAACGGCAGGTGATCGATCTTCCGCACGATGCCATGATCGGCGGAAAGCGCTTGCCGGAATACGGGAACGCCAGCGGATTTTTTGGCGGCGGCAAGTATATTTACGAGAAGTCTTTCGTAGTTGACGAAGATTTCCTTCATCGGACTGTTTTTGTAGAATTTGAAGGGGTATATATGAATTCCCGCGTCAGTATCAACGGCGAACAAGTCGGAGGGCATATTTACGGCTATACGAATTACTTTGTCGATCTGACAGGGAAATTGATATCGGGACGGAATACGATCAGAGTATCGGTAGATAATTCCGCGCAGCCAAATTCCCGTTGGTATACGGGCAGCGGTATTTATCGGGACGTCAATTTATATGTCGGCGGCGATTCGTATTTTGTTCCGGACGGGGTCAGAATTACCACAGTATCCTATGAGCCTGCCGTGGTTCAAGTACAATGCGAAACAGTCGGCGGCGGGGAGGTGTTTGCGGAGATCGTAAAAGACGGGAAACAGGTAACGCGCGCCGAAGGAAAATCTTTTGCCGTTGAAATTCCGAATGCAGAATTATGGAGCGCGGATTCTCCCGAATTGTATGAGTTGCGCCTGAAATTAAAAAATGATAACCATATATCTGACGAAGAAACAGTTACATTCGGGATCCGTAAACTTTCGTGGGATGCAGTTCGCGGGTTTACCGTCAACGGCAAAACGGTCAAATTAAAAGGCGGATGCATCCATCATGATAACGGATTGCTCGGGGCTTGCGAATACAAAAAGGCAGCCCGAAGGCGCATCCGGAAATTAAAAGAATTCGGGTTTAACGCCATACGATATTCACATTATCCCGCAAGTAAACAGATTTTGGAAGCCTGCGATGAGTTCGGAATGTATGTCATTGACGAAAGTTTCGATCAATGGCGAGTGCCGCAGAGCAAGTTCGATTATGCGCTCTGTTTTGATACAGAATGGAAAAAGGACTTGGAAGCATTGATACGGAAGGACTATAACCATCCTTCTGTGCTCATGTACAGCATCGGCAACGAGATCACGGATGTGGCGTTGCCTTGGGGAAAAGAAATAGCAAAAGAACTTTGCTCTTTTATCAAGAGCAGGGATACGGGGAGAGCGGTCACGATCGCCAACAATGCGCTCTTAAATGTCTTAACGGTAAAGCAGGCTGAACAGAAAGCAAAAGCGGGAGGCAACAAAAATGTAGGGAGCGGTGACGCGAACGAGATCGTTGCGCAGCTTCCGAAAATCATGGCATCTTTGACGGCAGATATGCTGGAAAGCATTGCAGGAGAAACCCTGTCCGCCGTGGATATCGTCGGGTATAATTATGGCAACAATCTTTATGAAAGGACACATGAATTATGCCCGGATCGTGTGATTTTGGGCTCGGAAACTTTTCCGGCAAAAATCGGGAAGAGTTGGGAGCAGGTCGAAATACATCCATATCTAATCGGAGATTTTATGTGGACGGCTTGGGACTATATCGGAGAGGCAGGAGTAGGGCTTCCGTTTTACGGAACCAAGCAGGCGCCTTTTTCCAAACCATATCCCTGCATGCTTGCAGGATGCGGCAGTTTTGATATTACGGGATTCCCGGAAAGTCAAGCGTATTATTCCGCCGTTCTATGGGGCGCTTATGCAAAACCGTATATAGCCGTTCGTCCCGTCGATCATAGCGGAGAAGATTATACGCTCGGGAATTGGCGCCTGACCGATGCGCGGAACAGTTGGTCATGGGATCGGCAGGAGGGAAAACAAGCGGAGATCTTTGTCTATTCGCGTGGAACAGAAGTGGAATTGCTGTTAAACGGAAAAAGAATCGCCAAAAAGCCGCTCGTGCTTTGTAAGGCTGAATTTTCCGTAAAGTATGAAGGAGGTATCCTGACGGCAATTTCTTATGACCAAAACGGAAAGGAGATGGCGCGAAGCGAATTGCGTACCGCCAAGGATGAAATGATGATCCAAGCCAAGGTGGAACAGTCTGTAATCGAAAAAAATGATTTTACTTACGTCAACATAGCATTGACGGATAAAGATGGCAATGTGCATATGCTTTGCGATCGCAAAATAAAAGTAATCGTCAGTGGCCCCGGCTATCTTCGGGCGATCGGCAGCGGAAACCCGTTAACGGAAGAAAGTTTTTCAGATTCGGAATATACTTCTTATTACGGGCGGTTACACGCGATCATCGCCAGCAGAGATTCTGCCGGGACGATCAAAGTATCCTTCCAAGCAGAAGGCGCGGAAGACAATAGTATTGAGATAGCAGTAAAAAAATAGGTTTTTATATTTGAATAGTAAAAACACAAAGGAGAATGAAATGCGTTTATATGCAAGTTGTCCCGTTTGTGCTCACAAACTGATGAAAGGCGAGAACGGAACGCAGGCGGACATTCGCTGCGCGCGGTGTAAGAATTTAGTGCGCATTCGGATAGCCGACGATATTGTAACGGTTAATCTGATCGAAACAATCAGTACAACAACGGAAAACAAAGGAAGGCACTGCCCCGTATAGGGCGGTGCTTTTCTCATGTTTCCATAAATGTGGAAATTACGAACTGCATAGGTTGATATAATTCCGCTTTTGTTGAAGTAAACTATATACAGAGGTGGA
>ERZ1643249.4636-NODE-4636-length-11365-cov-5.086914_pt1 | contig 11365 bp, 10 predicted proteins | sample MGYA00579263_ERZ1643249 | MGnify/ENA primary metagenome ERZ1643249 (study PRJEB29033, sample SAMEA4952264) | chicken gut metagenome | biome: Broiler Chicken; feature: Gastrointestinal Tract; material: Caecum | place: Ireland | collected 2018 | study: Broiler...
GGGAAAACTGCACCATATTGATGACATCCTCTCCGGTCAGGCGTGCACCGGCCTTGCCCGCATCACGACGATGGCTGTCCTTTTCCATATCCCGCTCGCCTCCTATATATATATTTCAGATTGAGACAGCACTACCTTAGCATATCCCGCCCCTTTTTTCAAGGCGGCTGTAAAAAAACGGTGCGCAGCCAGCTTTAAAGCGGCCCCCATGATGAAGCAATCATCCCTCAGGCAGCGCTAAGCCCCTCACGGCCTTTTACAAAAGCAAACCCCGGCCGCTTCCCAATAAAAAAGCGGAAGCTGTCCTTTCGCTTGGCAAGCGCAGGAAACAGCAACAAGGGAGGGCTGTATTCCGCAAGCCAAAATACAGCCCTCCCCGCCCTTTTCCGGCTTCGAAGCCAAACTTATTTTTTGGGGACGCCCCAAAATCATCAGCACCGCGTGTCCGGCCTCTGCTCCCTTTCTATATAACGGGACACGTCTACCCCTTCGAGCATTAAAAGCTGGAGCTTCCGCCCGATCCCGCCGGCATATCCCCGCAGTGTGCCGTCCTTTCCCACGACGCGATGGCAGGGGATGATAACCGAGATGGGATTCCGCCCTACCGCACTGCCGACAGCGCGGGCCGACGCACCGGACATCTCCCCCATCTCCGCCAGCTTTTCCGCAATTGCCCCGTATGTCGTGGCCGTGCCGTACGGGATTTCGCAAAGGAGGCGCCAGACCGCCTTCTGGAAGCCGCTGCCCTCCGGCAAAAGGGGCGGCGGCGAAACCTCCGGCCGTTTTCCGGCAAAATATTGATCCAGCCATTTCCTCGTCTGATCAAAAACCGGCAGTTTCTCCTGCACGGCAGCCGCTTTGCCCTTCCGGCCGCCATAATACTTCTGCCCTTCCAGCCAAAGCCCCGTCAGGTTTTCCCCATCCGACTCCAGCAGGATTTTCCCGATCGGGGAAACATAGCCCGTCTGGTAATACATCCGCTTTCCTCCTACAATGCAGGACACCGCCCGCAGCCGGTGGAGCCGCAGGCCGCTTTATTCGCCGTCCTCTTCTTCAAAGGCGCTTTCCACCGTGCGCCAAGCGCGCCCAAAATGCACATCTTGAAACAGCGCCGCCAAACCGGTAATCTGCTTTAGCCGCAGGATCTCATCCTTTTCCATCCCAAGATGCTTGGAGATCCACGCATCCGAACGGCCGAGCTCATGCAGCTCTTTGATGATGTTGCTCATCAAGTCAACGTCGTGCGAGCCACGCGCGCGGTTGTGCCGGATGGTGCTCGCCATCCGGCAGTCAATCGGCTTATCGATCACCGAAACGGGGAGTTTCCCATCCTCCCGCTCATAGATATCCGGATAATCCCGCATGATGCGATACCGGTGGAAGCCGTCTACTATAATATAGACGTCGCGGTCTTTATCGTAATAGCAGACGATCGGCATCGTATAGCCGTCTTCTTTGATGCTGTCGTATAACAGCTTGAGCTCCGGCGGCGCCACCGAATTGGGATTATAGTCGTTCGGCTCAATCTTTTCAATCGGCACGGAAATAATGTGGTACACAGGGCTTGTAAACGCCATTACGTCTCACCTACCTTACTGTATTTCTGTTTCAGCAGATTGATGTTCCTCTGCTGCTCCCGGGTAAGCCCAAAGCCCATCGTGCGGCAGATATGGTCGTTTTTTAAAATGCAAAAGCACATCCGCTTCCAGCTTGGGATATCCTTTGTCGTTTTGATGTCGTCCGTATGATCCGGGATTTTCCCTATAAATATGACGCGGGAATGCCGCATCACCGTATAGTTGGAGACTCCGTTGCGGCGGATCTGATAGCCATGGTCCAACAATTCCTGTATCGCCTTTTCGTCCAGCCCGCCGCCGACGGTGTGCCAAAATTTAATGGAAGCCTGAAATTTTTTGATATAATTCTGCCGCAGCCTCGCCGGAAGCGTCGCAAGCAGGAAATGCGTATACGACTCCCATGTATGGCCCTCCGGCAGCGTAATGTTTTTATATCCCATCGCTTTGGTTTTGCCGTATATCGATGTAAAGTTCGCTCCCCTTACACGGCCGACCAGCTTTACCCAGATCTTCGGGTCGATCACGCGGTACAAATTCAGGCTGTCCTTGGCGCAGTCGTTAAAAGGCGAAGCCACGCGCATTTGATCCACTGTCAGCCCGGCCATATAGTACAAGTCGTACAGCCGGTTGTAGTCGTACCCAAAAAGGCTGTTCGCATGCCAGACATCGCGGGAGGACCAGTCGTACAAGGGAGAGGCGCACCAGACGTCCTTGAACTGCTTGCTGATCCAAAAGGCGTCCTTATATCCATACTTCTTATTGAGGAAGCCGCTGTATCGCTGAAGGGATTCATCTGCCCGGATCCCCAGCAGGCATACGGTCTTTTTATTCCCGTGGGCAATGCGGTACCACCGGCCAAACTGTTTGGCGAGATCTTCTTGATGCATTTTATAGCGGTATGTAATCATGGGGTTATTCTGCAAATTGATAACGTAAGGATGCTTTGGCATGGGGCGGACCCATGCGTCCTCCTTGGTGTCGTCCCACGGATACCAGTACATCTCATAATTGCTCAGTGCCGTCCTTGTCGCCATGGGCAGGCAGACCCAATACGGCTCCACCTCTTTTTCAATGCGCTGGAAGGTTCGTTCCACATACTCTGTCGTCACGGTGTACTGCGCTTCAAAATCCTGATGGAAAACACCGATGCGTTTGCTGGGATAGTACTTTCTCTTAAAATCCAAAACCAAATTCAATAACAGGCCGCTGTCCTTCCCGCCGGAGAACGAAACAAATAGATTGTCAAACTCTTCAAACAGGAATTTCAGGCGCTGCTGCAATGCCTCATATACATTCTGTGACAGATATTCCCGCCGCATATTTCCTTCACCTGCCAATTTGTTTGGAATAATTTGTTTTTATTTTAGTGCAAAAAATGACAAATTTCAACTCACATGCTCTTTCCGCAGACGGCGCCATGCAGAAAGCGACCACCCGACCGGCTCCCACGGCGGAGCCGGTCGGGTTAGGCAGATATTTTTTATTCCAAATCGTATTATTTATAAAAGAAAAAACCCTCTGTTTAAAAAACAGAGGGGGAGTTGAGCGGGCAAAGAAGCGGCCCGATTGCCGGGCAAGGTGCTGGATACGCCTTGGAACCCCTTATCCCTCGAAGTCCTCGATAATCTGGCGGAGCCGCGCCTCGTCCTCTACGAATATGCCCTCCCGCAGTTCTTGCTGATCCACCTCCGGAAGGACGTTCAGCGGGACGGTCAGCGTATAAAACGGCGCGCTTTCGCCGGAATAAAACGCGCCGACTTTTCCATCATACGCTTTTAAATAATAGGCAAAGCGGTCCGCTTCCACCGTATCGGCCTCCTGCTGCGGGGAAACATAAAAAAAGACGGCGGCTGCGGCGGCAACGCACACGGCTGCCAGAACGCCTGCCAAAAAAATACGGTAGCTTTTAAGCGGCACGGTATATCCTCCTTTTTTACTATTTTTCCTTATTCTGCACGTCTTTTTCATGCTTTATTCACACACTGGAATACTTCTTACACAAATTCTGCTTAACAAACGGGAACAAATGTGCTATAATAAGCCATAATATGCCGTAAGCGTATATTCGTTTTGACTTGAAAATAGACAAACAACCGAATGCAACGAAACAGGAAAAAGGAGGTTTCATTTGTGATGGAGCGCAAAAACAGCAAAAAGCCCGTTGCGCGCGTCGTCCGGGAAGGGAAACCGAGCAAGCGGCGGAAAAAGCCGCTTACAAAAGGACAGCGTATTGCCAAAACCATTTTTGCCGCGATCGGGAAAGTTTTTCTCACCTCGTTTTTGGTCATGGTGATTACCGGCTGCATCGTTGGCACGGCTTTGACCATCTATGTCATGCAGTATGTGGATTCTGAACCTGAAATCAAACTGACTGAAGTTTCCATGAGCAACTCCGGCCAGGTTTACGGGATTAATGCAAGCGGGGAAAACGAGCTGGTGCAGACCCTCAGCCGCGGCGAGAACAGGGAGTGGGTGGATCTGGACCAGATCCCGCAGAATCTTCAGGATGCAGTCGTCTATTTCGAAGACGAGCGTTTTTGGGAGCACGAAGGCGTTGATTTTAAGCGCACCTTCGGCGCCGTTTTAAACGAGCTGCTCAATATGCTGCACATCGGTTCGGAAACGGAGCGGTTCGGCGGCTCGACCATTACGCAGCAGCTGATCAAAAATATAAACGGCGACCTCTATAACCGCAGTGTAGAAGTCAAAATCAAAGAGATTATGCAGGCCATGAATATGGAGCGCCACTATTCAAAAGAGCAGATCCTTGAGGCATATTTAAACTGCATTGGCCTGCACTACAACAACGTGGGCGTTCAGGCCGGCGCCAAATACTATTTTGGCAAGGACGTCAGCGAGCTTACGCTTGCAGAATGCGCCTCTTTGGCCGTCATTACCAAGTCGCCGGCGAATTACGACCCCATCGACCATCCCGACAAAAACAAAACGCGCCGGGACAACTGCTTAAAAAAGATGCTGGAATTCGGCCGTATCACGCAGGAAGAGTATGAGGAGGCTGTCAACACCCCTGTCGAGACGGTGGCGACGCCCGTTACGACCGATGAGGAGAGCAGCTCTTCCAGCAAGAAGGTGCAAAGCTGGTTTGTAGACGCCCTGATTGAAAGCGTGATCGCCGATTTACAGGAAGAATACGACTATACCTACGAACACGCGGAAGAGCTGCTTTACAGCGGCGGCTTAGTCGTCTACTCCACGATGGAGATTGAGACGCAGAACACCATGGAAGAGATCTTTGAAAGCCCTGACAACTTCAAAGTGGCTGGCTATACCATCGATACCATGCCGCAGGCTTCTATGGTTGTTATGGATTACAACGGCAACGTGTGCGGCCTGATCGGCGGCACCGGCGAAAAGTCGGGCGCCCGTATCTTTAACCGCGCAACCCAAGCCAAGCGGGCGTTCGGCTCTACAATCAAGCCGCTGTCCGTCTATACGCCGGCCATCGAGCAGGATCTGATCACTTGGTCGACGGTCATGATCGACGAACCGGTCATGCAGATCGAAGATGAGGAAACCGGACAAATGCGCGACTGGCCCAGTAACTACCTGAAGAAGTACAGCGGGCCCATGACCATTGTCGACGCGGTGCGTACCTCTATCAACACCATCCCCGTCGAACTGATCCAGTCCCTGACGCCGGAAAGCTCTTACGACTACCTGCGCTATCAGCTCGGCTTCAGCAATATCTCCTCCTCGCAGGTCGGGCCGGACGGCCTTGCGCTCGGCGGCGCGGCGTGCACCACGCTGGAGCTGACCGCTGCTTACCAGATCTTCGGCAACGGCGGCTATTACATTGAGCCGACGCTGTATTCAACGGTTACAGACCGTACCGGTAAGGTTCTGCTTGACAATACCAACCGCTCTAAAACGCAGGTCATGTCCTCGCAGACTGCGACGATAATGAACCGTCTGCTGTGGGAGGTCGTCAACAACGGCGGTACGGGTTCCCGCGCCGCATCCAGCACGTGGGAGGTCGTCGGAAAATCCGGTACGTCCAACAACTATAAGGACTTGGGCTTTGCCGGCGCTACGCCTTACTACGTTGCGGCAATCCGTTACGGCTACGACGACGAGGTGGACGAAGACGGAAATGAGATTGAAATCAGCAGAAGCATCGGCCGCCATGATATTTCCCTTTGGAAAAAGGTCATGGAAGCGGTGCAGGAAGGAAAGCCCGCCGCTAAGTTTGAGCTGAATATGGACGGCGTTGTGCGTCAGGAATACTGTACCGTATCGGGGATGCTGGCGTCAGACAGCTGCGCTTCAACCAAATGGGGGTATTATAAGTCTGACAATGTCCCGGGCGTCTGTACCACCTGCGGCGGCGGCACATCGGAACAGTCCGCCGTATCCGCCATCCAATAGCAGGAGGCCGCGCCTTCTGTCCGGCCGTTCCGGATAAACAAAACCGTATTTTGGCAGCGGGCTCAAAATCCCGCTGCCAATTTTAATCTTTAGGAAACACCTGTAAAGCAAACCGATTTTCACAGCCTTTGACGCAAAAAGGATGCCCATCTGTAGTCTTTGCATTTTCAAAAGCTACAGATGGGCATTTTCGCTGGGCGCTTCCCTCTTCCCCGCGTTTAGCCGGAAAGGCGGGTGTCCTCCCCCTTATCTTCTGTTTTGTTTTCTTTTATCCGCATGCAAACGCTCTGCTTTTAAAGCAGCGGGGGCCGCTTTTTTGGCTTCATACTCCAAAATATGATATGCATTAAAATAACAATGAGAAGTACGGCCGCCATTGAGACCCAAAAGCCCATGTCGATCCCCCATAGTGTCACGGTACCAAATAAATGCATCCAAATATCAGCCCATTTCATCTTCGCTTCCTCCGTTTCTTACAGCAGTTCGCCATAATGGCGCACATATGCCTTTTTTAAGCTTGTCGCCAGCGCCATATAAAGCAGAATGCAAGGGGCCAGATACGCAAAGTAGCAAAGCGGAAGCGGCACAAATCCCAGCATTGCCCCAGCTGCCGTAAACGGGATAATCGTAAGGACGGCTATTCCCGTACACGTCAGCAGTGTCAAAGGCGCGGAGGCATGGCTTTGGATAAACGGGATCTTCGGCGTACGGATCATATGGATAACAAGCGTTTGGCTCCACATGGATTCCACAAACCAGCCGGCCTGAAACATGGCGGTATAGGCGGCCTGTTTTTGGGCAAGCTCGGCGCCGCTGAAATGGTTGGCGAGGTCGTTATATAATACGCCGTTGGACACAAACAGCGGGCAAAATACAAAATACATAAAAATGTAGGTGGTAAAATCAAAGATAGAACTGGTTGGCCCGATCCAAATCATAAAGCTGCCCACTGAGGAAGCATCCCATTTACGCGGCACGCGCAAAAATTCTTCATCTGCATTGTCCCACGGGATGGCAGTGCAGGAAAGATCATAGATCAAGTTGAGAAAGATCAGCTGTACGCTCGTCATCGGTAAAAACGGGAGCAGTGCGGAAGCGGCAAGCACGGAAAACATATTTCCAAAATTAGACGAAGCCGTCATCTTAATATATTTGATCATATTGGCATACGTCTTGCGCCCCTCAATAATCCCCTGTTCTAAAACCATCAAATCTTTTTCCAGCAGAATGATATCCGCCGATTCTTTTGCCACATCTACGGCAGTATCGACGGAAATGCCGATATCCGCTGCCTTCATTGCCGCCGCGTCGTTTACGCCGTCCCCCATATATCCGACCGTATGCCCGTTTTCACGGAGGGCCGTTACGACGCGCGCTTTCTGGCCGGGCGTCAATTTCGCAAACACGTCCGTGGTTTCTGCCGCTTTTGCCAACTCTGCATCAGACATGTTATCCAAATCCGTGCCAAGAAGCATATTGCGCACTTTCAAGCCCACCTGCTTACAGATGGTGCGCGTTACCTTATCATTGTCACCTGTCAAAATTTTGGTTGTAACGCCGTGCTCTTTTAACGCCCGAATTGCATTTGCGGTAGATTCTTTCGGCGGGTCGAGAAACGCCAAATATCCGATCAGCACCATGTCACATTCATCTTTGACGCCGAAAACGCCAACCGGGGAAGGGTCGCTTTTCTGTGCAATGGCCAATACGCGGAAACCTTTGTCATTCAGGCCGTCTACGGTTTTCAGAATCTGCGTGCGGATATCGTCGGTCAGGGGCCGTACTTGCCCATCATATTCTGCAAATGTGCAGACGGACAGCATCTCTTCAACAGCTCCCTTGGTCACCATTTGCGTCTTTCCCTTTTGATCCTGTATGACGGTTGTCAGGCGCCGGCGGGTAAAGTCAAAGGGAATCTCGTCCACCTTTGTATACGTCTCAGATAAATCGGTCCATTGCGGGTTTTCCGCCTCTGCTTCCTCCGTCTTATGGATGATCGCCATATCCATCAGATTTTTATATCCTGTCTGAAAATAGCTGTTAAGATAAGCATGCCGCAAAACTCTGGCGTCATCCACTCCATCCACATTCCAGTGGTATTCCAGTACGACCTGATCCTGCGTCAGTGTCCCGGTTTTATCGGTACAGAGAATATCCATTGCACCGAAGTTTTGAATGGAATTGAGGTTTTTTACAATCGTCTGCTTTTTGCTCATGGATACTGCGCCTTTTGCCAAGCAGGTTGTCACAATCATCGGCAGCATCTCAGGCGTTAAGCCAACAGCAATGGAAATGCCGAACAGAAACGCATCCAGCCAATCGCCTTTTGTAATCCCATTGATGAAAAACACCAGCGGAACCATGACGAGCATAAAACGGATCAACACCCAAGAAACGGCGTTGACACCCTTGGTAAAGCTGGTTTCCACCGCTTCCCCGGCAACCGCAGACGCCATTGAGCCGAATACGGTGTGATCGCCTACGCAGACAACAACAGCCGTTGCGCTTCCCGAAATCACATTGCTTCCCATAAAGGCCATATTGCTGTAATCTGTGATTGCGGGCAGTTCTCCGCAAGCCTTCCTTGGCGTCTTTTCAACCGGCTCGCTTTCTCCCGTAAGGCTTGCCTGGCTGACAAACAGGTCTTTTGCATCTAAAATCCGGACATCGGCGGGGATCATATCGCCAACGGAAAGGTGGACAATGTCGCCGACGGCCAGATCGTCCATTGGGATTTCTATTTTTTCCTGCGCTTTGCGGGTAACCGTGCAGGTTGTCGTAATCATTGCCAGCAGTTTTTCTGCCGCACTGCCGCTGCGGGATTCCTGCACAAACCGGAGTGTCCCGGAAATGAATACCATCGTTAGGATGATGACCACCGTCAAGCAGTCAAAATCCTCCGGGGAATTGCCAAACAGTGAAAAATGAGGGAAAACCATATCCGTCATGACGGAGACTGCCGCCAAACAAAAGAGGATGGCGGTAAACGGGTTGACAAATGCCCCAGCCAGCCGTTTTGGCAGTGATTTTTTCTTTTCGTGCGTGACCTTATTGCTCCCATATTTTGCGCGGCTGTAGGAAACCGCCTCTTCATCCAGCCCGCTCAGTGTCGTATGCAGGCTTTTGAGTACCGTTTTGACAGGATTCGCCGCCGCAAATTGGATACGGCTGTTTTCTTCGCCGCGGATCCTTTCCTTTTCTGCGGCCATACGGGCCGCCTGCTTTTTTTTCAGATTCATCAGTCCTTACCTCCCTTATCATCAATAGAGGCAAGCGCAGCGATATGAAAGGCATAAAACGCCTGCTTCCATATTCTGCCCTATACCTTTTTCGTCCACCGTCAGCGTCCATGCCTTTCACCTCGCCTTATTATGAAATATCTATAGGAAACCGCCAAAACGGCCTATCAGCTGTAATAGCGTTTGCTTTTCCCAATATACCATGCGTCGCAGCCTGCAAGCACCAACCACACAATCATAGCGGCAGTAAACCAAGGCCCTGTCAGACCGGAAAATCCCTTTATCAAAAAAATAAGGCCGCTTAAAACAACCATTGCCCCGATGTTGCGGCAAAGCGGCGCAATTTTTATTTTGTCGCGCTCCGCTTTCGGCATATTTTTCCACATTGAAAGATGTATGTGCCCTTTTCCACAGGCAAATAGAAGACCTGCAGCTGTAAAAAGAATTCCAAAAAAGATACAAGTAAAATCCATGCGGCCTACCTCCTCAATTGTTCCATCTCTTTTTTTAATCTGCGCAATTTTAACAGTTTAAACATTTGAAAAACCATATTGACGGCAAGGCCGAGCCAAACTGCCGCAATGATCCGGCTCCAAATTTGCAGCAATACAATATCCCATTCGGGAAACATCCTGCCTATGGCGCTTAAAGCAATGCAAAAAAATCCGCAAAGGGGCAGGTATACCGCCCTTTTCTTTATTCCCCGTCTCGATTTCATCTACAGCACCTCCCAGCCTGCGCCGGCCGGCGCCTAAATTGCCAGTGCTTGCGCAACCGGCCATTCTGATCCGGACGCCGTATGAGCTGCGGAATACCACTCTAAACCGTTCGGGAAAACCAAGCGCCGGAGATAAAGGCGGATTTGCAGGACAAAACCCGTGTAATCCTTGGACGGCCTCCTTTCCCCTATACCAGTATAAAAAAACCGCAAGGAAAATCACATGTTTAAAACCTTGCGATTTCCTTGCGGTTTGACAAGAATCCAGATCAAAGCGTATCGTTAAACTTATATCCGATTCCCCATATCGTCAGAATGTATTCCGGCGCATCCGGATTGGGTTCGATCTTTTTCCGAAGCTTCCGGATAAAGGTCATAATATTGCTGTCGTCCAAGAGATAATCATTTTCCCATACGGCCCGGTAAATCTGTTCTTTTGTAAACACTTCCCCGCGATTGCGTGCCAAAAAATATAAAATGTCAAACTCTTTTGGCGTCAGAGAAATCTCCTTATTTTCCTGAAGCACCCTTCTCGATTTCATATCGATAAAAAGCTTCCCGCACCGGATGACGCTGTCGGAAGGGACCGGCGTTTCCCCGCCTCCAAGCTCCAGCATAAGCGAATTAGCCGTCCCCCGCATTAAGTCCTCAAGGCCCTCCGACAATTCCGCCCTTCCCTGCACATCCGGTGCAGAGGCCCGCAGTTTCTCCTGAAGCCATTTGGCTAAGGAGGAATCCACGCCGATCAGGAGCACATTCTTTTTCAAGAAAGATTCCCCCTTTCTAAAGCAATTGGCGATACTTTCTGATATACCGCTTTTTCACCAACGTCATCAGCAGTAAATACAGCGCGGCGACAACAATCAGGAAGCCAAAATAAGCCGCCGGCAGTGCGGTCAAGCCGATCAGCCGCCCAATAGGCGTAAAAGTCAAAACAGTAAAAAGCAGGATCCCAAAGCCCGTCACTGCCATGACGCAAACAGACGGCCTGCTTTGAAAAAGCGGTACTTTTTTTGTCCGGAGCAAGTGCAGAATCAGGATCTGCGTCCACATAGATTCTAAGAACCACCCCGTCTGGAACAAAGCAATAAATTCCGCCTGCGCTCCCCCCGGAAGAGACGAAAAGCTGCCGCCGCAAAGGGCGGGGCAAAGGACAAAAAACAAAAAGGCAAAAGTCAAAATATCAAAAATTGAGCTGATCGGCCCGAAAACCCGCATAAAGCGCCCCAACGTCCGGCCTGACCACTCCAAAGGGCGCAAACAAGTCTCCTCATCCACACGGTCCCATGGGAGCACAAGGCAAAGCGTATCATAAAGCAGGTTCAGCAGCAGGAGCTGTACAGAGGTCATCGGGAAAAAGGGGAGGAACACGCTGGCGGCTACAACAGATAAAATATTCCCAAAATTCGAGGAAGCGGTAATCCGGATATACTTGGACATGTTGG
>ERZ1643249.4637-NODE-4637-length-11365-cov-3.789655_pt1 | contig 11365 bp, 12 predicted proteins | sample MGYA00579263_ERZ1643249 | MGnify/ENA primary metagenome ERZ1643249 (study PRJEB29033, sample SAMEA4952264) | chicken gut metagenome | biome: Broiler Chicken; feature: Gastrointestinal Tract; material: Caecum | place: Ireland | collected 2018 | study: Broiler...
GTTCCGCACATTGTCCTATCCTGTCTTACGCCTTAACTTTGACAGTATCTCTTCCAGTTCCGCGTAACCGCGCGCTTCGAAATCGGGACGCGCGCTGCCCCTGTCGGCTCCGAAGCGGTTGAACCATACCGACGTTATCCCTGCTCCCGCAGCGCCGGCGATATCGGACGTAAGAGAATCCCCTATCAGCACCGCGCGCGATCTGTCCCAACCGTCTATTTCAGCCGCGACAAAGTCGAAAAACTGCCTGTAAGGCTTTGCGTACCCTACGGTCTCGGAATAGAATATCTTTTCGAAAAACCCGTCGAGTCCGGCTTTTTTAAGCCGTTTGAGCTGAGTCGCTTCCGCCCCGTTGGTGACGATGAAAAGTCTGTCCGTCGCCGCAAGCCGCGCAAGCATCGCTCTGCATCCCCGTATCACGTACGCGGACGAAGACAGTTCCTTGCGGTAGCACGCGCCCGCCGCCACGCTGTCCGCGCCCGTTATGCCGAACCTTTCGAACAGGATATCGAAACGCAGTCTGTCCAGTTGTTTGCGGGTTATCTTGTTGTCTTCGAGCAGTTTCCAACAAGCCAGATTTATCTCGGAATACGCCGCAACGATCTCCTCGGTCTCGGGCAGACCGAACCTCCGCAACGTGAAGATTATCGAACGCCGCTCCGACTTCGCGAAGTCGAGCAGAGTATCGTCCACGTCGAAAAGAAGTATAAGCCCGCCGCTCATTGTTTTCCGTAGGTATCGGGATCGAACATCGGATAACGGTACTTGTCGGCTTCGGTGATCTCACGGACCACGCGGCACGGAACGCCGACCGCGACGACTCCCGACGGAACGTCACGCGTGACCACGCTGCCCGCTCCTATCACCGTATCGTCGCCGATCGTCACGCCCGCAAGCACGGTCGCGTTGCTGCCTATCCATACGTTGTTACCTATCTTTATCGGTTTGGCGATCTCCAACCCCTTTTTGCGCTGTTCGGGATCGGTGGGATGTTCCGCAGTGGAAAACGTGCAGTTGGGGGCTATGAAAACATTGTCGCCGAACGTTATGCCCGCGCCGTCCTGCATCACGGTGTTGTGATTGGCGTAAAAATTGTTCCCCACCGATATCCTGTATCCGTAATCGCACCAGAAAGGCGGCACGAATTCCGACCCCTCCCCCATATGACCGAGCAGATCGCGCAGTATCGCCAGTCTGCCCTCGCGGTCGTTGGGACTGAGCATATTGTATTTCCAGCACTTATCCTTGCACTTCTCTATCTCCGCCTCGTATGCGGGATTGTAACAGCCCTGAAACAGACAGTTTATCGGAATAAGGGGTCTGCCTTTGACGTCCATGATATACCTCCGAATAACATTGTACCAGTAAAGCGTATTCAAATCAATGCTTTACGCAAAATACGTCATCGTCCTTGTTTCAAAACGAATCTTGATGTGAAATATGCCAACGCAACTACCGGCAGCAACGGCAAGAGCGCTCCGCACAATGCGGCAGCCTCTCCGATCGGCTGCGGCAGCAGAGCCATGACCGAACCGAACACAAAAGCGTATAAACAAAAATACGCTCCTGCCGTCGCGTTATATACGCGCCACGCTCTGTCCGATTCCAAGGACGCGGGTATCCGAAATCCGAAGAACGAATTGCGATCGACGGCAAACATCGAACATCCTGCAAGCCAGACTATCGCCCCCGTCAAAGCGGCAAAAACGCAAGGGAAAGGCTCAACATTAGGAGCGGCAAGTCCTTGTCGGACTGCGGCGTTATGAGATACGACGATAGCCGACATCGTCAACGCAAGCGAGACCGCGTCCGCAAACAGCAGCGACAAACCGAACGCCACGGGCGTACGCCTATCTAAAACGGAACGACCGTTGAGATATTTTCGACTTACGAACCCGATACATGCGACAAGCGCGAGCGTCACGCCGAACATAGCGAACGCCCCTATCGACAATTCTCCTACCCATCCCGAGCGGTCTGCGTTGAGTTCTCCGTCAAAGTGCACGGGAAGCGTGGTCGGGAGATATGCCCTTGCGGCGGCAAATATAAAAATAGGCAAGGCGGCAAACGCCATTGCCAGACTTAACCACTTGCGCATACTTGTCCTATACTCGGCAATTTTACGCGCGGCCGACATCTCGGCGCTTACGCTTTCGTCATTGGTAAAATATGTTATATCCACCCCGAGTGCATCGCATATTGCAAGCAGATATTCGAGATCGGGCAACGCCTTGCCGGTTTCCCATTTGGAAAGATTTTTGTCTGACGTAAAAATTTTATCGGCAAGCCGACGTTGGGTCAATCCGTTACGCTTGCGCAGCTCGGCGATCTTTCTTCCTATCGCATACGACAGCTTTTCGTTTTCGCTCATGTCGCTCCTCCTGTGCCGAACAGTCATCGTATCGATCTTGTCCGACATTTTCGATACGATTATATCACGGCTTCCTATGTCGTGCAATACGACGCGGCTCTACTATCGGTAGAATGATCGTTTCCGCTTTTCGAAGATTCCCGATATCGGCGTTTGTCATACACGGGCATGAAAAAACGCGCCTGAGCGCGTTTTCTTCCGCTTTTAGCGGTCATATCCCGGTTGTCGGATTTGCCCGAAGTCAGTTCCATCTCTCCGAAGTATCAAGAACGACTTTTCCTTGCTCCAACGTCGCCTGCACGTCGATCACGCGCTGGTTGTCCGAGCCTTTGAACTTTGCCTCGTAGGTGCGGCGCGCCTGTATGAACGGACCGTCCACCAACGTATCGAGTTCCTTCAACAGCTCTTCCGCTCCGTCGACCTTACCCGCGAGAAGATCCTCTATAAGGTATCCCGTATAGCAGGCTATGTCGTCCACTCCTCTTTCGCGGAATTTCCGCGCAAGTTCCGCAAGCGCCCTTGCCTGACACATAGGCTCTCCGCCGCTGAACGTAACTCCGCACAACAGAGGATTGCGCAGTCCCTGTTCGAGCAGGTCGTCCGTATCGGCGTCCTTTCCTCCCGCGAAATCGTGCGTCTGCGGGTTGTGACAGCCCGGACAGTTGTGCGGACAGCCCTGGACGAATATCGTAAAACGCAGTCCCGGACCGTCGGTGATGGAATCGTTCACCGTGCCCGCAAGCCTTATCTTCGTCATTCCGCGAGACCTTCGAGCCCGTGCTTGACCCTGTCTTTTTCCTCGGCGCGCTTGGCGTTGTTGAATCTTTCGAGCGTTCCGACCAGATAACCCGTGATACGGCGGATGCGTTCGAAGCCGAATTCTCCGTCATGCTCTTTTCTTCCGCACTTGGGGCAGCACTCGCCGATGATACCGCTGTAACCGCAGACCGGATCTCTGTCGACCGGATGGTTGATCGAACCGTATCCGACGCCCGCCTCTTTCATGCATCTCACTATCTTTTCGAACGCTTCGAGATTGTTCGCTGTGTCGCCGTCAAGCTCTACATAACTGATATGTCCCGCATTGGTGAGCGCGTGGAACGGCGCCTCTATCTGTATCTTGTCGTACGCGCTGATGTTGTAGTACACGGGCACGTGGAAGGAGTTGGTGTAATAATCCCTGTCGGTCACGCCCGGTATTATGCCGTACTTCTTCTTGTCTATGCGCACGAACCTGCCCGAAAGTCCTTCGGCGGGGGTCGCGATAAGCCCGAAGTTGAGCCCCGTCTTCTGCGACATTCTGTCGAGATATTCTCTCATGAACCTCACGATATCCATACCGAGGTTGAGAGACTCTTTGCTCTCGCCGTGGTGTTTGCCCGTCAGAGATACGAGCGTTTCGGCAAGTCCGATGAATCCGACCGACAACGTGCCGTGTTTGAGTACCTCGCCGACTTCGTCGTTGGGACCGAGCTTCTCGGAATCGATCCACACGCCCTGTCCCATGAGGAACGGGAAGTTCTTTACTCTCTTTTTGGACTGGATCTTGAATCTGTCGAGCAGCTGCTGCACGACGAGATCCATCTTGCGTTCCAATTCTTCGAAGAACCAATCCACGTTGCCCTTGCTCTTGATCGCTATACGCGGCAGGTTGATGGAGGTGAACGAGAGATTGCCTCGTCCGTAAGTGATCTCACGCGACGGATCGTATACGTTGCCCATGACGCGGGTGCGGCAGCCCATGTACGCGATCTCGGTCTCGGGATGTCCCGGCTTGTAATACTGCAGGTTGAACGGCGCGTCTATGAACGAGAAGTTGGGGAACAGCCTCTTCGCGCTGACCTTGCAGGCGAGCTTGAACAGATCGTAATTGGGATCCTTCTTGTTGTAGTTCACTCCTTCCTTGACCTTGAATATGTGGATCGGGAAGATCGGCGTTTCGCCGAAACCGAGTCCCGCCTCTTCCGCGAGCAGTATGTTCCTGATGACCATCCTGCCTTCGGGCGAAGTGTCGGTGCCGTAGTTGATGGAGCTGAACGGAGTCTGCGCTCCCGCGCGGGAATGCATCGTGTTGAGGTTGTGGATAAGCGCTTCCATAGCCTGGTACGTCGCTCTGTCCGTCTCTCTGTCGGCGTTTTCCTTCGCAAACTTCTTCGCCTTGGCGAAATCGGCGTCGGGGATATCCTTGAACGCTTCCCTCTCCGCTTTATCGTATTCGGGATCGCCCGCCAGGCAGGGATACACGCCCTTTTCGTTCTCTATCTTTTTGACGATCTTCTTGACGTCGTCCACGGAAAGCGGACTGTCGTCGATCAGTTCCAGCGCCTTGGCAAGGTTGGACGCGTACAGCTTCTTGTACGTCTTGACGACGCCCGGCGCAAGACCGTAGTCAAAGTTGGGGATACTCTGTCCGCCGTGCTGATCGTTCTGGTTGGACTGAATGGCAATACAGGCGAGCGCCGCGTAGCTCTGGATATCGTTGGGCTCTCTCAAAAAGCCGTGGCCCGTCGAAAATCCGCCCTTGAACAGTTTGAGCAGATCGATCTGACAGCACGTAGTGGTGAGCGTGTAGAAGTCGAAATCGTGGATATGTATATCGCCTTCTCTGTGAGCCTTGCTCTGTTCGGGCGGCAGGATATACTTCGCATAATAATCCTTCGCGCCTTCGCTGCCGTATTTGAGCATCGTGCCCATCGCGGTGTTGCCGTCGATGTTGGCGTTGTCGCGCTTCATGTCGCTGTCGCCCGCGTCGGTAAAAGTGAGTTCGTTGTAAATACGCATCAGCGCGGTGTTCATCTCACGCGACTTGGTGCGCTCTGCACGGTAGAGGATGTACTTCTTGGCGATATAGGCGTATCCGTTCTCCATCAGGACCTTTTCGACCATATCCTGGATATCCTCGATCGTCGGGCTGTTGTTCGTGCCCTCGTATTTGTCGAGAAGTCTTTCTTCGACAAGCCTTGCCAGTCTGGCGCATTCCAGCTCGTCCTTGCGTCCCGCGGACGCCATGGCCTTGCCGATAGCGGTCTGGATCTTGGTGATGTCGTAAGGGACTCTGCGCCCGTCTCTCTTGATAATCGTCTCGAACATACTCTCCTCCTCCCTTTCGCCGCAAGCCACAATATATTGTGGTCAGACGGTGAAAGTCATCCTGTATTTTGTTGTTTGCCTAATTATGATAACACAGTACATATACACTGTCAACGCTTGATCGAAAATAAAATAAATAATTTTTGAGGCAAAAACACTTGACAAAAAATCAGTTTTCGGTATCGGAAAATTCCGTTTTTTTCGGTTACTTTTTAATCACCGATAATGCGCGTTTTTCAGCCGTGAACAGGCTTTGCGTTTCCGTGTCCGCCGGCCTCTTCGCGCGCCGAGAGATACCGACATATCCCGACAGTACCGTTGCCGCCAAAGCGCCTGTCCGTCCGCATCCGTACTTTACGCAAAAACCGCGCGCCGAACGCGCGCGGTCCGATATCTCGCCTCAGTCGCAAGGCAGGCTCTTGATCTTTTCGGCGAACGATACTATCTTTGCTTTCAGAAAATCCATGACCGCGAGATAGTCGTCTACGTTCTTCATCAAAAACGGATCGGGGATCTTTTCGTATCTGCCCTCTCCGTATTCCGACAGCGTGACGAACTTGCGGTGATAGCGCAGCGGCAGAACGATCTTGTTCGCCCTCGACATCCCCACTATGAGATCGGCGTCGTCGAACAATTTGCGATCGCCCCACTTGAACGAAGGACGGTGCGAATCTATATACGCCTCGTCGAATCCCTCGCGCAGCAACGCCGTCTTTGCCATGGGGTGGATACGCTTCATGCGGTTGAACACCGCCGCGGAAGCGACCCCGTCCACACGTTTTTTCAGTTCAGGATCCTTTTCTGCCATGTCGCGGAACACGTATTCGCAAAACGGCGAGCGGCAGATATTGGAAGAGCACACGAAAAGTATCTTCATAATATATTGATTATATTATATGCTCCGTTCCCGACGCAAGTCTTCCGCCGTGATTTCGCACGTTCGAACAGATTCCCGATCCGCGATCGTCTGCCCCGCCGTCATATCCGACGCCCGCAGAGCATTTTCGCCGCTTTACTGTTTATAGCAGGGCGGATAATCGAACGGCGAAGATGTAAAACTGATAAACGGCGTACCGTATATATTGGTCATTATCTGACATGTGAACGAGTGTTGAATCGTTTCGCCGTTTACGTTCCGGATATTGAATCGGATGACCGTATCGTTACTGCCGAGATATTCGTACGTTCCTTTTACGGTATATATCTCTCCGGTGGCAAGCGTCGTTTCGGTCAGAGTAAACTCGCCGTTTGACTCCAACTCCACGGATACGTCGAACTTAGTATCGGTACCGACGTATTTCTGCGTACCGGACGACCCGATGATCAGGATCAATACCACCGCTACGACTGCTGCCGCAGCTATCCATATCCAAACTTTGTGCCTTTGATAAAAACTCGCCGCTTGTGAAACGCCGCTCGCTGCCGCACGGTTCGACACAACACCCGATGCCTTGCCCGTTTGCGATCCGTCCGAGCCTGTCGGACCGCCGACCCGATCCGATCCGTTTTGCATTTCGATATCCCCGACCCTTTCCTCTTTACGATCCTGTTCTTCCATCTCGTTATCTCCCGTATTTTTGCCGCCGATCATCAACGGCGTATGCAGACGGCATACCATCCGCCGTCATACTCGTTTATTCCGTATCCGAGTATTCTGTACTCGCCGCCGTACTCGTCGACCACGTTTATATAGACGTATCCGTCGCGAATATAATCGAACGGAGCTACGGATAAGAACAACGCGCTCTTTTTAAGCCCGGATATCGCTATAAGTTCGTCCGTAGACGGAACCTCCACCACGTAATCCCCGCGCCTTCCGGTCGCAACCACATTTCCTCTCGCAACGGCTTCGTCCAATACGGCTATCATCTGCTCGTGCGTCAAACCGATATCTACGCTTTCCCCGCCGTCCTCGGACGCGTCGGGAGCGTCGCTTATTTCTATATTCATATAATAAACCGTCACGTTTCCTTTGCCGTCGAAATATTCCACGTGATACGCTCCCATGTCGACCGTGTTCATCTCAACCCTTGTGCCACACCACTTCATTGCGATTGAACTCGTCCACTTTCCCGTTGCGACAGCCCCCTTGGACGACAGCCCGTCGATCACTGCCGCCGTAACGTCAGCCCCGTTCCATATCCAATGATAAAGCGTACCTCCCATATACTTAGCGGAATAATGCTCGTCAGGAACAATACCGAAAAGCTCTGCGGAAGTCAGTTCTTCGGCTTCGATATCCGTTAAGCCGCCGTTATCGGCGTTCTGCATATCGTTTTTTTCACCGTCTTTTTCCTCATTTGAGTTCGGACTCCACTTTGCGTACACTCTCATATCGGACGACAGCGGGGCGTTCATCAACGACATGGTCGTCAGCGGCAGAGACCACTCTCCTTCGTCCCAAAACCATCCCTCGAAAGTATATCCGTCTTTCTTCGGATCGGCAGGCATCGATACGGCTTCGCCTCCGTTGGTCGAAACGACAGCATACCTCTCCCCGTCCACATAAAACGACAGACTCAACTCTACGCCGCCGCATGCGGTCAATGCCCCTGCAAACGCCGCCAACAACGCAAACGCCGCCGTGATCTTGATAACTTTACCTTTCATTCCGATCTCCTCCTAGTTTTAATCGAATTATATCAAGTCTTATAAGACTTGTCAAGTATTATCCGACTTAACTTTGATAATATTGTTCATATGAGTTTTGATAAAACGCTGAAAGAACTTCGCATAGAGAGAGGCTTGAGCCAGCAGCAGCTTGCCGCAAAACTCGGTCAAAGTCAATCTGCGATCGCCAAATGGGAGCTTTCCAAAACAGAGCCTACTGCCTCTGCGATAATCAAAGTCGCCAGGTTTTTCGACGTAAGCAGCGATTTTTTGCTCGGCATTACCGACGAGTACGGCAACCGTACCGACGATTGCCCCGACTTTTCGTACTGTTCGAAATAGTTTTTTAAATAATGTTACTTAAAATTACTATATCTATGTCGAATTGAAATGCGATGATCTTTTTAATAATATAGAATAAATTATATCAAGATTCACCCCTTGATCAACGCCATGATATGCGCAAACTTCCCGAATGACCTCTCCCGAGATAATCGAATTTATCTGAAACTCGATCCTATATCTACCGCTGAGATCTCATGTTTTGCCCCTTCTCGGTTACAATATATTTGCAAAATATAATATCTTTTCCACGTAAACTGCGATCGATAGCTGTTCCCACGTATACTTTTTGATCTTCAAAAACTGCTTAAGTCATGTTGAAAGATAAATGCACTCCCTATGATCCGCTCGTGATTTATTGGCGATAATGTCAGTGTCTGAGAAAATTATTGGTAATAGTATGAAAACATTTTTTATATTCTATGTTAAAAACGGATCGGGGCTCTTTTCGTATTCGCCCTTTCCGTATTCGACAGTGTGACGAACTTGCGGTGATAGCGCAGCGGCAGAACGATCTTGTTCAGCCTCGACATCCCGACTATGAGATCGGCGTCATCGAACAATTTGCGATCGCTCCACTTGAACGAAGGTCTACGCGGATCTATATACCTCGTCAAGCCCTAGCGCCACAAACGGTCTTTACCATGGGACGGATACGCTTCATGCGGTTAAATACCGCCGCGGAAGCGACTCCGTCCACACGCTTTTTCAGTTCGGAGTCTTTTCTGCCATGTCGCGGAACACGTATTTAATGAACGAACGCTCACGCATAAAGACTTTACTTCTATACTATATTTTTATTATACCCAATAAATGTATAATGTCCGTTCCCGACTCAAGTCTTCCGCTGCGATTTAACGACTGCCCTTTGCGTATCTCTCCAATTCGCCGGTAAATCGATCCAGAAACGCTCGGATGGCGCGTTTGTCCCTGTCGGAGCACTTCTCGCATACGGTAAAAGTCGCCTCTCCGTTCATCGTCGTGCAGGCTATCTGGATATAAGGCTTGTACTTGACCGTACCGGTGAAAAACGCGTCCTCCGCCTTCGCCTCGGCAAGCGCGAGATCGTCTGCGTTCAACACTCCCATATTGCTCATTGTGAACAGCGGATTGCTGTATCCCAGCTTTACCAACGCGCTTCCGATAAAGAACGGAAATTTCAGTCCCAACGCCATGAGCGGAAGCCCCGCCATACCCAGCGTCGGGTCGCTTTTTTGCGGCTCGAGCGCTTCGGCTACGCGCGTCAGCGTGTCCGTCATATCCTTGCCTATGCCCGAAAGCAATTTGCACTGCATGTACGAAGTCAGATTCGTGAGCCCCTCCGTCTTGCCGTCTTTCAGATAGCGACGCATATCGAGCATGGACGTGATCTCCGCCGGACAGTCTTCGGACAGAGAACAAAACGCTTTGACCGCACGGAAATATGCCGCGAGATAGATATCGTTGACCGTATACCCTTCGGCTTTGCCGCGGACTTTCAGCGCGCTCATAACGTCGGCGCTCAGTTTTGCGCGTGCGATATGCGGTTTGTCCGCTTCGGTCTCCTGCTCGAACGGAAATTTCGTCTTGATGTCGGTGCCGGATATATTCTTGTAGAGTCTGCGAGCCTTTTTACGCACGTGCTCGGGCAGATCCCTGTATATCTGCTCGGCGCCGCGGGAACCTGACGCTATATCCGACTTGTAAGCCTTATGAAATCCCTGCCGTCGCAGCATATGTGATTGATGACGAAACAAAGCACGCTTTTATCTCCGCTCTCCTTGACCAAAGTGGCCTTGAATTGCAGCTTCCCGCGATAGTCCACGTGCCTGACCAACAATTCCTCGATCTTTTCGTGAGAAACGTCGCCGTACACCACGTCGAGCATCTCTTCTTCCGTATAATCATCGTTGACTCTCCAATACGGATCTATCGGATGCGCGACAAAGGAAGAGTGCAGCACGTCTACCTTGTCCACGACGAGTTTTATCGCCCTGCGCAACAGCGTTTCGTCGACTTTACCGCGGTAAACTATCGCGCAATGTATCATTCCGTCATAATAGTTGCGAAAGATGTATTGCACCTTGTCCCACATTTCAGCTTTTAATTTTTTCATATTCACCTCGATTTTCCCCTGACGGGGAAAGCCGCTCCGTTTCGGGCGTTCGTATCGCGGCAGCAAGGCGCCCGCAAACGCCCGTTGGCGTATCTGCGGGATTTTTGCAAAGCAAAAGGAGCCCGCGCGCCGCCTTTGGCACGAGCCCCTTTTGCAAAATCATTATATGCCATACGGATACCGATACGCAACGGTTTTTCGCAAATTTTTCGCAAACGCTATGTTCGCCGTCCGTTTTGTACGATAATCCGCATCTGACGATTTATACGCAAGCGCCGCGGCCTTTCACCGCAATATATTGCCTTTTACGTCGTATCTATACTACGATACCCGCGCTTAAATCTCCCATCTTTCAAACAATCTTCGGCGATCCGACTGAGAGCCCCCTTATATGCTTATGATCTGATCGCAATTCCTGTAGTTAACCGCCCCATTTGTAAATAATTAATGAAATATTGTAAAAAATAATTGTAAATAATTAATAATATGATTAATTGAATGTAAGTTCTTATCAATTTACGTGTATCAAAACTCCTAATATACTGCCTGTAAATAAAAGTACATTCGGACTATTACCAAAGCAGCTTGTAAAAGCCCCGTCCTCTGACGGACAATCCTTTTCCCGACGTAAAACTCAAGTTATTTGTCGGAATTTGCAGACCCTGAACATATATCCTGTTTCAATGATATATCTCCGATATTTTATCTTGCACGCACACATCAAACATCTCACGAGCTTTTTAATACTTCATATAAATTTTCAACTCCGATTATTTTTATAAAAATTAATACTTTCCACACAAGAGTCAGGGATTCGTAAGGACGAGCATGCGAGGACGGAATAGCGTAGCGTCACG
>ERZ1643249.4638-NODE-4638-length-11362-cov-6.324489_pt1 | contig 11362 bp, 7 predicted proteins | sample MGYA00579263_ERZ1643249 | MGnify/ENA primary metagenome ERZ1643249 (study PRJEB29033, sample SAMEA4952264) | chicken gut metagenome | biome: Broiler Chicken; feature: Gastrointestinal Tract; material: Caecum | place: Ireland | collected 2018 | study: Broiler...
AATACTTTATTAAAACCAACTTTTAAGTTCTTAATACCAGTTCTTTCCTTTTCTTCTTGTTCAAGATTTAAAATAAAGTCTTTAGAACCACTAGATATACTTCTTAACTCATCTAACTCTTCATTATAACCATCTTTAATTAAGTGTCCTTCTCTTAAAGTAATAGGAGGATCTTCTATAATACTTTTATCAAGTAAACTAAATACTTCAGGAAAATCTTCTATTTCTTTATAATAGTTTAACTCTTTTAGTATTCTCTTAATCTCTGGTAATACTTTTAAACTACTTTTAAGTTGTAGCAAGTCTCTAGCATTTAAATTACCATAAGTAATTCTACTAGCAAGACGTTCTAAGTCATATACTTCATCTAAATTATTTTTTAAATCATCTCTTAAAATAAACTCTACTCTTAATTTATCTACAAAGTCATATCTTCTTTCTATTTCTTTTCTATTAGTCAAAGGACTTTCTATATTTTGTTTTAATAATCTACTACCCATAGCAGTTTTATTTTTATCTAAAAGCCATAAAAGACTAAAGGTTCTTTCTCTTAATCTAACAGTTTCTGTAAGTTCTAAGTTTCTTTTAGTATTATTATCTATTAGTAAATGATCCTTTAAACTTTCTTTTTTCGCTTCTATTAAGTGAGATAAATCACCTTTCTTAGTATTAGTTAAATAAGATATTAAATGTTTAATACCGGTTTGTTCTCTTATATCTTTTAAATTCTTATATACATAATTATATTTATTACCATTATATAATTCATCATAAATAGTAACATTTAAATGATATGTAGATCTTAAGGTATTAACAAATTCTCTATCTATTTTATTATTTACGATTACTTCACTAAATTCGTGTCTTAATATTTCTCTTAATAGATGATCTTTATTATTATCTTGTAATAATACATAGACTTCTCCTGTAGATACATCAGAGTAAGATATAACATAACAATATTCTAAATCATAGATAGAAGCGATATAATTATTATCTTTAGCATTAATAGAATTATCTAATCTTGTACCTTTAGTAACTACTTGAATAACATCACGTTTTACCATATCTTTAGTAGTTTTAGGATCCTCTAACTGTTCAACAATAGCTACTTTATAACCTTTATCTATAAGTTTATCTAAGTATCCTTCATAAGCTTTAAAAGGTACTCCACACATAGGAACACGTTCCTCAAGTCCAGCATTTCTTCCTGTTAAAGTTAATTCTAACTCACGTGATACAGTAACAGCATCCTCAAAAAACATTTCATAAAAGTCACCTAGTCTAAAAAAGATAATAGCATCTTCATAATTATCTTTTATCTCTAAATATTGTCTCATCATAGGACTTAATTTTTCTCTATCTACTTCACTACGTTTCACTATTTGTCACTTCTTCCTATTTCTTTTTACTATTATCTAAGATATAACGATGTATTTTAGTTTTTTGTCTAATAGGAGCTTGTTGATATAATTCTTGAATTAAAGGTATATCTTTAGTAGTATAATCACTATAGATTAACTCTCCACTTTCTAAAATAACATCTTTACAAAACTTTTTATGCTCGCTACTTAAATCTTTAGTACTTTCTTCTCTTATTGCACAAGTTATACTAAGTTTATCTTTATCTTCTATAAAGAAATGAAAACCTTTACTAAAAGGATAACAACTACTATTTTTAAAATTTTTAATTATCTCTTTTTTACTAGTAATTAAAGAATCTAAGTAAGCTTTTTCTCTTATATAAACTAAATCATCTTTAGATGTTTCTGATAAGAATATCGCTAACTCATTTTCATCTTTTATTGATGTAAATCTTTTCTCTAGCTTTCTCATTTCTTTTTCATCTTTATTTAATGATAATAAACTACTTTTAGCAGATGTAATTAAATTATTATAAAATTCATATAACGAATAATATCTATCAATTGTTTCTAACTCATCAGACATTTTTACCACCTATTTTCATATCTAATATTTTTTGATTTACTTTTGGATTTGAAGTTATAAAATCTAAAGTAGTATTTATTTTAAAATCGTAACAATCATTATTGTGTCTAAATTCAATATCTGTTAAATTATAATAAGCTTTAACTAAGGCACATAAGTGATCTTCTCTTTTTAAATCTTCTAATTTTTCATATAAACTAGTAATGCTAGCTCCACTTATTAGTAAATATTGATAATGAGCGACTAATGTTTCTTCAATATATAAATTTTTACAACTTCTATTATTTAAATTTAACATTTCTACTAATTTGTCTATCTCTTCATCTAATAAATTTATATCAATTGGTTCATTTTGATAATTTCTAGATTGTTCTACATAATGTATTTTAGAAACTTCATTAGAAAGAATATCTTCTACATCATCAATAGGAACATTTCTTTTCCTTAACTTTTCTATCAAAACTTTAATTAATGGTATATCTTCTACTGTATAGTTTTCATTCAAACCAAAAACATTTTTAACTACTTCTTTTATAAAACTTTTCATTTCATCATCTAAATCTTTAGTAGATTTATTATTTATAACATTATAAGTATCGATGCCATCACTTACATAAATATCTAATCTTTCTTCTCCTTTTAAAGGAAATATTTTAGAATAACCTAGTTCTTCTAATAAATTTTTCTTTCTTATTTCTAGACTTTTTATAATTTCTTCATTTTTAGCATATTTTATAACATCATTGTCATTATGTATTTTTCTATACATTTCTTGTTGAGTTTTATTTAAGGAAAAGTAAAACTCATCTATACCTTTATTTTTTAAAACATTAAGTAAATTAACTCTTTCATTTAACCTATCTTTTAATAAATTATCTATTATTTTGTAATCTCTATAATATTTTTCTAATATCTTTTCCATTTTCCTACTCCCCCATCTCTAGTTTTCATTTCTAATATTTTTTGATTTATTTTTGGATTTGCTGTTTCAAAATCTTGATTTAAGTCAAGACTACTAAAATATTTACTATTCTTTCTAAATTCTGCATCTGTTAAATGATAATAAGCATTAATTAGAGCATCTATTTGATAATCAAATACTTCTTTAATTAAATTTCCATTTTTATATTCATTTTCTAATCTTTCATATATATCTGTTACTCTTATTCCTTCAATTAATGATAATTCATAACTAGCGACGTCAACTTCATATAATAAAAGTTGTTTTTGTCTTCCAACAGATCGTTCTTCAATTTTTCGTGCTCGTTCACTTAATTTCCATCTAAGATGATTAATATCCTTATTAGGTGAACATTTATATCCTTTAGTAATATCTTGATCTATTCTTTTAGCAGTTCTAAGTCTATCTTGGATAAGAAATTCTTTATTATTTTCATTTTTATATTTATCATATAAAACTTTAATCATATAAATATCATCTTTATTATAGAAAGATGGATCATAACAAGTTTCAATTTTTATAACTTCCATTAAAAATTTATTCTCTTCATCAGTTAATTCACTACTATCTTCTTCTGTTATAGCATCTATTAGTACTCCCTCATCATTTACAAAGAAATGAAAATTAGTAAGTGAGAAAGGAAAAGCAGGACTTTTATAAAACTTGCTTATTAAATTATATAAATTATTATTTACTTCATTAGTACCAATAAGATTATACATATAAAGATTAAATAAGTTATTACAGTTTATTTTTCTAAATTTTTTCTTTTGATCCTTACTTAAACTATCATAGAAATCAACAGTTTCTTTTAATATTTCATTATATAATAACATAATTCTTTCTTTTATATTAGTTTCTAATTGTTCTTTATCTTTTAAATACTCTTTATAGTATCTTATAAATAATTCTCTATCATACTGCATAAGAACCCTCCTAGTTAAAGTATAACATTATTAACTTTAAAAAGACAGTATTTTTTGATAAAATAAATTAATGGAAGTGATAATATGGATAAACCACTAGCATTGAAACTTGCACCTAATTCTTTAAGTGAGGTAATAGGTCAGAAACATTTAGTTGGTGAAGATAAAATACTTTATAATTTAATTAAGAATAAAAAATTATTCTCTATGATTTTATATGGTAAACCTGGTATTGGTAAAACCTCTATTGCAAATGCTATTATTAAAGATTTAGGAGTAAGACATAGATTTTTAAATGCCACAGTTAATTCTAAGAAAGATTTAGATATTGTTATTGAAGAAGCGAAAATGTATGATGGTATTGTTTTAATTATGGATGAGATACATAGACTTAATAAAGATAAACAAGATATATTATTACCTTGTCTAGAAAGTGGTCTTATTACTTTAATAGGAATGACTACAAGTAATCCATATCACGCAATTAACCCTGCAATTAGGTCTAGATGTCAATTATTTGAACTTAAAGAGCTAGAAACAAGTGATATTATAGAGGGATTAAATAAAGCGGTAAAAAGTCCTTATTTACAGGATATAAAAATAGATGAAAAGACAATTAACTATATCGCTAAAGTATCAGGGAATGATTTGCGATTTGCTTATAATCTTCTTGAAATATCATATTACTCTACTAATGATTTTAAAGTAGATTTAGAGGTTGTTAAAAAAATAAATAGTAAGCCAGTCTTTTATGCTGATAAAGATGGAGATGCTTATTATGATATGTTATCTGCTTTTCAAAAATCTATTAGAGGAAGTGATGTAGATGCTTCCTTACATTACCTTGCTAGACTTATTACTTTAGGAGACTTAGATAGTATCTTTAGACGTATGTCAGTTATCGCTTATGAAGATATAGGACTTGCTAATCCTTCTATTGGTCCTAAAGTAATGGCAGCGATAGAAGCAGCTAAGTTAGTAGGATTACCTGAAGCAAGGATACCTTTAGGTACTATTGTTACAGAGATGGCTTTATCTCCTAAAAGTAATACCGCTCATATCGCTTTAGATGAAGCTTTAAAAGATATTGAAGAAGGTAGTGTATCAGATGTTCCTAAACATTTAAAGAATCCTTCTACTACTTATAAATATCCTCACGACTATAAAAATGCTTTTGTTAAACAACAATATTTACCAGATAAATTAAAGAATAAAAAATATTATCATCCTAAAGATTTAGGATATGAACATAAATTAAAAGAGATATATTTATATTTAGAGAACTTAAAAAAGAACTAGTTTATTTTTTCTTAACTAGTTCTTTTTGATGTTTAATCGCTCCATATAAAGTTCCTTTACTTAATGGCATATTTTTCTCATTTATATCTATAAGTGCTTTTTTAAACTCACTATTAGTAAATGAAACTGTATCATTACCACAAGTAATATAATTAGTTTGAAGAAATACTCTTAACTTTTTATCATCCACTAATTCTAAAATGCTTTCATTTTTTTCTAGATATTTTTCTAATAACCATTTATCTTTTACATCATTAAATGTTTTAGCAATAGAAGCTAATCTTTCTATTGACATATTAGCCATTAGATAATAATCATATAGATTAATTGGCTTTTTATTATTAGTAGCATTAGCTTCTTTTATTTCATCTATAACTTTTTTTACTAAATTTTTATATTGTTCTTCATAAACAAAGTAAATACTAGCATCATTTAAAAATTCATTTAGAAAATTAGGATCCACTTCATTTATAGCGACAATTAAATGTGTATTAAAATTATTTAATGAACCAAATTTTTTTAACTCTATACTATTTTTTTCTTTTAATAGTTCGGCGATATCATCTTTAGATAAATTAGTTACATTTGCAACTAAAGTTTCTTCTTTTCTTTGATATTTTATTTTATCTGATATTTTCCTCTTTGCTATAAATTTTTCTCTTTTTCTTTTTTGATATTTATAATACATTGGATTATCTTTTACTTCTAAAATATCAAGCGCTGTATTAAACCATCTTCTAGGACAATCTGTTATTTTTTGAAATTCTTCTTTATTATCTGCACAACTACTAAAGTACATTTTTATTATTTTTTTGGCAATACTGTAATCAACATTCTGTTCTTTTAATGTCTTTGATTTTATTATTTCTTTACTTAATAAGTATCTTATTTTATTTAAAACTATCTTATATCTATCATTATTCATAATTTTAGCAATCTCATCGCTTAAAATACTATCTATATTATTTATAATAAGGTCATTATTTTCGCATATTTCTAAAGCTTTTTCATATACATTGTTTCCTTTATTATATTCTAATACTAATATATCTATAACATTTAATTCAATGGCTTCTATTTTATCCAACATTTCATATGCTATTTTAAATACTTTTAGAAGTATTTGTTTATCATATTCACTTTTAGATTTACTGGCTTTCCATTCTATTAAAAGTAATTCTTCTTTAGTTTTAGCATCTTTAAATAAACTAAAATATTTTTCTTTTATCATTACTAACAACTCCTTTTATTTTAATAGTTTTTTCTCTTTATAAATGTTATACTCTTCACCGTCATATATTGCTTGATAGAATGCTCTTTTTTCTTCTCCTAATATTTCAGGGAATTGATAACCATCTTTAACATCAAATAATGTTTTTCTAGTAATTTCTTTATCAATGTTATATTTCTTAGATAAATATTTGCTAAATGTTTCTTCAAAATCTTGAATATCTGGTTTTGTAAATGTAGATGGTAGTCCTTCTACTTTAGGTAAATCAACTTTAATATTATAAGGAGTAAAGTTTGTTGCATACTCATTATCTAATGAAACATCATCTAAAACTACCCCTAAATTATTAATCATAATATTATATAATGTAATAAATGCTTTATTATCTTCTAGAGTTAATTCAGGATGTTTTTCATTTAAAAGTATTAAATTGTTATAATAAATTTTAGAAAATTGAGTATAAACATAGTCTCTTATTTCTCTAAAAAATTGATAATATGTAATATCGCTATTTTGCTCTTTTAATAATTTATAATAATCTAAATTAGGATTCATTAATAAGTCTAAACCTTTAAGGGCTTTGATAGTATCTATTAAAAATTGTTCTTTATTTTCTCCATAAGTTGGAATAGATTTGATAAAGCCATTAGCATCTTTAGATACAATGTTATCAAATATTTGATCTAGTTTATAATCTTCATTTAAAGCAAAGACACCTTGAACTAAATTAAGAGCTTCATTATAATTAAGATAACTAGTTTGAATATTATCAGTAATTTCTTTAGAAAATAATGAGGCATATATTTCTTCTAAGAAACTATAGTTGTAACTTAATAATGTTGTAGGATTATCTGAATCTTCTATGTTTAATACATTAATACCGCCGTTTATATCTTTAATATCTTTATCTGTACAACCATTAACTAATAAATGAAAAGCTTCGTGTTTTACAGTTTTTTCTTGTTCTTCTTCACTAATAACATCAAAAAGTGGATAATAAGTAATATTATTTAAATAAGTCGCAGCGTCAACATTACCATTATCTTTTTCACTTTCAAAAAAAGAATAATTTTCTAAATTACAAGCTAGTTCTGCTGTATCATAATCTTTAAACTTAGCTTTTATTTCATCATAAGCTTCTTCAATAAACTCTAAATGTTGTTTTATCTCTTCTTTTGATAAAGAAACAACTTCTTCACTAGCATTTTCTAAACTGTTTTGATAAATATACTCTAAAGCTAAATCCCAGTTTATATCATCATTTTCTACATCATATAAAGAAGTATTTGTATGCTCTTTTATTTCTTCTTTATCAAGATATGCTTTAGCGGCACTTTCTTTATTAATTTCATAATTATCAAGATATTTCATTCTAATTGGTTCCATACTTATTTTATTTATGGCTTTCTCTGCTAGAGTAGATACATCATATTCATCATTTTTTACTAGGTCTTCGATAATTAAATTAAATAATTCATCTTTTAGACTAGCAAGTTCGCTTTCTAAGTTTTTGATAGTTTTACTACCCTTATTCTCATAATATAAACCCGTTGCAACTAAAAAAGAATTAAAAGCTAATTCAAAAGATATAAATGTAATTAATACTCTATCTCGTTTTCTTTTATTTTTCATACTAACACTCCCCCGTTTTATGTTGCATATTGTATCATAAAAATTGAAAAATAGCAATCAGTATTGCTATTTTATATTTAATATTAATAAATCTATTAACATATCTGCTTCTATTAAACCACTTTTCATCTTATAGTCATTTAAAGCTAAGTTTTTTAAAATATTACTTATTTCTTTTAAGGAATAATATCTAATTAATTCTAAAGTCTTTTTTACTCTAAAAGGATGTACTTCTAATATTTTAGCTATCTCATTATAAGAAATATTTTTATTATTTAAGACTTTTACTTGATATAAAAGACGATATTGACTTTCTAAAAGTCCCATTAAAGCATAACTTTCTATATTATAACTAAGAAGTTCTTGATAGTTTAAAAGGGCTTCTTTTTTATCTTTTAAAGCTATATTTCTAACAAGAGAAAAAGATAAGTTATCACTATTATTTAAAGGTTTAATAATAATATCCCCTGCTTTATCATAAGTTATCTCTTTATCATTAATAAATGCAAGATTTAATTTTTCACATTCACTAATTAATCTTTCGTTATCATCTTTAAAATACTCTTCTAAAGTATTTATAACTCTAGTATCTATCTTTTTATCTTTAAATATATCTTTAATAATATTTCTAGCATCTACTTCTAACTTTAAGTAATTTATTTTCTGTTTTAATTCTTTACCTATTTTTTTTCTTTCATCTAATTTAGATGATGTTAGTATTAATAAGACATTAGGATTAGGATTATCTAAATATTTAAAAAGATAAGTAAGATCTAGATCTAAGTTAAAGTTATTTCCAATAATTACTTTATTAGTAGCAAGAAAAGAGATAGTATCAGCATCTTCTAGTAAAGTAGTGATACTATCTTCTTCTAAATCATAAGTAGTAACTTCTCCATCTTTAAAACCTTTATTTATAAGTTCTTCTATTTTCTTATTAATAATACTTTTAGAAGGACTTATTAATAGATAACTATTCATTTAGCATATCCTCTATCTTTTCTTTTATTTCTTTTAAGTGGCCTTTATCTTTAATCCCACCATTTGCAAAAGTAGCACTTCCACCACCGTTTCCACCAAAAGCAGTAGTTATCGTTTTCATAAGAAGTCCTGTATTAACATCTTTAATAGAATTACGAGAAATAAAGTTAACACTACCATCTTCTTTTGTATTAGAAATAAAGATTAAAACACTATCAAATTTATTACATAAGTTATCAGCGATTGCTTTTACTAAGAATGTTTCTATATTATCAAGTTCTAAATATAAGAATTTTCTACCATTTATTTCTTTAGTACGATCTAAATATATATCTAAGTTATTTAATGTTAATTTCTCTACTTCATTATTATAGTTTTTTTCTAAAGCTTTAACTTCACTTTGAATATAACTAAGTTCATTTTGATTATAAATAATATCTTTATAAGAAACAGGTGTACTATTATCTATTTCAACATCAAAATCTAAGTTTATTCCTTGTTTATTAGCAAGATCTAATATTTCCTTTGCTTTTATTAATAGTTTAACCATTTCATCATTATATGGTTTTATAACATCAAAAAGGGTAGTTTCAACACGTTTATCAGTAACTGCTTCAATACGATAAGTATTACTTCCTTTAGATTCAAAGTTATAGATAGCAAATTTTTTAATATCTTTAGTATTAGCTATATGAGTACCACCACATAATTCTATAGATTTATCTATTTTAACAACTCTAACTGTATCACTATATTTTTCTCCAAATAAAGCCATTGCTCCTATTTGTTTAGCTTTATCAAGTGGCATTACTTCAGCAGAAGTTATAATTCCTTTTTTAATAATATTATTTACTATCTCTTCTGTTTTAATAATCTCTTCATCACTTATTTTAGATGGACAAGTAAAATCAAATCTAAGTTTCTCTTCATCCACATAACTACCAGCTTGTCTTATGTTTTTATCTACTACTTGTTGTAGAGCATATTGTAGGATATGAACACTAGAGTGATTAGCTTCTATTTCTTTTCTTCTTTGTTTATCTATTATTACTTCTACTTCATCATTAACAGTTATTTTTCCATCTAATAATTTTACTTTATGAACGTGTTGACCATTAGGACCTTTAAAAACATCAACAACTCTTGCTTTAAAGTTTTTACCAACAATCATACCAGTATCAGATACTTGTCCACCAGACTCAGAATAGAAACAAGTTCTTTTTAAGATGATATATCCATCGTGGTCTAGAGTTTTTTCTAGACTATCTTTACTAACTATAGCAAGGACACTACTTTTTAAGCGATATAAGCCATAAACGAATGTTGATGGTTTAGTAAAATCCATTAAAACTTTCTTTTGACTAGCCATAGATGTTTTACTACGAGAGTTTTTCTTAGCAAGATTTCTTTGTTTTTCCATATATTCATAAAATTCTTCACGATTAACAGTAAAACCACTTTCTTCTGCAATTTCTTCTGTAAGTTCTAATGGAAAACCAAAAGTATCATATAATTTAAAGGCATCATATCCCCCAATTACTTTGTCATTATCATCTTTCATTAATTCTTTAAGACGTCTTTCTCCATCTTCTAAAGTATTTAAGAATAGTTTTTCTTCATCTAAGATATAAACTGCAACATCACCTGATCTAGATTTTAACTCAGGATAAGCTTCTCCCATAACTTTTACAATAGTTGGTACTAGTTTATATAGGAATGGTTCTCTAAAGCCTAGTTTACGTCCAAATCTTACACTTCTTCTAACTAATCTTCTTAAGACATAGTCACGTCCTGTATTACCAAAAGTAGCACCATCAGTAAGAGCGAAAGTAACGGCTTTCATATGATCTGCGATAACTTTGAAAGCAGTCTCTCCGTTATATAAGACACCACTTAATTCTTCTATCTTTTCAATTATTGGCATAAATAAATCTGTTTCAAAGTTAGATTCAGCATTTTGAAAGATACAAGCCCATCTTTCAAGTCCTGCTCCTGTATCAATATTTTTATGAGGTAATTCTTTATATTTAGAACGTGGAACTCCTTCTTTAGAATTAAATTGACTAAAAACATTATTCCAAATCTCTACATAACGATCTTGATCTTCATCTTTAGTAAATTTATCCCAAGCATCACCATCTTTATCAAAACTTTCACCTTGATCATAAAATATTTCACTATCAGGTCCACAAGGTCCTTCACCAATTTCCCAGAAGTTACCTTCAAGTCTTATAATATGGTCTTTAGATATACCGACTTCTATCCATTTATTATAAGCATCATCGTCATCTGTATAAACAGTAACATATAATTTTTCTACAGGTATATCAAACCAATCTTTACCTGTTAAAAGTTCGAAAGCAAATTCAATCGCTTCATCTT
>ERZ1643249.4640-NODE-4640-length-11358-cov-4.649120_pt1 | contig 11358 bp, 13 predicted proteins | sample MGYA00579263_ERZ1643249 | MGnify/ENA primary metagenome ERZ1643249 (study PRJEB29033, sample SAMEA4952264) | chicken gut metagenome | biome: Broiler Chicken; feature: Gastrointestinal Tract; material: Caecum | place: Ireland | collected 2018 | study: Broiler...
ACTTAAAATCCCGTGGGTAGCGATACCCGTGCCGGTTCGATTCCGGCCTGCGGCATCGGATAAAGTCTTGGAAACCCTTGTAGTACAAGGGTTCTGAGGCTTTTTTGCATTGCTATGGGGCAATGATGGGGCAAATTTACAGAAAGGAATCAGGGAAAATGCAGACAAAACTGAATCATGAAACAGCATTGGAAATTTTGAAGAAATATAACAGGGAACCATTTCATATCCGGCATGGTCTGACGGTGGAAGGATGTATGAAGTGGTTTGCCGGGCAGCTGGGATACGGGGAGGAAAAAGATTTCTGGGGGATCTGCGGCCTGTTGCATGACGTTGACTTTGAACAGTATCCGGAGGAACACTGCAAAAAGGCAGTGGAACTTCTTCAGCAGGAAAACGTGGAACCGGAAGTGATTCACGCGGTCTGCAGCCATGGCTTCGGTCACTGCAGCGATGTGGAACCGGAACACGAGATGGAAAAGGTATTGTTTGCCTGCGATGAACTGACAGGCCTGATCTGGGCGGCTGCGAAAATGCGTCCCTCCGGAAGCGTTTCGGATATGGAGCTAAAAAGCCTGAAAAAGAAATTCAAGGATAAGCGTTTTGCGGCGGGCTGTTCCAGAGAAATTATTACAGAAGGCGCGGAGAAACTGGGATGGCCGCTGGAGGATCTGATGGAACGTACGATTCTGGCGATGCGTTCCTGTGAGACGGAGGTCAACGAGGAAATGCAGGATCTGGAACGCGTGTCAGAATAATCTGCGTAACAGTTCAGCTGTTACTGATCTGCATAAAAAATAAGTTGCTCACCGGAATAAAAGACGCCGCCAGATTGTCAGGCAAAGACAGTTTGGCGGCGTCTTCTTTCTTTATCACCTTTCGGACAGAGAATCCGGCGGAACTCAGTCAGCAAGCGTTCCCATTGGATCCCACGGGGAAAGATGCGTCGGCTCCTGCGCAGCTTCTTTCAGCTGTTCTTCCGACAGGTATTTTTTGTTGATTACAGCCTGATATACGAACTGGTCAAACCAGTCGGCATTCATCAGATAATATCCTTTGTTGCCGTGCTCATCGCTCCAGCTGTTTTCGATTTTCCATTTGGTCGGCTGGCCGTTTTCATCCAGATTGACGCCGGTGATTACCATTGCATGATTCATTGCACTCTCCCGGTAATCCAGACGATCTTCTTTCGTCATTTCGAAATCCATTCCGAAGGTTCCGGCGTAATCATAGCAGTCTGTACTCCAGATTCCCTTCTCTCTGTCACCCATATGACCGACATCACTTCCGAACCACACAGGCTCGCCGTCGGAAAGTTGGCGTACGATCAGAGAACGAAGGGTATCCATCGGAAGATTATAGTAGCGGATCGGCGCTCCCTCTGCAACATTTCCGATATAGTCTACCGTATATGTTTTTCCGAACGGTTTGTCAGCGGTAGGGGAATTAATCAGGCTCACGTAGTCTTCGCGGAGATTTAATCCCACATATTCCTGATAGAAGGTCTGCGGCGTCAGATTATGTACAATATGATACTGTTTGTCTTTATCTACATACTCAAAATCAAAGGTTTTGGGCGGGCAGCCAAAGCACATGCAGAGAAGTTTATAGACATCCTTTAAAATTTCGGATTTCATTGCCTGGACGTCTTTTCCCTGAGCCGCCGCTTTTTTCAGGATTGCAGCGCCTTTGCGAAGCTTTGTGTTAAGAAGTTTGTTCATTGCCCGTGTATTGCTGCTCTGGAATGTCTCCTCCATTGCGGTTTTCGGAATGACGCCGTATTTTTCCACCAGATTGACAAACATATCCCACTGTCCTCCGTCCTGTACGCCGGTGCTCAGCACCTGGCAGAGAACACGGTCGTCCGTCGGGCGGTCAGCCAGAGAGATAACGCTTTCCAGCATATAGTTTGCTTTTTCGAATTTGTCCCAGAATGCCATGTAGTTCTGGGAAAGCTCAAACTTCTCAAGTCCGCATTTTTTTGCAGTCATTTCCCGGAGAACATTCAGCGCAGCGAAGATCCAGCAACGTCCGCTGGATTTCTGGTTGGTAACCGGAAGCGTCGCAAGATCAATAGAAAATGCATGCTGCGACTGCGCAAGACCCGCATGGCAGAAGGCAGCGTCATTGACCGACGTATTGAAAAGCGCGTTTGTCATGGCACGGCAGAGAGGGCTGGAGTTATAGCTTTCTTCATAGCCCTGCAGCTGTTCCGTAGTTACACCCTGAAAAGAATCCATAGTAATTCATCCTTTCTGTGAAAATAAAATAATCATGAAGATAAAATTTTTCCATTGTATCGGCGGAAACTGTTACAATTTTTTCGGTTTTATCTCCATGTTTCAGCAATAGTTTAGCACAGTTGTCCGGGAACTGCAAATAATTTTCCGAATATTTCCTTTGCAGCGGTTATTGTACAGCCAGCCTGACGGTAATCTGCGGCGTAAATATCCGGCCGGCTGAACAGTTACCGCATCCGGTCATTGAAAATCGCTTCGCGATAAGCCGGATGTCCGCGACACTATGCTTTCATATGCTCTGCGGTCGGATTCCGGTAATAACGGTTGTATTTTACATGATCGTAGATCACCTGGGCGACGGCTTCGGTTTCTTCTGCCATTCCGTCGCGAATCCAGTGCATGAAGATGTTGTACAGCGCTCCCGAATAATAATAAAGTTCGCTTTTTTCCAGGAAGGATTTATCAGTGGTTTCCGTGACTGTGAGCATATACATATCCAGACCATGAAGCACAATTTCTGCGCGGTTGGCTTTCTGGAGGCACAGGACATAATCCTTATATTTCCGGAGATATTTCAGACTGTGGAGAATATGATCGTAAGTCTGAAAGCCGGAGCGAATATCGGCGGTGTCCAGTTCCCGGACGTATTCTTCGATAATCTGATACATATAGTCACGAAGAATTTCATCTTTTGAACTGTAGTTTCTGTAATAGGACATGCGGGAAACTCCTGCACGCCGGGTAATGTCTGTGATCGAAATGTCGTTATATTCCTGTGTGTGCATGAGCTGAAGAAGTGCTTCCATGATACACTGTTTGGTAAACTGGTTGGCCGACCGGGATTTTTTTCGGATAGGCATGAACAAAAACCTCCTTTTTGTCACAGTTTGTCCGGCAGGACTTGCTTTTTTATCTGTTTAGTGATACTATTGTAACATTTTCTATGATGATTTAAAAGCGGCTTTTGTGTGCAGAGCATAGCGGTTCAGAGGGAAGACGAAAGACCGGGAGAAGACCGGAAAGGCTCCTGCAGGCAGTGGGTGACGCAGCGACAGGCTCGCGCACGAAAGCGGGAAAGGGCTGTATGATGAAATTTGGAATTGTGAGTGACAGTTCCTGTGATCTGGCGCAGGAATATACCGAGAAGGAGAAGGTCACGATTGTGCCGTTTTACGTATCCTTTGACGGAGAAAATTATTACCGGGAGGGAAAGGAAATCCCGGTGACAGAATTTTACAGAAAAATGGAAGCGCAGACGGGCTGCTATCCCAAAACCTCCATGCCGTCGGTGCAGGATTACAGGGATGCTTTCCTTCCGTATGTCATGCAGGGATGTCCTGTTCTGTGCATCTGTCTGACAAAAACTTTCAGCGGTTCCATGCAGGCGGCGTTGAATGCAAAACAGGAGCTGGCAGAAGAATATCCGGACGCTGTCATCGAAGTTATGGATTCTCAGCTGGTCACTGTGCTTCAGGGAATGCTTGTGAAAGAGGCCGTCAAACTGAGAAATCAGGGCAGGTCGCTGGAAGAGGCGATGGAGGCGCTCGCGCCGATCCGAAGCACCGGTCATATTTTTTTTACAACGAAAGATCTGAAGTATCTGGAGCACGGCGGAAGAATCGGAAAAGCAGCGTCCATTGCGGGAAGCGTTCTGAATATCAAGCCGCTTCTTCAGTACTATGACGGCGAGCTGGCGTCTCCGGAGATCTGCAGAGGAAGAAAAAAGTCGCTGCAGAAAATGATTGAAATGTTTTTTTCCTACATTGAAAAACACCAGATCCGGCTGGAGGAGTATCATCTGGCAACGGGAGTGGGGCTTCCTGTGGCGGAATATGAGACGTTCAAACAGCAGCTTCGCGAGGGATTACAGAAGCGCGGATACCATGTCACAGAGTGGGAAGAGATCCAGATCGGAGCGACGATCGGCGTACATACGGGGCCGTATCCGATGGGCGTCGGTTTTCTGAAACGGTGTCAGTGATTTAACGTTTTCACACGGTCGTGCAGTGAATGCACAGACCTGTTTGAACTGTAACGCGGATTCTCATGATTTTTCAGAAGAGTATTGTCAGAGGTCGTGTTTAATGATAAAGTAAGGGTATGTTCAGGAAAAGGCTGTGCAGCGCGCGGCCTTTTTCTGCGCCGGGAGTATCGGAAAATGGAATTCTCATGGCGCAGATCATTTTTCATGGAATTTGGAGTTGTCAGATGGAAAGCTTATATATTGTGATACCGGCATACAATGAAGAAGAAAACATAAAGCATGTGATACAGGACTGGTATCCGGTTGTGGAACGGCATGCAGCAGGCGGGGTGTCGCGGCTGCTTGTGATTGATGACGGGAGCAGGGACAGAACCTATGAGATTCTGCAGGAATTCTGCGAAAGTTACCCGCTGCTGGAAGTGGTGACGAAACCAAATGCAGGCCACGGAGCGACACTTCTCTTCGGGTATCATTATGCGCTGAAACATGGGGCTGATTATATTTTTCAGACGGATTCGGACGGCCAGACTCTGCCGGAAGAGTTTGAGCCGTTCTGGGAGCAGAGGAAGCAGTGGGATTTTCTCATTGGCAGGCGGTGGCACCGACAGGATGGAAAAGGAAGAATTTTTGTCACCCGTGTGCTGAGACTGGTGATCTGGCTGACATTCAGAGTGTGGACAGAAGATGCAAATACGCCCTACCGCCTGATGCATGCAGATACTCTGAGAAAAGTGCTTCGCTGGGTTCCGGAAGATTTTCATCTGTCCAATGTGCTGATCTCTGTACTGTACTGCAAGGGGCCCTATCGTGTGAAGTATCTGCCGATCACCTTTCGGCCGCGGCAGGGAGGAGTCAATTCGATCAATTTCAAAAAGATATTCAGGATTGGCCTGCAGGCGCTGAGAGAGTTCAGAAATATTGAAAAGGCGCTGGAACGAGTTGGAAATATTCGCCAGTAAAATCGGTATCTTCTTTTCCGTCGGTCCGGCAGAAAAGAAACGAAAGCAGTCCGGGACAGGATGTGGCTGTGCGTACATTCTGTCCCGGACTGCTTTCGTTATCGGGCAGGCAATAAGTCTGTTATACAGCCGGATCCTGACAGAGTTCCTGCATCAGGTCGTGAACGGTTGTCATCTCCGTCAGCCTCCAGGCGTTTTCTCCGCAGAACAAAAGCGAGTCATCCACCTGTCCTTCCGCTGCGCGGGTCAGCGCGGTTGTGATACAGTATGGAATCGACGCGCGGTCGCATTTTTTCAGACATTGATAGCAATGGGTGATTTTTTCCGGCTCCTGCTCGTGGAGGATCAGGAATCTGTTGCGGATGGCACGTCCCGGCATTCCCACCGGGCTTTTCATCAGGGTGATATCCTCTTTTCGGGCATCAAGGTATGCCTGCTTGTAGCGGGGGTCTGCGTCACATTCCTCTGTGACGACGAAACGGGTTGCCATCTGTACGCCGGAACATCCCAGGCTGAGGTAGTGATCGATGTCGCTGCGGTCAAAAACACCACCGGCAAATACAACGGGAATTTTTCGCTGATATTTTTTCTCATATCCGTGAACGATGTCCAGAATCTCAAGGATCTGACGGTCGTATCCTTCCGTTTTCAGGCGGGCAACATCCTCCGGAGTATAGCCCAGATGCCCTCCGGCTTTTGGCCCTTCGATCACCACCAGATCCGGAACCCGGTGATAGTGCATATCCCACAGCTTCAGAAGTACTTTGGCGGTTTTCGGCGGGGAGACAATGGGCGCAAGCTTGATGGAACTGTCTTTCGTGTAGCGGGGCAGATCACTGGGCAGGCCGGCTCCGGATATGATCAGATCCGCTCCGTTTTCGATACAGCATCTGACGTATTCTTCATAGTGGGTCAGCGCGCACATAATATTTACGCCGATGATACCTCCGTTGGAAATTTCTTTTGCGCGCCGGATATGGAAGGACAGAGCGCGGAGGTTGGCTGTCAGCGGGTCGTTGAAAAAGTCCGGCTCACGGAAGCCAGGCTGTGCTGCGGAGATAACGCCGATGCCTCCTTCCTTTGCCACTGCGCCGGCCAGCGAAGAAAGACTGATGCCGACGCCCATCCCTCCCTGAATAATCGGCACGGAGGCCGTGAGATTGCCTATTTGTAATGCTGGTAAAGACATATGAACTTCTCCTTTGACTTTTTTATCGTCAGCATTGGCGTTGTCTGAACGCATTTCTGCTGTGCGGAAGAATTTCTCAGAATAAAAAGTGGTATTCGGAGAAACAACAAGTGGTTTTGAAAACTATATATAGAATACTTTGAAAGTCAAAGAAAGTCAAGAGATTTCAGGCTAATTTTAACGCAAAAGAAGGACCCTGGGCTTATTCTTTCCCCATGGTCCTTCTTTATTTTCGGGCTATTCTGTTTTCACGGTCCTACAATGGCATTGGCACCGAGCTGGGAAGCGCGGGAGATCATCTCATCCATCGCCTGATTTCTGGCATGCACCAGTTCTTCCTCATATCCCTGGGAGCGTCCTCCGAAGAAATTCCGCATTCCGGCTGCAAAATCGCGGACAAAATCGACGCCGGTGATTACTTCTCCAAACACGACCATTTTATACTCCAGAATCCGTTTTCCCTCAATGCTGTTCGTTGTCGTCACAATCATAAATCCACCCTCCTGTAAGTCTGCGCACAAATTGTAACAGTTCAGCCAGCGGAACTGCTACGGCATCCGGCCATTGAAAACCGTTTTGATTCTTTCTCATCATAGCATAAAATGATAATTTTGTATATGAAAATCCACAGAGCCGGGATTGATGCCATAAAAATCGCTTCGCGATGGGCCGGATGCCCGCAGGCACCATGCTTTCATACGGTCTGTGCAGTGAATGCACAGACCTGGCGGAACTGTTACTTGATGCCGAAAGGCATTCTCAGCTATAATAAAAAAAACTGTAACAAAAAAGGTTCAGCGCCGGCTCTGTCCCGGCAGAAAGGAGAACAGAATGTTAAAAGATCTGGTATTGAAAAACAGAAGCTACCGAGGGTATGACGAGAGTGTCCCTGTCTCAAGGGAGACACTGATGGAATTTGTGGAGTGTGCAAGGCTTTGTCCTTCGAGCGTAAACCGGCAGCCGCTGAAATACTGTCTGGTGTACAGGAAGGAGATGGTGGAGAAAGTGCGGCCTCTGACACGCTGGGCGCGGGCGCTGCAGCCGATGGAGCTTCCCCATCCGGGACACTGGCCGACGGCGTTTATTGTCATCTGCCAGGATTCGGAGATCGATCCCAATCTGAGCCGTTATATGAAGGATGTGGGAATTGTGGCCCAGACGATGCTTCTTGCCGCTGTGGAGCAGGGACTGGGCGGCTGTATGATCGGAAATTTTACAGCAGGAGAGGTGAGTCAGGCGCTGGGACTGAAGGAAAACTATCATCCCCTTCTGGTGGTGGCGTTTGGAAAGCCCCAGGAGAAGATTGTGCTGACGGAAGTTCCGGAAAACGGGGACACCAATTATTACAGAGACGAGAATGACGTGCATTATGTTCCGAAGCGAAAGCTGGAGGATGAAGTGATAGAAGTATGACAGGTCTGGCTGAAGGATAATACAACAGTTCAGTTGGCTGATCTGTTACAGGGCAATGAAACAAAACATAGTATTCCTATTGACAAAGTAGGAAATAAGGAATAAGATACCTGTTAAGCAGGCAGCGGAACGATGCGGAGAAATCCGGAAAGGGGAGAAACGATGGCAAAGATTTATCAGAATGTCAGTGAACTGATCGGGAACACACCGCTTCTGGAACTGAAAGGGATGGAGAAAAAGTATCATCTGAAGTCCCGGCTTCTTGCGAAGCTGGAATATCTGAATCCATCCGGAAGCGTCAAAGACCGGGCGGCGCTGGGAATGATCAGGGATGCGATGGAAACAGGAAGACTTGCCCCGGGAGCGACCATTGTGGAGCCGACCTCGGGAAATACGGGAATCGGCCTGGCAGCGCTGGCGGCCTCCATGGGCTTCCGGCTGATTCTGACGATGCCGGAGACCATGAGCGTTGAGAGGAGAAAGATTCTGAAAGCCTACGGGGCGGAGATTGTTCTGACGGACGGGGCCAGAGGCATGGCAGGTGCGATTGAAAAGGCAAAGGAACTGGTGGACGGGATTCCGGGAAGCTTTCTTCCCGGGCAGTTTGAAAATCCTGCCAACGCCAGGGCGCATTTTGAGACGACAGGCCCTGAGCTGTGGAAAGATACGGATGGAAAGCTGGATATCTTCGTCGCGTCGGTGGGAAGCGGCGGCACAATTACCGGCGCCGGAAGCTATCTGAAAGAGCAGAACCCGGAAATTCATATCATTGCCGTGGAGCCGGAAACCTCGCCGGTGCTGTCCGGGGGAACGGCAGGCGCGCATGCGATTCAGGGCATCGGCGCCGGTTTTGTTCCGGAGGTTCTGGATACGGAGATTTACGATGAAATCCTGACGGCAGACAATGAGGCGCCGTTTCTTATGGGACAGGAGCTGGCGAAAACGGAAGGAATTCTGGTGGGAATTTCCTCCGGAGCCGCGCTGCATGCTGCCATTCGGGTTGCCGCAAGGCCGGAGAATGAAGGAAAAACCATAGTTGTTTTGCTTCCGGACAGCGCGGACCGCTATTATTCCACAGATTTGTTTCCCCAGGTGGAAGACTGACAACAGACAGGCGAAACCGTACTGTAGCGTAACCGTTGTTACAGTTCAGCCAGATGAACGGTTACGCTGTACATGGCTGCAAGGCTGACAATACACAAAAAGGAAGGAATCGGGAACCGTTCAGCCTGCGGAACGGTTGCGAAAGGAGAACAGAATATGAACAGAACAACAAGGGCGGAACGGAAATTACACTTTGAGACACTGCAGCTTCATGCAGGCCAGGAGCAGCCGGATCCGGCAACGGACGCGAGGGCGGTTCCGATTTATGCGACCTCTTCCTATGTATTTCACGACTGCGACCATGCGGCAGCGAGATTTGCCCTGGAAGATGCAGGAAATATCTACGGAAGGCTGACGAACCCGACCCAGGAGGTCTTTGAGCGGCGTATGGCGGCGCTGGAAGGGGGAAGCGCAGCGCTGGCGGTGGCTTCGGGAGCTGCGGCGCTTGCCTATACTTTTGAGAATCTTGCGTCCGCCGGGGATCACTTTGTCTCCGCATGCAATATTTACGGAGGAACTTACAATCTGCTGGCTCACACGCTGCCGGAATATGGTATTACAACCACTTTTGTGGATATTTTTCAGCCGGAACAGGTGGAGGCTGCGATCCGGCCGGAGACGAAGGCGATATTTGTCGAGACGCTGGGAAATCCCCGCTCGGAGGTCGTGGATCTGGAGCAGGCGGCAGAGATTGCGCACAGACACGGCATTCCGCTGGTGGTTGACAATACGTTCGGAACGCCGTATCTGATCCGCCCGCTGGAGCATGGGGCGGATATCGTGGTACATTCGGCGACAAAATTCATCGGCGGTCACGGTACGGCGATCGGAGGAGTGATTGTGGAGGGCGGAACCTTCGACTGGGAAGCCTCCGGAAAATTTCCGTCGCTGACGGAGCCGAATCCCAGCTACCATGGGGTCAGTTTTGTCAAAGCGGCCGGTCCGGCAGCGTTTGTGACGAAGATCCGGGCGATTCTTCTTCGGGATATGGGAGCTACGCTGTCGCCGTTTCATGCGTTCCTGTTTCTGCAGGGGTTGGAGACGTTCTCCCTGCGCGTGGAACGTCATGTGGAGAATGCAGAGAAGGTGGCCAGATACCTCAGCAGCCATCCCCAGGTGGCAGCGGTACATCACCCTTCGGTGACGGAAGATCCCCGTCAGAGAGAGCTGTACCGGAAGTATTTCCCCAGAGGAGTCGGTTCGATTTTTACATTTGAAATCAAAGGAGACGAGAGAAAGGCAAAAAATTTCATCGATCATCTGAAACTCTTCTCCCTGCTGGCAAATGTGGCGGACGTAAAATCGCTGGTGATTCATCCGGCCTCCACAACCCATGCCCAGCTGAACGAGGAAGAGCTGAGGGAGCAGGGAATCGCGCCGAATACCATCCGGCTTTCTGTGGGAACAGAGCATATCGATGATATTCTGGAAGATCTGGAGACAGCATTTCGCAGCTGTTCGGAATAACGGTCGCCCTGCGGAAAGAATGGACCGTCCGGAGACGGCGGGAGGATCAGAAGAAATGGAGACAGATGCATGAAGATTTCAACGAAGGGCAGATACGCGCTGAGAATGATGGTGGACATTGCACAGCAGGGACGGGAATGTCCGGTTGCGCTGCGGGAGATTGCGCAGAGGCAGGGAATTTCCGTGAAATATCTGGAGCAGATTGCAGCAGTTCTGACCCGGGCGGGTTATTTGAAAAGCGTCCGAGGCGCGCAGGGAGGATATATTCTTACGAGGGAACCGAAGGAGTATACGGCAGGTGAAATTCTGCGTCTGACGGAGGGAAATCTGGCTCCGGTGGAATGTCTGGAGGCCGAAAAGAATCTTTGTCCGCGGGCAGAACACTGTACGACCCTGCGGCTGTGGGAAGAGCTGAACCAGGCAGTGCGCCAGGTGGTGGACGGCCGGACGCTTGAAGATCTGGCAGATGAGAAGAGAATGTAACAATACAGAAAAATTGTGACAGTTCAGCCTGCTGAACTGTCACGAAACATCGACATCCTCAGAGGCGGAAACGCACGCGTAGGGTGTCGATATTTTTTATAAATTCTTTGTTTATGCCATCAGCATTTCTCCGGTTCCGGATACTCTGTGCCGAAGGTCTCCACGGTTACGGATGCCATCTTCTGGTCTTCCAGAGGACGATCACGGAAGTCAGTGGCGGTCTCCGCAATTGCATTGACGACGTCCATACCTTCAATTACCTTTCCGAAAGCGGCATAGGCGCCGTCCAGATGCGGAGAGGTTTTGTGCATGATAAAGAACTGGGAACCTGCGGAGTCCGGATCCATTGCCCGTGCCATGGAAAGGACGCCTTCGGTGTGCGCCAGATTGTTGGTCAGAAAGCCGTTCTGAGCGAATTCTCCGGGAATCGAATAACCGGGGCCACCGATTCCCGTGCCCTGCGGATCTCCGCCCTGAATCATAAACCCGCGGATGACACGGTGAAAGATCAGGCCGTCG
>ERZ1643249.4641-NODE-4641-length-11355-cov-4.126637_pt1 | contig 11355 bp, 7 predicted proteins | sample MGYA00579263_ERZ1643249 | MGnify/ENA primary metagenome ERZ1643249 (study PRJEB29033, sample SAMEA4952264) | chicken gut metagenome | biome: Broiler Chicken; feature: Gastrointestinal Tract; material: Caecum | place: Ireland | collected 2018 | study: Broiler...
ATATAAATTTGAAACAGATCAGATATTGGTGTTCCAATGTGGAAGAGATAATGTTATTGACAAAATTGAGAATATTTTTCAGTTTCATGTCAATGTGTATGTCCGGTCCACAGAAGAGAATTTGTATAATGACGGAGAAGTAGCACGGACGTTGGCTAAAGATAGGAAAGATTCCATGGGAATGGATGAACTCCGTATCTACTATGCTGACGGGCAGAAAATCTGTGGGGTCATCAGAGCTACAGACACAGGCTATTATAAGGAAGAAGACTTTTTAAATCGGCTGCGCAAGCAGTTTGGAGAAGACAAAGTATTCTTGAGAATTGTGACAATATTTTAGATTTCAGAAGCAGCAAAGAAAGGTAGAAAAAATGGATAGTATTCGAATCAATGAACTGAAAATCGAGAACGTGAAGAGGGTAAAAGCATTCAGCCTGAAGCCAAATGAGAATGGCCTTACCATTGTAGGCGGAGGAAACCGACAGGGAAAGACCAGTGTGCTGGACGCAATCGCCTGGACGCTGGGAGGAGATAAATACCGTCCTTCCATGCCGCAGCATGAGGGGGCAGAATCTCCTCCGTATCTGCGTGTTGAACTGTCCAACGGCTTGATTGTAGAAAGAAAAGGGAAGAATTCCGATCTGAAGGTGACAGATCCGAATGGAACCAAAAGCGGACAACAGCTGTTAAACAGCTTTGTTGAGCAGCTGGCCTTGGATCTCCCCAAATTTCTCTACAGTTCCAATAAAGAGAAGGCACAGATCCTGCTCAAAATCATTGGAGTAGGTGATAAGCTGAAAACACTGGACAATGAGGAACAGAAACTGTATCAGGAACGTCTTACGGTCGGACGGATTGCCGAGCAGAAGCGCAGCCACGCGAATGAACTGATTTTCTTCCCAGGTGTTCCAGAAGAACCTGTTTCCGCGATGGAACTGTTAAAGCAGCAGCAGGAAATTATAAAGAAGAATGAGGAGAACAGAAAAAAGAGGGAGGAGTTTGAAAAACTGCAGGAAAAGGCACGAAGAATCAATGAGCAGATCTCTGAGTTGATGGCGCAGCAGGAGCAGGTACTTAGCCGGCTGGAAACAGTTCGTCGAGAAACCGACGCTCTTATCGACGAATCCACCGAAGAAATCGAGGAAAAAATTCAGATGGTAGATGAAACGAACCGGAAAGTTCAGTCCAATCTGGAAAAGAAAAAAGCGGATGAGGAAGCGGCAGAGTACGAAGATGATTACCGTGATTTGACAGGACGCATTGAAAAAATACGCAGCAACAAGAAGGAACTCCTGGATAATGCAGATCTTCCGTTGCCAGATTTAACTGTAATTGATGGAGAGCTGGTTTACCGTGGACAGAAGTGGGACAATATGTCCGGAGCGGAACAGTTGATCGTCGCAACATCAATTGTCCGGCGGTTGAATCCTAAGTGTGGCTTTGTCTTAATCGACAAATTAGAACAAATGGACTTAGAAACGCTGAAAGAATTTGGTGCCTGGCTGGAGCGAGAAGGCCTTCAGGCCATCGCTACACGGGTTTCCACAGGCGATGAATGCAGTATTATCATTCAGGATGGCTGTTCTGCAGTCCGTAACACTGATTAAACACTTTAGAACCTATGGGGGTATCCATGGGTTCTTTTTCTTTTTTTAAAAAAAATTTTAAAAATTTCAAGAATTAAAATAAAAACATCTCAAGTGGCGTCCTTATATATGTAGCATGGAAAAAAATACGGTTTATTGGAGGAAAAATCAATTTCTTATTATTTTTTGTTTTTTAATCCCCCCACAACCGTATACACTCTTGAAAGACGTTTCAAAGGAAAAGTTTTAATCGAGAAAGAAGGAGGTCTTTATTATGAAACGTAATGTAAGGTCAGGCGCCATGATTTCCCTGTGCGCCTTGCTCTTAATTTCTACAGCAGGGTGTGGAAGGACTCTTAAAGCTGAACCCGAAACATCAGCTCCGGCAGGCACAGAGATTGAGGATGTGCTTGAAAAAAGCCAGGACCATGAACATAACATAGAATCAGAGGTCGTAACAGAAGCTGACTGCTCTCATGAAGGAGAGGTACGAAACTATTGTACCGTTGACGGATGCGATTACGAGTATACTGAAACAGTAGAAAAGGCCGCTCATACACCGGGAGAAGTTTCTTATCTTTATGATGGTATTGGCGGACACTATGAAGGACAGAAGTGTACTGTCTGCGGAGAAATTGTAGAGGTTCACTTTGTCGCAGATGAATCTGCACAGCCTGATAATAAAGATACCTCTGGTGTAGATGCTAATGTCGGAAGTAGCGATGAAACAAACTCTGGAAATGGCGGGAATGGACAGGCAGATAACTCTGGGCCCAATTCTGGTACCAGCAGCTCCAGCGAAAATACGGATGATGGAAAAAATAACACAGATTCTGAAGGTACTCCAGCTCATACCCATACTTACGAAAAGGTTGTAACACAGGCTCCTACATGCGGAAAAGCAGGAGTTATGACTTACACCTGTGTCAATGGGGATTACTCTTATACAGAGGAAATTCCGGCAACCGGAGAGCATGCCTATGATGAAAGTGTTGTGACAACAGAGCCTTCCTGCGAAGAAGAGGGGATCCGTACATTCACCTGCGGCGTGTGCGAGGCATCCTATACAGAAGCTATTCCAGCAACAGGCCATGCATGGGACGATGGAGTTGAAACTCAGGCTCCTACCTGCAGTGAGGAAGGAATCAAAACCTTTACCTGTATAAATGATTCTTCACATACATATACAGAGCCGATTGCTACTATTGAGCATGCTTGGGATTCCGGAGTGAAAACAAAAGAAGAGACATGTACAGAAGATGGAGTAACCACTTACACCTGTACTGTTTGCGGAGAAACCTATACAGAACCTGTGGCAGCATCTGGTCATTCCTATAGTGAAGGAGTTATCACGAAGGATCCGGAATGTGAAGTTTTGGGAGAAAAAACTTATTACTGCACCAAATGCGGAAACTCCTATACGGAAGAGATCCCGGCGACCGGACATGATTATGAAGCTACTACAATAAGAGATGCCAGCTGTACCGAGGATGGGCTCATTATGTATGAGTGCAAAAATAATCCGGCACATAGTTATTCTGAGGTTGTTTTTCAAACCGGACATGACGATGGTATTTGGGAGACAGTAAAAGAGGCAACTTACACGGAATCTGGATTACGGGAGCTTCGTTGTACGAAGTGTCATGCTCTTCTGGACACGGAAATACTGGATGTCCTGCCGCATGAGCATAATTACACTCTTTCGTCTGAAACAGCGGCAACCTGCACATACAATGGCATCAAAGTGTATACCTGTTCTATCTGCGGAGATTCATATGAAGAAACAGTAGAAGCGTCTGGGCATGAGTATGTATGGGAAACCACAAAAGCTTCATCCTGTGCAGAAAATGGACTGGAATCTTACATTTGCGCAGTTTGCGGTGATATTTCGGAAACTAAAGAGATTCCTGCATCTGGACATACGGAGAGTGATTGGATCATTGACTCTGAAGCCGGGTGTACCAGTGAAGGTTCTAAACATACAGAATGTACAACATGTGGCACCACCCTGAAGACCGAAGTCATTCCTTCCAACGGGCATTCCTGGGGTGATCTGGTTATTACCAAAGAAGCAACCGAGGAGGAAGAGGGCGAAGGTTATTATGAGTGTGCAAATTGTGGAGAAAAAAAGTATGTTACTATCGACAAAACTGAGCCGCATACACACGATTATGAGATGACTGAGGAAACTGCTCCGACGTGTACGGATGAAGGTTCCAAAACTTATACTTGTACCATCTGTGGAAACAGCTATTCAGAATCCATCGCCAAGATTCCCCATACACCGGGAGACTGGGAAGTGGTAGCTGAGGCGACAGAAGAATCTGAGGGTGAAAGAGTCCAGAAATGCACGGTATGCCAGACTATTGTTAACACTGAGGTTATTCCAAAGCTTGAGCATACACATCAGTATGAAGTAAGCGAGGAGAAAGCCGCTACCTGCGAAGAGGATGGATATATTATCTATGTATGCAGTGAATGTGGAGAAAGTTATGAGGAGAAGAAGGCTGCATTCGGACATGACTATGAACTGACCGACAGCAAGGCAGCTACCTGTACGGAAGGCGGGTATATGGTTTACACCTGTAAGAATGACAGCAGCCACGTCAACCGTGTAACACTTGATAAGCTTAACCATAACTATGTAGAATCCGATAGAAAAGCTGCAACCTGCACGGAGGACGGTTATATTGAATACACCTGTCAGAACTGCGGTGATTCCTATCAAGAGCCGATTGCACATACTGAACATGACTATGAGTGCGTTGAAACCGTTGATGCAACCTGTGAATTGAATGGTTACAAACTCTATCGGTGCAAAAACTGCGGTGATGAATACAAAGAGACAATTTCTTCCGAAAACGGACATGATTATGCATGGGTCGTTACAAAGGAAGCAAGCCTTGGCGTAAATGGAGAAAAGGCATATAAATGCACGGTTTGCGGCAACGTATCTAAAACGGAAGAAATCCCGATGCTCATGACAGACGGGACAGATCATGTATACCAGATCTGTACTGGTTTCGATGATAACGGAGATCCCGTTTTGGTAAAAGTTATCGGACACTTTGAGACAGAAGCTGCAGCAAAAATCGCAGATAAAGTCAATGAGCTGCGTGAGAGCAGTGGACTGAGTGCATTAAATGTCATCACCAGTGGAAGTCTGCAGAATTTTGCAAATGTAAGAGCGACAGAAATTGTGTACGACTGGAGCCATACCCGTCCGACAGATTCTTCATCTGTTGGAACCGCATGGCAGCTTGGTGAGAATATCGCGAAGAATGGATACGGAACAAAGGATCCGGATACGATTGCCACAGCACTGTTTGACCAGTGGTATTTAAGCTCTGGTCATTTAGCCAATATGGTAAGAGATAACTATAAGAATATTTCTGTCTCTGTGTTTGCCCAGAAGACCAGCATGGGATATCTCTACTATGGCGTTCAGAATTTCACTTTAAGTGAAAACTGGGCCAAATATTCCGGTGATTCCTGGGATACTCTGATTGGAAATTATTAATATGGATTCACTATTCGAAAGAACCCTGCGATTTTGCGGGGTTCTTTTTTTTGAGTGTTGATAGAAATTCCTGTTTTAGGTTACATCCTTAAAAACTAAAAAAGGATGGTGATCTTTGGTGGCAAAAATCGAAGACAAAGTATTGGACCGGGTAGAAAATGTGAAGCAGAATGATTTTGCAATCCGCAATATTCTCCTGATTGTTGTGTTTGTCGTATATCTCGCTCTCATGTATCTCGTAAGCCTTTTTTTGCAGCTTGTATCATTCCAGTTGGATACGCTTGGCTATTTTGCTGTGCTGCATAAAACACTTACAGTAATCAGCGGCGGAAAGGTAATTTTGGCTTTTATTACGATACTCTTTCTTATAGCAGAAACAGCATTATTCCTTGTTTTTAAGGGCGTTACTGTAGAGAGCAAGGCGGATTATACGTATGCGGATAATGGCAATTATGGTACAAGCAAATTCTTATCACTGGATGACTATAAAAAATTTCTACAGATAACAAAAAGCTCGGTAGAGACAGATGGGATTATTTTGGGAATTGATCCGGACACGAAACAAGTAGTTTCCATTCCGAAAAATCATCCTCACAACAGGAATATTTTTATCTGTGGCTCACAGGGAACATCCAAGTCCATCGCGTTTTCACGCACAATGGTAATGCAGTGTGCTATGCGTGGAGGTGGAGAAAGCATATTCCTGACAGATCCAAAAGGGGAACTATATCGTGATCTTGCGCTTTTTCTGAAATTTATGGGATACAAGGTCTATCAGTGGAATACTGTTAACCGCTGGAGTTCCGATGGCTGGGATATGCTGCAGGAGGTGCATGGCGATGAACCTTATGAAAACATTGACATTCTGGTTAACACGATCATAGCCAATACCGGCGGCCCGGAAGCGGGAGATTTCTTCGATAATATTGAGGGACTGCTGCTGAAAGCGGTCTGTCTTTATGTCCTTGCAAAATATCCAAAAAAAGACCAGAATTTTGGTTCTGTATATAATTTAATTCAATCCAAATCGAGTGAAGAATTGGACACCATGTTTTCTGAACTGTCGTCCTCCGATGATTACGCTTCCAAACTTGCTTTTGGGGCATATAATCTTTTTGCAAAGTCTCCTACAAACAAAGGCAATGCTATTCTGGGACTTGGCTCCCGGCTTTCCGCTTTTTCTACGGAAGTCGTTCAGAAAATGCTTTCTCAGCCTGATATTAATGTTGAAAACCTCGGTAAAGAAAAAACAGCAATATTCTGTATTGCATCAGACACCAATTCAACCTATGCGGTGTTGAATGCACTCCTTACTTCGATAACCTTTATCAAGGTTATGGCCTATGCGGACAGAAACGGCGGAAAATGTGATATTCCGGTTCATTTTATTTTGGATGAATTTGTAAATATCGGAATTATACCAGATTTTACCAAAAAGCTCGGAACCGCTCGTTCCAGAGATATAGGAATGACCATTATCGTACAGAACATGCCCCAGCTTGAGAATCGGTATCCCAAAGGGCAGGCAGAAGAAATTGTAGGCGGCTGCGATTTTCGTATTCTCCTGGGCGCCAATGACAGAGAAACTGCAAAATATTTTTCAGACTTGATTGGTTCTGCCACAATTGACGTTGTTACAAACAAACGCAGTGCTACCACGAGTCCCTTTTCCACTACAACTTTGTCTGGAGTTGAAGGAGTGAGTGAAGGTTCAGGTCAGCGCTCCTTAATTATGCCGGAAGAAATCCTTCGAATGGACACGGATCAGCTGCTGCTGATTGTAAGAGGCCAGCAACCTATCCGGCTTCAAAAATACAAGTATTTTTATGATCCCAATGCGCTTCTTCTTCGCATGTATCGTGCTTCGGATGTAATCCCTGATTGGGCGGTCGCTAAGGATGGGACCTATTTGAGAAATGGAAAGAAAATTACAGAAACCAGAGCTCAAATGGAAACAAGAATTATGAGGGATCCTTCTAAATTTGTGGTTCAGGATTCCCAAAGATGGGGACCACAGAGAAGTGATTTGATTAAGTCCTTTTATAGGATGAAAAAGAAATATAGGGGAGAGGAGTCATTCCCTAATGGCATGCCCATCAAAGTATTTGATTCCTTTATCCTTGGTGGAGCGAAAGAAAGCGACTTTACCTTTGATGATGAATCAAAGTCCAGTAAATCCAATGGATTGATTCGGTTTTTCAATAATTTTATGGATAAACTGAAGAAATTGTTTGGAAAAGAAATGACTAAAAAGAAAGAAGAAGATCTGGGTTCAGGTTCTGACCATAATAATCCGATGCTTGATATCCCTGGAATTGATTTTCTCAATAAGACGAATGCATCTGATGACAATTCTTCTGAGGCTGGAACAGAACAGGAATTTTATAGAGAACTGGATGAATCAGAAGAAGATGAGGCCTCCAACTTCTGGAATGCCAAAGATAAGTCAACAGAGAGCAAAAAAACAGAAGCGCAGGAGATACCTTTAAAGAGCAACATACCGGCAGAAGAATCACATGAAACGAAGCCAACTGCGCCTAAAAAGAATGTGGAACCACGGCAGAGGGGCAAAGGTAAAAATGAACATAATTCGGGAAAAGAGACTGCTATATCGGATATAACTCCTGACGAAAAGAAAGAGGATTCTTCCGATGTTGGCTTCCTGTTTCCCTGATTATGTCTGAAAGGAATGGAACCTGCGGTTATGGTTGTAGAAAAAAATTTGTGATCAAAATATTTATATAAAAATGATTGGCTTTTTAGACCAATCATTTTTTTTACGAATTTTTGGTATTTCGAAAGAAATCTCAAAACAAGGTTAATCACAGAAAAACTTGTTGAAAGGAGATTTTAAATATGCCTAGAGTAATTACTGCAAACCCGACAAGAAGTGACAATATGATTTTGTCAGAGAATGAACAGAAAGCTGCTGTGCTCCATTCTCTTCGTGATTCTATGATCCGTCATAAAATGTTGACAGGAATCGTTTCGTCCATCGACCATGTTGACTCTGCTGACGGTACACAGAATTATGTTACTGTGATGTATAATGGAGTAGATGTCATCATTCCAATTGCCAAAATGGGATTTACGAAGGAAGCCATGGCCGACGAACACCGTGCTAATATGACTGCCAACTCAATGGCCGGAGCAGAAATTGATTTCATCGTTGAGCATGTAGATACAGATCGAGGTGTTGCAACTGCTTCCCGTGAAGCTGCAATGAAGCAGAAAGCTAAGGATTTCTTTGTAGGAGATGGAGAGCGGCCGGCAATTGTGACTCCTGGACAGCTTGTGGAAGCGAGAATTATTGGTGTAATGCGGTATTCTCTTCGTCTGGAGGTTCTTGGAATTGAAAAGTATGTGAATGCCAGAACGCTGAACAGAGAGTGGATTTCTGATTGCACGAAGAAGTACGAGATCGGCGGCGTCATCATTGTGCGTGTCACGAAGATCGATGCTTCTGGAGAAGAGCCCGATATTACCATTGAAGGTGCTAAAATCCACGATCCATTTAAGTCCGGATGTAAAGTGGGTGGCCGCTATGTGGGAGAAATTACCGGATATGATAAGGGAAGGTTCTTCATCCACCTGGATAATGGCACAAATGCCTTGGCACACAGCAGCGCAAGCATGGAGGATTATCTGCCGAAACCGAAGGATATTGTTGCATTTGTTGTTTCCAGGATTCAGACGGAAAATGATATTGATACTGCCACAGGCAAGATTGTCAGGGTGATTCGTAGAAGCCATACCGTATAATCATTTTAGAGTCACAGCCTGTCATATTAGACAGGCTGTGTACAAAAATAAGAAAGGAAGGATTGACCAGATGGATAATTATAACGAAGAGTTTCCCTGGAAAAAGCTTCTTGAAGCAGAGCCTCACGATACAGGAAGGCGACCTGACTTTCAATGGCTTCTTCAAACAGCACTGCCTCAAGAGAATGATAAGGATAAAAAAGCAAGTTCAATGCCTGAAACAGATACAGTGAAAGAGGAAGGAAACATCGTATCTGTGGAAGAATTGCCGGTTGAAAATGACGAACTGGAAGAGCCTGAAGAATATATTGAACCGGAGACGCCTGGAGTCACAGAGTCCGTGACTGATGAATTTGAGGAATCAGGAATAGATTCAGAAGAAGAAACGGAAGAATTTGACGATACTTTTTATGAAGAAAGCCTTTCCGAGGAAGAAGCGGCGGTAGATGAAACCTTAGAAGAAATTCCGCAGGAAGGAAATGAGCCATATACAGGTGAATTTATTAATATATCACCCTCTCAGGATGTCATGTTCCGGCACCTTAATTTGTCAGAAAAACATAAGAAATATGGTATTGTAGGTGTAATCCTTGCGATTTTGTTCCTGCTGCCATGTGCAACAGGATCTATCGCGGCAGTAGGCTCTTTGATTTCGGCAATTATGATGGCAGTATACAGTGTTAAGCAGTTTCAAACCTCGAAGGAAGAGGAATCTTTTGTCTCAGACACAAAGCGCGGTTATCTTAGGATAGAAGGAGGCATCCTGCACTGTGAGCAGGGAGTAGGAACTCAGTATGAAGAAATTCATATTCCTTTGGTAAAAATAAAAGAGATTCTGACGATGGGGAATATGTCTACGAGATACCTTGTACTCGGCTTCGCATCTGACGCTGCCAAGATGCTTGTAAATGGTATTGCCGTTAACGAAGGAATTTTTGAAATTCGTGGAGGAATTTACGAGGAGCCTGACTGGAACATGTTTATTAAACTTCTGCAGCATGAATTGCCAAGCGGCATTGCAATAAAAGATGAAGTATGGGAAAACACCAAGAACCGCACGAAACTGCTTCTGATTATAGGTATTGTAATTGCAGTTCTCTCTTTAATTTTACAGATTCTTATGGTTCTGGGTGTCGTTAATTTCGTTCTGTGAAATACGAATCCCCCGGGGAGACCGGGGGATTCTGTACGTTATACACTTAATGCCTTATAACTGTTATTAAGGAAAATCATATACATGATAGATGCTATCAGAGAAAGAATTCCTGTTATCAGGCTACCAATTGCTGCAATAGCAAATCCAAGCAGCGGAATGAGAGAAATAACAGAGAGTATGATGGCGATTACATAGCATACCAGATTGATTTTCCAGACCGTACGCCCTTTTCCTGCGATTTCCGGCTGTCTCTGCATATCCATCACCTCTGCAACCGACATACATACTGCCCGAACAATCAGAAGCGCGAATATGTCATTTACAATCGTTAAAATGGTACCAAGGACTCCGCTTCCAAAGAGTCCAGCAATCACACTGACAATGAGCTGCACAATGGTAAGAGTAAATGCGTTTTTACATCCCTCGATGTCTTTCCCGGCATTGTTTAATCCGATCAAGGAAATAACCAAAAAGACAAGGGAGCCGAGCACTCCAATGATTCCGAGAATCGGAATAATGGCAACTACAGCACAGATGATAGCTCCAATTTCCGCGATGAACATTTTCTTAAGTCCAGAAGCAGCGTTTTCATAGGTTTGCATAAAAAATTTCCCCCTATAAAATTGTTTTGATGGTTCTACTGGTTTTCATTATACTATTTCAATTGTAAAACCGCAATGGCATCCTACTCCTTTCTGTTCTTTGTTATATAACCTTCGCTGCGTAAATTCTTTTGTCTGTTCCAAAATTTGCATGAAAAAACGGCAGGAAAATTTCTTCTCCCGCCGTTCTGGATACAATAAAATAAAATTAAGCAGGCGCTGTTCTCAAAAGAATACTATCTGCTCCTCTTTTCAGGTATCTTTTATCGATGATATTCTTTTTTAGCAACTGCTTTCCTGCTCGGATTCTTGCACGATACGCCTGCTGGTAATCAAGTCCATGTTCTTTTGTGTACTCCATGAAGTTATTATAAATTTTGGCATAGTCTATACATGTTGCTGCGAATCTCTCAGAGTTTTCTGCCATTCTGCTCACTCCAGGAAGCTGTTTGCATGCCTTCATAAATGTACATTCTTTCATATTTTGTCCTTTCTGCCCATTGGGGCGACAAAAGGCTGTTGTTCCATTTCTTAATTAGAATCAGCAGCCCAGTTCGTTGATTTGGTTTTCAATATATTTTCGATTTCTACTTAACCTGACTTCCGAATTTATTTCTGCCTGAATCGTTGATCGGGAGCTAAATATTCGGAATATCAGGTTAATAAATTTGTCGAACAACCATTACCAAAACCAATCAAAGAAAGGAGAAGCATATGTCTGACCATTTT
>ERZ1643249.4644-NODE-4644-length-11350-cov-5.071448_pt1 | contig 11350 bp, 6 predicted proteins | sample MGYA00579263_ERZ1643249 | MGnify/ENA primary metagenome ERZ1643249 (study PRJEB29033, sample SAMEA4952264) | chicken gut metagenome | biome: Broiler Chicken; feature: Gastrointestinal Tract; material: Caecum | place: Ireland | collected 2018 | study: Broiler...
AGAAAATGCTCCTATGCTAATACTTGATGAAGCTACCAGTAGTGTAGATACTCGAACTGAAATTTTAATTCAAAATTCAATGGATAAATTGACCGAAAATAGAACCTCATTTGTAATCGCTCATAGACTGTCGACTATAAAAAATGCTGATATAATACTTGTCATGAAAGATGGCGATATCATAGAGATGGGCAATCACGAAGAATTGCTAGCGAAACATGGTTTTTATGCAGAATTATATAACAGTCAGTTTGAAGAAGTATAGATTAAAGAATCCTAAAATTTTAGGATTCTTTATTTTTTAATTAAAATGAAAGGTAAAATAGCTGCAATTTATTAATGTTATATTTTTATATAATAAAAAATAAAATTGAAAATATTTTAATTGTTTGTTATAATGATGTTATGAAATTATCTAATGAAGTAAAATTTGTGATTAATAAGTTGGAACAAGCAGGTTATGAAGCATATTTAGTTGGTGGTGCTGTGCGTGATTTTTTACTTCATCATGAAAATAATGATATAGACATTACTACAAATGCAAAACCAGAAGAAATAAAAAATGTATTTAAGGATTATCACTTAATAGAAACAGGTTTAAAGCATGGAACAGTCACTTTAATTTACAATCATCAACCAATAGAAATTACGACTTATCGAATAGATGGAGATTATATAGATAACCGCCACCCAAATCTTGTAAAATTTACCAATTCATTGAGGGAGGACTTGCTTAGGAGAGATTTTACAATCAATGCTATGGCTTATAATAAAAAATTAATTGATTATTTTGGAGGTAAAGAAGATTTAAAAAATAAACTAATTCGAGCAGTGGGTGACCCAAATCAACGAATGAAAGAAGACGCATTGCGAATATTAAGAGGATTGCGATTTGCTAGCATATTAAACTTTCAAATAGAAGAACAAACTATCATTGCTATGCGAGAGAATAAGCAACTTTTGCTAAACATTTCTAATGAAAGAATCCAAAATGAATTGAATGAAATATTGTTAGGTGATAATGTAAAAGAAGTTTTGCTACGATTTTCGGATATTTTTTCCGTTGTTATTCCAGAGTTAAACAAAATAATTGGTTTTAATCAATATAACAAATATCATATATATGATGTTTATACTCACTCTGTTTATGCTTTAAGTTCATCAACAAAAGACTTGATTGTTAGATTAACATTGTTGTTTCATGATATAGGAAAACCATCGGTATTTACAATGGACGAAAGTGGTAATGGACATTTTTATCAACATGCGTTAGAGAGCGAAAAGATTACACGAAATATACTTAATCGTCTAAAATATGATAATGATACAAAAAATCAGGTCATTACTCTAATTAAATATCATGATGTAGTATTAAATGACGATATCAAAACAGTTAAACGTTGGTTGAATCGTTTAGGTGAAGATTTATTCAAAAAACTGATAGAAGTTCAAATTGGAGATAATTTTGGTCAAAATCCAGAATATAGAGATAGACAAATTAGATTGAATAAAATAAAAGAACTTATAGATAAAGTTGTAGCAGAAAACAACTGTTTTAGTTTAAAACAATTAGCGGTGAATGGCTTTGATATGATAAAATTGGGATATATTGGTTCTCAAATAAAAGAAGCATTAAACTTTGCGTTAGATTCAGTAATAAATGAAAAGATAGAGAATGACAAAGATAAAATTTTATCTTATATCAAAGTTCATTTCATAAATAATAATTAAAATTTTGGCGTATAATTTAATTAGAATTATTGAAAAAATTATTATTTTTAATTACCATATAGAAAATAAAAAAAATGCCATATTTATGGCATTATTTTTTAAAGTTTTCTTTAAATCGAATTAGATTTTCAACTATAATTTCTTTTGCTTTCTTAGAATCACCAAGAGATTCGACTTTAACTTCTTTATCTTCAAGTTGTTTATAAACCGATAAAAAGTGTTGCAATTCATCAAATATATGTTTTGGTAGTTGTGCGATATCTGTATAACAGTTATATTGTGGGTCACCAAAAGGTATAGCAATAATCTTTTCATCTTTTTGCTTGATATCTGTCATGATAACTACACCAATAGGATAGCATCTAACCATACATAATCTTTCAAGAGGCTGGCTACACAAAACAAACACATCAAGAGGGTCATTATCCTCACTAAGAGTCAAAGGTATGAAACCGTAATTCATAGGGTAGTGGGTGCTAGTATATAGGACTCTATCCATAAGTAAAAGTCCAGTAGATTTATCTAATTCATATTTTGTTTTGTCTCCTTGCTGTATTTCAATACATGCTAAAAAATCATCAGGTTTAATTCTTGAAGCTTCTATATCTGTCCAAATGTTCATATTTTTTCCTTTTATTAAAAATATTATATCATAAATTGCAATTATTGTCATTATATTATTGACTACAAATTATTAGATTTTATATAATTTTACTAAAATAATTAATTTTTAAGCATTTTTTACAAATATTTAAAATTTCTACCAAAAAATTTATTAATTATGTTAATATTATTTAAACTAAGTGTTTTCTTTAATTTATGAAACGATTATTTGGAATAGGAAGTTCATTATTCATATATTCAATTATCCCAATTCTTTCATGGGTAGTTCTTTCATTTATATTAGACGATAGTAGGATAGCAAATGTATTTTCTATTTGCTATGCAATTCAATTTGTTTGGTCGATATTTAAATGTCTGTTCGGTTCAGGTGCCAACATTAGAAAGGAAAAAGAACACGATAATAATGCAACATGGAATGGAATTTTTTGGGGAACAATTTTTGCGATTATTGTGTTTTCAATTCCTATAATATTTGTAGACAAATATATAAATTTTTTCCGACAGGATGCAGAATTTTATAGAATATATGTCATATATGGTATTACACAGTTATTTGTTCAAACTCTCTTACAATTTATAATCGAAAAATTATACTTTGAAGATAAAGAAAAATTAGCAAATATTCATGTTTTTGTGTTCAATATTTTAAATTTTTTGATTCTTATTATATTATGTGCTTGTATTAAAAATACTTTTATCGCATTGATTGCCACATTGGCTGTATTATTGATTTATGTAATATGTCTGTATGTTTGGCAATTTCAAAAATTTAAAATTGATTTCAAATTTTTTAAAAACATAAAATATGAGTCTGCGAATTTGTTCAATGCGCTTTTTATGCTAATAATTTATTTATTCGGATATAGAAATGCATTTAGTGCAGGGGAAGAATATCTTTTAGCACTGAATATTGTGGCTCTATGTACAGATGCACAGTGGGATATGCTGACTGCTTATGATATTGTGGCGAAAGTTGATATATCTAAAAATAGATATAATTATGCTTCCGAAATAAAAAAAGCATATATATTTACAATTATAGTTGGTTTATCAAGCGTTATAATGTCATTAATACTGGTGTCATTTATAAATGTTTCTGCAAAATTGCTTATCACTTATTTAAGTTTTCAAATAATAGGAATGTTTTTGGATACATATACTTCTATATTATCAATTTATACCCAGATTGAATATTCACCAATTATTAATACAGTGCTTAATTTATCTACCATGATAATTAGAACTATTTTATCACTATTAATATTGTCACCTTATTGTACGGATATTGGACAAATAAGTCAAAGTGTAATATTATTTATTTCATTTATTGTACTAAGATTTTCTAAATATAAAGTAGTTGAAAACAAATTGATTGTTAAAGAGAATTTACATGGTAAAATTCAAACAAAAAATCAAGATAAAAACTAAAATTAGTTAAATCAAAAATAAAATTTTGCCTTAATTACATATAATTAATAAATTTATATACATTTTTAATTTTTTTTGGTATCATATAAAAGAAAAAATAATTTCAAATATGAAACGTCTATTTAGCATTGGAAGTGGCCTATTTATATACTCAATAATCCCCGTTCTATCGTGGATTATTCTTTCTTTTGTATTAGGAGATGACAGGATAGCAAATGTATTTTCAATTTGTTATGCATTTCAATTTGTCTGGATAATATTTCGCTGTTTTTTTGGCTCTGGCGCAAATATCCGAAAAGAGAAAGAACATGATAAAAACGCAGTTTGGAATAGCGTTTTTTGGGGCACAATTTTTTCAATAATTATATTTTCTTTGCCAATAATATTTATAGATGAATATATCACATTTTTTGGTCAAAATATTGACTTTTACAAAATCTATGTAATTTATGGGATAGCACAATTATTTGAACAAACATTAGTGCAATTTATTATAGAAAAACTATATTTTGAAGATAAAGAAAAACTGGCAAATATTCATCTATTCAGTTTTAACATTATCAATTTTTTAATTGTAATTTTGCTATGTGCGTGTATTCCAAATACCTTTGTTGCATTGTTGATTACTCTTGGCATAATGTTAATATACGTAGTTTGTTTATACATTTGGCAGTTTGAAAAGTTTAAAATTGATTTCAAATTTTTTAAAAATTTACGTTATGAATCTAGCAATATTATCAATGCACTTTTTATGTTTGTAATTTATACTTTTGGTTATAGAAATGCTTTTCAGGCGGGCGAGGAGTATTTGCTTGCTTTAAACTTGGTTGCACTTTGCACTGACACGCAGTGGGACATGTTGACGGCACGTGATACAGTGGCAAAAGTTGATATCGCAAAGAATAGCTATAATTACAAAAAAGAAATGCGTAATGCGTATTTTTATACTATTATTTTAGCATTATCGAGTGTTATCATGACTTTTATATTGGTTGCTTTTATTGATGTTTCTATACCTATTGTGGTTGTTTATTTGTTATTCCAAGTTTTAGATATGATGATGGATACATATGCTGTAATTTTAGGGATTTATACTCAGATTGAATACTCTCCTGCGCTTAATACTACATTAAATATTTTTACGATGGTATTATGGACAATACTTTCAGTATCTATTATGTCACCATATTGTACGGATATTGGAAGGATTTCACAGAGCATTGTTTTGTTTGTAGCATTTATTCTTATAAGATTTATAAAATATAAAATTGTAGATGGAAAATTGATAGTAAAAAATAAAAATAATAAATCTCAAAATTCAGAGAATCGAGAAATTAGTGAGGATTAGTAGATTTCATATAAGGTTCAAATCAATAAGTAATAAAAGGATATATAAAATAAAATTGATAACAATATGTTAAATTATTTGTATAAAATATTATTAAGATTATTAAAATATTGATAAATTCAACAAAATTGGGTGAAATTCAACCGTTAGTTGAGAAAAAAATATTAAATTTTTGATATTCGCATGCTATAATGTAAATGTCGAAAAGGAGAAGAACCTTGAAAAAGTATGGAAAAACAATAGCAAAATTGCGAAAAGAAAAAGGGTTAACGCAAGAACAACTTGGGAAAAAACTGAACATATCTTATCAAGCGATATCAAAATGGGAAAACGATTTGTCTGAACCAAGTTTGGATACTCTTGAGAACTTGTCGAAAGTATTTGGCATTACATTGACAGAATTCTTTGAAATTGCTAATGGTTCAAAAATTGCAAATAAAAATAGTAATGAAATAGTTAAGGAAGAATTAGTAAATACTAAAACAAATTTTTTGCAATCAAAACCTTGGTATTTTATTGCAGCATTGAGCGCAATAGTGGTAGTTCTCGCTCTATGTGCATTTTTGATTCCTGTCAAATATTCAAGCAGTAAAATTTATAAAATGGTAGACCCATCAGTTTTCTGCATAACAGCACAAACTCCTACGGAAAAATTGGCAGGGTCTGGGTTCTTTATAAATGATTCTGGCTTGGCGGTGACAAATTATCATGTAATCAAAAATTCAACCAGTGGAGAAATTCAACTGAACAATGGTAAAACTTATAAGATAAAAAGTATAGTTGGTTGTGATGAAAATTTAGATGTAGCAATAATACAAATAGATATCAAACATTCACAATCAGTTAGATTAGGCGATAGCAATAAAATTTCTGTTGGAGATACTGTCTATGCGATTGGCTATCCAGAATCATTTGAATTGGGGAGTGCCAATAGTACTTTTACACAAGGAATTATTTCAAAAACCTCTTATACATATGAAGGCAACAATTACATACAGACGACAGTTGATATGACACATGGCAACAGCGGTGGAGTGCTAGTAAACGAAGAAGGTAAAGTAATAGGAATTACAACCTTAATGCTAACTGACGGCATGGTTGATTATATGAATATGGCAATTCCGATTAATAAAATTAAGGACATAAAAAGAGATATAAATTTACCACTTAAAGAATATTTTGAGAACTTTTTAGATGTTTATATCTATGATGAAAATTCATCATTATTAGAAATTGAAGAAATTTATAAAGGTAAACGTTTAGAAAATTACATAAAAACAGGATATATTTTTGGAGGCTATTATCTAGATTCAAGTTTCATTGAGCCGTTTGATGTAAATCAACCTATTGAAGAATCAATATCATTATATGTAAAACTAACTCCTATCACTTATACAATCACCTTTGATGCCAACGGTGGATTTGGCAGTATGGAAAAGCAAGAATTTACATATTCTATTGGACAAAATCTCAATAAATGTTTGTTTAAAAAATCTGGATACATGTTTAAAAACTGGATTTATAATGGTCAGACTTTTACAGATGAAGAATTTGTTAATAATTTAACAAGTGATGATAAAAATGAAATTGTTTTAAAAGCACAATGGGACGTTTTGATTTACACAGTTGTCTTTGATGGCAATGGAGCAAATAATACGACAATGGACAATTTGTTAATCAAATATAATGAAAAAGCAAATTTACTACTTAACGAATATGAAAAAGCAGGCTATGAATTTTTAGGTTGGTCATATAATGGTAGCACTTTCAGCGATGGGCAAGAGGTGTTTAATTTAACAGACACTGAGAGAACAATAACTTTTTATGCGATATGGTCTCCTATTGATTTCACTGTCGTTTATTATTTAGATGGTGGAGTAAACAATTCGTCTAATATTAAAACTTATAGTGTTTTATCAGAACCTTTCACTCTTTTGGAGGCGACTAAATATGGATTCACTTTTGAAGGTTGGTACGATTCAGAATATTATTCAAATCGTGTGGATAAAATTCTGCCAACTATATGTAGAAATTTAACACTTTATGCAAAATTCAGCGCTACAAAATATAATATTAATTATCAACTTGATGGCGGTCAATTGACTCTATCAGAGGAGGATAAATATTATACAATTTTGGATAGACATAACATTGATGTGGCACCAACTAAAAAATATTATACTTTTGACGGTTGGTATGACAATGCTGATTTTACTGGCGAAAAAGTGACAAGTATACCTAAGGGAAATGTTGGAGAAGTCACTCTATATGCAAAATATACTCCTATTGATTACGAAATTACGTATATTCTTAATGGAGGTACAGTTTCTTCACCTAATATAACCACATATAATTTTGAAACTGAATCATATAAAGTGAATAATCCTGAAAAACCAGGTTGTGAATTTGTGGGTTGGTATACAGATGATATTAATAGGAAATATTCAAGTTATACAATTGTAAAAGGCAGTCATGGAGATATTAAGTTGACTGCTGTATACAAAATATTAGAAGATGAAGATGGAACAGTCCTTATTACTACTCCACAAGCATTTAGCGAATTGACGACAAACAATGAATATTGGACAAAAAACATTTCATTGGAAAATGATATTGATATGCAGGGGCATCTACTAACTTCAAGCATAGGTTTAAACAACCATTATACAGGGTACGAATTTACAGGTACTTTTGAGGGCAACAATCATATCATTTCAAATCTATCAACAGAATCTAGAAATAATTTGAGAAATGGTAGTTCAGGTATTTTTGGAAATATCAATGGCTCCACAATAAAGAATGTTTCTTTTGTCAACGTGAATTTAGAATTTAATACATCACGAGGGGAAGATATAGGTGCTTTAATAGGACATGCACTTAATAGTACAATAGAAAATTGTCATATACAAGGTATCTTAAATGCTAGACATTCATATTATTATAATTTTAGTATTGGTGGATTTATCGGTAATCCAGTGAGTACAAAAATTAGTAAATGCAGTGCGGATTTAACTATGTATGTTGAAGTTTGTGCAAGTTCATATTTGGAAGATTTAGAATTGTCATTGTCAGGCTTTTCAGGCAGTGGCGGAACAATAGAGAATTGTTATTCAAAGACAAGCATGAATGTAAATTTGTCAGACCAATATTATTATGCACCTGATTTGGTAAAATCTTATATTGCAGGATTTTCTGCAAATAGCGATGTGAAAAATTGTTATTCTGAATCTGAAATTACAATAAATGCCGAATACACAATAGAACAATTGGATGTAGTGGCATTCGCATATAATTCAACCGTACAAGATTGTTTTGCAATTTGTTCTGTAAATTACAATCAAATAAGAGACAGGCAAGCATCGGTCACTTATTATACATTTGTGAATGAAATTTATGATAATTTTGAAAATTGCTATTATGCCGAAACTAATGACGTTGTCGGTATAGATGATGTGCAAACCAATGGAATTTCTGCTATTGCAAATACAATTTATGAATATTGCATGTCAAATTGGGATAATGCTATTTGGAATTTGTATACAGATAAAAGTCCAACTCTTATAGGAGAACAAAATGAGAAAAATAATTAATAATGAAAAGACTCAGAATAAAGTATTGGTTTATGATGAAAACATTTGGACAGGCAGGCGAACCATAAAGTATGACGGCATTATTCTCACAAAAATCAATCGCAATCTATATGAATATAAAAATGGGGAAATTAGTGAACAATTTAAAATCAAAGGAAATTTGTTTTCGGGAACAACAATTACCATGTTTGGAAATGAAATTGAATTAGAAAGAAGACTGACATGGTATGAAATTGTTTTGTCAATCATTGTATTTATTCCATGTATAATGTTCGGCTTAGTAGGAGGAGTGATTGGAGGATTTTTAGGTGCGATTAATTTGTTATTAATTAGACAATTTAATAAAATATATTTCAAAATTATAGTTTCAGTATTGTTTTTGGCAATAGGCATGTTATTAAGTTATATATTTGCAGTGTTAGTATTTAAAATAGTTTTTCCATATTTATAATATTCAAATAAAATATTCAGAATTAGAAATTTAACTTATAAATAATAAAAAACTAGCTATGTGCTAGTTTTTTGTATGAAGAATGGGGTCAAAATAAACAATTAATAAAATATCAACTATGTTTTAAAATGTTAAAAGTTAATAAAAGTGCTATAAAATAGGTGTTTTTAATGGTGCCGGTGGTCGGGGTCGAACCGACATGAGGTTGCCCTCGCAAGATTTTGAGTCTTGTGCGTCTGCCATTTCGCCACACCGGCATAATTTGATTAAGATAAATAATTTCGTCAACATGCTTATAAAATCAAAGCACAAGACGGGTCCCTATAAGAACAAAGTTCGAAGTAGGAAGAAAGATAATCGAGCATTAATTCGTATAAGTACTTTTATAGTATACAATAAATTTTTAATTTTGGCAAGGAGTTTTTACAAATAATTTATAAAATACAAATGTTTTACAATATCATTTTAAGTTGAGAACAATATTTTATATTATGACAATATATTTAATTTATGTTTTGTTTTTAATTCAAATTGTGGTATAATAATAATATGGAAAAATTTGTAATAATAGACGGAAATAGTTTAGTAAATAGAGCATTTTACGCATTACCAATGCTAAGAAGTTTATCAGGTAAACCTTGTAATGCAGTATTTGGGTTCATAAACATGATTTTAAACGTGATATCAAGCGAAAAACCAAAATATTTTGCATGTGCATTTGATGCAGGAAAACATACTTTTCGTCATAACATGTATGCAGATTATAAAGGAAAACGTGACAAGATGCCAGAAGATTTGGCTGAACAACTTCCTATTTTAAAAGAACTTTTAACAGCTATGGGCATTAAAATAATAGAGCAATCAGAGATAGAAGCTGATGATTTAATTGGAAGTTTATCAAGAAAATTCGAAGCTGATTTTATTTTGGTTTCAGGAGATAGAGATTTATTACAATTAATCAATGACAATACAACCGTCTGGTTGACGCAAAAAGGGATATCAAATGTGCTGAAAGTTGATAGGGAGGTATTGAAACAAGAATTTGGACTCAATCCTGAACAAGTGATAGATTTGAAATCGATAATGGGAGATTCTTCTGATAATATACCAGGAGTTGCTGGAATTGGAAAAGTTGGAGCGACCAAACTGATTTCAGAATATGGTTCTCTTGATAATATATATCAGAACATAGACAAAATTACTGGTAGCAATCAAAAGAAATTGATTGAAAATAAAGAGATGGCTTATATTTCGTACAAGTTAGCAACTATTAAATTAGATGTTGATATTGATTGTAAGATTGAAGATTTTGAATATACAATTCCATTCAATCAAGAGACATATGAATTGATGAGAGACCTGGATTTTAAATCAATTATAGGCAAAAAAGAATGGTTTGATAATCACAATAATACCAGTTTAGAAACAAAAGAAATTGTCAAAAACGCTAAAATTTTAGAAATAAATTCTAATGTTGAATTAAATGATATGATAAAGAATTTACCAGATTCATTTGCTGTATCGGCAGATAATTTAACTATTATTTTTTCGTTTCAGGAATGCGAATATGTTTTATATAAAAATAGTGAAATTTTTAATAAACATTTAGATAAAATTAAAGAGATTTTTTCTGGAAATAAACAAAAAATTTGTTTTGATGCAAAAGCACTTATGCATGATTTGGATTATTATGATATTCAAATAAATAATTATTTTGATGTATCGCTAGCAATATATATTGCAAACGAAATGGACGGAGAAATATCATTAGATGATGCTTTGAAATTGAACAATATTTCAACAGAGACAAAGACATATTCATTGATTACGTTGAAAGAAATTTACGTAGGCAAGTTGATTAATAACGTTCAATTAAAGTTATATAGTGATATAGAATTGCCATTAGTAAAAGTTTTGTTTGATATGGAAAAAACTGGTTTCATGGTAGATACAAATCAAATTAAAACATTAAGCAATAGTTATCATCAAGAATTAAACGAAATTACAGAAAAAATTTATGAATTATCAGGCGAAAATTTCAATATAAATAGTCCAAAACAGTTGCAGTCTGTGCTATTTGACAAATTAAAAATCGAATATTCTGGCAAAAAAGGAACATCCATTGAAGTATTAAATGAAATTTTAGATAAACACGAAGTTGTCAATTATATTATCAGA
>ERZ1643249.4645-NODE-4645-length-11350-cov-3.876494_pt1 | contig 11350 bp, 10 predicted proteins | sample MGYA00579263_ERZ1643249 | MGnify/ENA primary metagenome ERZ1643249 (study PRJEB29033, sample SAMEA4952264) | chicken gut metagenome | biome: Broiler Chicken; feature: Gastrointestinal Tract; material: Caecum | place: Ireland | collected 2018 | study: Broiler...
ATGGCCATGGATCCTGTCGAATACTGATATTTCGGCTCATCGCCGTAGTAGAATACATAATCCCCGCAAGCGCCCAGCGGCGAATCCTCTTTCCCTGTCAGCGTCACCGACACCGCTCCGGCCTTTTGCGCCAGTGCCGCTGCCTCAACAGCTTCCGGTGTGGAACCGCTGAATGAGAGGGTCACAACAACGGAATTTTCATCCAATGCTTTCGGCGTACAGAGCACAAATTCTTTCGCGGTATACACCCAGCTGTGCAGTTTTTTAGATTCGCAGCTGATAAAGAAATCTGCCGGCGTCAGCCCGGCTTTTGAACCGCCGCAGGCAGCAAAATAAATCTTATCAATGCCTCCCTGCTCTTTTCTGGACGCCAGTATCTCCCCGACAACCTTTTTGTAATCAATTTTCATACCTTTGCCTCCATCCACTTGTATTATATTGTCTGTATATGTATACTATCATCATATATATCATTTTGTCAATAGCTTACATGGCGATTTTTAATCCGCTGCCAAAAGAACCTCTGACAAGGCAGTTGCGGGCCGAATAGGCCGCTGCCTCTGCCAGCGCCGGCACTGCCATCGTTTCTGTCACCCGGACATTTTTCTTCCATCCCCGCTTCAGCAGTCCGGTGAGCAGCGCGGCACAGAAGGAATCTCCGGCGCCCATTGTATCCGTAGCCGTAATATGCTTGGCGCGGCCTTCAAAAATATCGCCGGAGGCTGTAAACAGCCGCTGCCCTCTGCCGCCCATTGTGGCCAGCACATTGGCGCAACCCATATCCATGACCGAGCTGGCAAAAGCGCCGATGGCAGCATCTGTCAGATGTTCACATGAAAACAGGGCAAAATCCAGCACCGGGGCGAGCCGTCCGAGATAATCCTCTGTCCGGAACTTATCTTCCTCCGAAAAATCAAAGCTCAGCAGCGGCCCCAGATCTTGGAGCCTGCAGAACTGATCCTCAATATGGGCATAGCATGAACCGTGGATCAGGTCAAAAGATTTCATATATGCCATATCTTCCCCGCTGAGCACCGGCGGATAAAGCGTACCGACGCCGTGTTCTCCATTGAAATAATTTCCCGCGAACACTCGGTTGCCGTCAATAATATGTACGGCCGCCTTCCCTGAAGCGCCATCCCTGACCGGGCATCTGGAAATATCAATGCCTCTTTCCCGGGCGCACGCCATAATATGTTCCCCGATCCTGTCTGTCCCTATCGTTCCTAAAAAACCGCTGTCGGCGCCATTTTCTTTGGCAAACACAGCCACATTGAACGCATTGCCTCCGGGATAGGCCATCTGTTCCTCAATATAATAGTCTACACAGCAATCCCCAAATCCTAAAACTTTCATAACCTTATCCTCCTGAAATTTTATCCTTTGACACTGCCCTGCGCCAAGCCTCTGATAAACTGTTTCTGGAATATTAAAAACGCAATGATCACAACGCCTGCTGAGATCACAAGCCCTGAGATCAGTACAGGATAATCTGTTTTTAAAGCCGCCTGAAGCGTCACAAGCCCTGTCGGGATTGTTCTGAGATCATCTGATTCTATAAAAACAGTCGCGAACATAAATTCATTCCATGCGTGCATTGTGGCGAACAATGCGCCCGAAGCCAGCACCGGACGGCATATCGGCACAACAATATACAAAAAAACTTTAAACGACGTACAGCCATCCATAAACGCGGATTCCTCAACCTCCTGTGACATGGACAGCATATAGGAGCGCATCAGCAGCACTGTAAAAGACAGCTGGAAAACACTGTAAGAAATGATCAGCCCGGCATGTGTGTCATAAAGATGCAGTGTCTGAAGCAATTTAAACAGTGACACAAGGTTAACTTCCGGCGAGATCATCATTCCTCCGATGATAAACAAAAACACCAGATTTTTGCCTTTAAACTGAAAGCGGCTGACGACATAAGCAGCTAAAGCGCTGAAAAACACAGTGACAAACACAGAGACAACTGTCACGATCACGCTGTTCATAAAATATTTTCCGACACCGTATTTAAAGGCATAAGCGTAATTATCCCAGTGCCATATGCTGGGCAGCCCCCACGGATCTTTTAAAAATTCCGTATTTGTTTTCATACTGGAAATGATCATCCAGATCATAGGCAGTATGATCACTATGGCAAAAACACAGAAAAACAGGAAGATCAATATTTTCCCTGCAGAGCCCCACCAATGTTTTGACTTCATACGGATCCCCCCCCTATTCTTCTCCGGTATGTGAAACTTTCATCTGGATCAGCGACAGTATGAGTGTGATCACAAAAATGATCATGGCATAGGCGCTGGCCACGCCCATCTCATCATTGGTAAACGCCGACCGGTACATAGCTGTCGCCAGCACTTCCGTCCCGGGCCTCCGCCGGTCATCACCTGTATTTCCGTAAAAATTTTAAAACTGCCGATCACTGTAATAATGGATGTGACAAGCATGGATTCTTTCACCATCGGCAGCGTCACATAAAAGAACCTTTTTACGGCGCCTGCGCCGTCAATTTCAGCCACCTCATAAAGTTCCCTCGGTATTTTCTGGATACCGACAAGATCCAAAAGCATACAATATCCGGTATATTGCCACTGTGAAACAAAAATACAGCAAAAAATCGCTATATTGGCATCTCCAAGCCATGTGGGCGTCACATTTTCAAAACCGATGGCATGGATAAACGTATTCAGAAGACCTGAATTGGGATTAAAAATACATTTCCATAAAATGCCCAGCACGGACATGGAAATAAGCGACGGCAAAAACAGCACTGTACGGAAAAATTTCTGGAACTTCCGCATAAACAATTCTTCAACGCAGGCAGCCAGCACCATAGCCAAAAGAACCTGACAAAGCACAGAAAATAAAGCATACAGCACATTATTTTTTAAAATCGTAAAAAAATCTTTGTCTGTAAAAATCTGTATATAGTTATCAAACCCAACCCATTTTCTTTCCGGAGAAAAAGACACCCACTGAAACAAACTGTCTATAGCAGAACGTATCAGGGGATAATAAACAAAGACGGCAAGCCCGATGATCACCGGGGCAAGATATAAAATAATGATTTTTTTATTTTTATATACCTTCACGCATCATTCCCCCTAAAACAGGGAGGCAGCATACACTGCCCCCTGTAAAGACTTATTCCTCCTCCAATGTATGGATCTGCTCTGCTATCGTATGGACTTCCTCCATCAGTGCTTCCGGCGTCACACTGCCGGCGATCACTTCCTGAAGACCCGGCACATAGACATCTGCCACTTGGCTGTGGACATCTGAATCCAGCCAGTTGACAAAGCCATCTGCCTTATCCATCTGCTCAACAGCAAGCAGCATGACTTCACTGGAATTTTCTTCATTATGGACGCCTTCGACTGCAGCCGGCGACGAAAGCTGGGTGATCATCTTTTCCTGCCACGGTTTGCTTGTCATTAATTTAAGAAATTCGACCGCAACTTCCGGATGCTCGCATTTACTTGAAATCATAAATCCATCAGGAGAACCTGTGATCAGATTTGTATTTCCTTTAGCGTCATCCGGCGCCGGGATCATAAACACGCCTGCATCTACGCCGTTTTCTTCACAGCGGCCAAACTCGATGGCCTGCATATAAGTCATTGCCGCCTCGCCGATAAAGAAATCATTGCGCGCCATATCAAAATCCATCGCATTTGTATTTGGCGTAAAATATCCGCTGTCATTTAATGTTTTCAGCATATTCAACGCTTCCACATAACCCGGATCTGTAAATTCGCCTGTCTTATAATTATAATCCTCAGCTCTCACATCTTCCGGAACCATCATGCCGTTAAATGTGGAAATGTAGTGACATGCCGCCCACGGTTCCTGATTTCCTAAAGCAAGCGGTATCAGCCCCGCATCTTTAAATGTCTGACATACTTCAAGAAATTCATCCCATGTTGTCGGTACTTCCACGTTGTACTGCTCAAACAGCTCTTTATTGTAGACCATCATCTTACAGTCAACGCGCACCGGTACGCCATAAATTTTCCCATCACTTTCAAATGGAGACAATGATGCCGGAATAAACGAATCTTTCCACTGACTGTCCTCATCATAATATTGTGTCAGATCAAGGACACTTCCGGCGCGCACAAATTTCTGAGCATATTCGCCGCTCCATGAAAAGAAAATATCCGGCGCATCCTCAGCGCCCAGCATCACTTTCAGTTTAGATTTATAGTCCGGGTCGCCTACATTTTCAATCTCAATTTTCACGTTCGGATGCGATGCCTCAAATTCCGCCGCAATATCTTCAAAATACGGCGCTTCATCCACATTGATCCAGTTATGGAACAATTTCAGTGTGATCTGCTCGTCACTGCTGTCTTCTGTCTCACTTCCGGAATCCTCAGCGGGCGCCTCTGTCTCCTGTCCGTCCTGCCCGCTGTCACCGGCGCTGCTGTCATTGTCCGCATTTCCCCCACATCCGGCCAGTACGGCCGACGCCATCAGCATCACTGCCAGTAAATAACTTTTCGCTTTCTTCATTACATCTACCTCCTCATGTTGTATATTAATGTATACATACAATATACTATAATACTATACATTAGTCAACATATATATGTACTATTTTCATATTTCGGCATAATTCCTAATCTCATTTATTAAAAATGCACAAAAAAATGCCACCTCCTATTGAGGTGACATTCTGTTAATAAATCAGCACCTGTATTTCCGTCATAAATTCTTCTTCTTTCACTGTGTCCCGATTATCAATCTCATATAATTCAAAAGGCTCCTGTGATGACCGGATACCTTTTTGAGCCAGTTTCTCCATCATGCGATTGACCTGAACCGCATTCTGCTTATAGCTGCCCTGATAAAAACATGAGGCATATGTTCCTGCCGGCAGTTCAAAATCCCAGTTTTCCGATCCAGCCTCCAGCACAATAAACACAGAATGATAAACATTGGCAATACCTTTGCGAATATGCTCCATTGAGAAAAACGCGCCGATAGTCTGGTTGCCCAGTTCTTTAATCTGATCTTCATGGGCTCTCTGCAGCTTTTTGATCACAAAATCCATTTCCTCATCTCTTGTAATATATTGATTTAAACGGACACATTTTCTGGATGGCAATGTTTCAAATTTTATTTCTCCCGGCACCGCGCGGCGAGTTGTCTCCAGTGATCCGATCCTTTCTGCAAGCAGCTTTTGTCTCCGCCGGATCTCGCAGATTTTTTCTTCCAGCAGCTGCTGCTCCTGCTGCAGCATGGACAATGTATGATCTACGCACTGTGCCTCCAAATAGTCTTTAATTTTAGCCATCGGAAAATCCAACTGCCGCAGATCACGGATTACCGTCAGCTTATACATATCCTTTAAATCATACAGTCTGTAGCCATTAGTATCTCTGCGCGGATGGAGAATGCCCAATCTTTCGTAATATCTTAAAGAATCCGTGCTGATCCCATACAGTTGGGCAATTTCATTGATTTTATAATAGTTCTTCATTTCAACCCCCAAATAGCAAAATATTTCCATAAACAGCTCTTGACCTTGGTATTATACCATAGTTTATGATAGTATCAAAGGAGGACTTATATGCTGAAAAAATTACTGAAAAATTTACTGCAGAAATTTACAGAAGGTTTATCACGGAAAATGATGGGAGCGATTATCGTCGGTGCGGCCATTGCCACCTTTGGTGTCCATAATATTCACCAGCAGACGGCCATTACTGAAGGCGGCGTCATCGGTATGATGCTGATCATTGAACATTGGTTCCACATTCCTTCTTCAGCAATCACACCGATTTTGGATGCAGCCTGCTATTTGCTTGCTTTTAAATTCCTCGGCGGCAGCTTCCTTAAAATATCTATTATATCTACGCTGACTGTTTCCGGATTTTATAAACTTTGGGAACAGTTCCCGCCGATGCTTCCAAATTTGTCGGATTATCCGCTGATCGCTGCTGTGGCAGGCGGCATATTCGTCGGTGTCGGCGTCGGCATCATTGTCCGTCAGGGCGGTTCCAGCGGCGGCGACGACGCACTGGCGCTGACCATATCCCATCTGACACACCGCAGATTGTCTCTGGCGTATCTTTTTACCGACTTAACTGTGCTTACGCTGTCATTGACTTATATTCCATTCCAGCGTATTATTTATTCGCTTGTCACAGTGACTGTCTCATCGCTCCTGATTGACCAAGTTCAAAATCTGAAGCTTTATAAACGAAAACCAAAAACCTTTGCCGCAGAAGATGCTTAATTGAAAGAGTGACCGGATGCCTTACGGCAGGCCGGTCACTTTTTATTTTTGTAGTCATCTTTTAGTTTTTGAATTTTGCGCAGCCGCTGCACAGCCGAGGATTTCATTTTTTCTGAGATTGCCAAAATAAGAGCGTCGATCAGAATCACTGCCGATGACAGCGAATGGTATTCTTCTTTTTCACCTCTGTAAACATACAGATTGATATCCGCTCTTTGTTCACAGGGCGCGTGGAGCCGGCTTGTCAAAGCCAATGTTTTATATCCGGCGGTTTTGGCATAGTCAAGAATAAATTGTCCTTCGGCAGATACTTTTGAAAAGCTGAAAATAATCGCCAGATCGCCCTCCTGCGCGTGGGCAATGCCTTCCACCACTTCGGAACCGCCCGAAGGCACCAGCGCTGTGTCTAATCCGAGACGGCGCAGACGGAAAAATAAAAGTTCCGCTGCCGCAGCGGATGCATTTTTAGCATGAATGTAAATACGTTTTGCAGACATAATAGCCTCTGCAGCCGCATTAAACTGTTCAGAATTCAGATGATCCAGTGTCTTTGCCGCACATTCCTGCTGAAATGAAAACCATTTGGCAACATCAAAAGACGTGTCTTTGAGCAATGTTCCCGCAATCTTTCCCGCAGCGCCTCTGCCAGACTTTTTCCCCACAATATCGCTTTTCATTTCTTTAAAATCGTGATATCCCATATGTCTGGCAAATCTTGAAATTGTGGCTTCAGAAACCTGAAGATGCTGTGCCAGCTGGCCGATGCTCATAAATAAAAAGTCGTCCGTATGGTTTTCTATAAATTCCATAATAAGCAGATCGGATTTTGTCCATTTCATCTGCGTATTTTCCATAAATAATGACATCTTTGCCTCCCTTTTTACGCATTGAGGAGCACTGATACATAATCGCCGCCGCAGGCATAAATCTCTTTCAATGCTTTTTTCAGCAGACCTGCTGTTTCTACTTTATTGGCCGCATTTTCAGAAATATGGATTTCATAAGCGCCGCTGCTCATTTTTTGGTAAAGCTGCTCCAAAGTGCGGATATCTTGACCGAACATCGTGCTGATACAGCCATACTGCACACCTTGATGAGTATCGCTTCCCCCAACTACAGGAATATTTAATTTTTTTCCCATATCATAGGTCAATGTTTCTGTCCTGTGCGCATCCTGTGCTACATCTTTGCCATTCAGATCAAGAAAATCAAGCCGTGCCAGCTGCCTCTTTGGCAGCTTGGGAATATTGCTGCCTTCACGGAACGGATGAGCCGCCCCGACAATGAGATGATATTTTGAAAATAAATCCATCAGCGCTTCAAAAGGCAGAAAATTTTCTTTTTCTTTATGAAACGCCAAACGCTCATTCAATTCCAAAATCTGCTCCGGTACGCCAAGACATAATATATGGCCGCCTTCAGCAATATCCGTTTCCATGCCTGTAAAGATGCGAAGACCGTCCGGATTTTTCAAGCTGTCTCCGTCTCTTGAGCATCGACGTATGACATACTGATACATTTCATCAAACTGAAGTGTATTAAAATGTTCCGTCAGACAAATGGCATCAAGACCAGCTTTTTTAGCTTCCTGAAACATCCAGTCCGTATAGACTTCTGAAAACGGCAGTTTTTTTGCCAACTTTCCATGGGAATGAAAATCTATCTTCATTCTAATGCCTCCTCAAATTAAAGTTGATATAAATACGATTATCGAAATCCATAAAAATGACAAGGCTAAAAAGAGCAGGTCATTATACGTAACTTTCAGCGACTCAAGTTTCATTTTTTTGACTTCTTTATTCACTGCCGCATAACGATAACCTTTGATTTCCAATGCTTCCACTGTGGTCCGGGATCTTTTTGCCGTGTTGAGCATCAGAGGATAAAAAGACTGCATGATTACCCTGACCTGATAAATCAAATAACGGACTTTTCCAAAAAAAGTCTCTGTCTCAGGCGCACTGCCTCTGAGACGGTAAGATAACAGTACATTCTGAAATTCCTCCATCAGCATCGGCAGCATCCGGTAGGCATATGAAATAGAAAACGATAATTTTTCCGGACATCCGAACCACATCAGCCCGTTGGAAAGCCTGTCCGGATCCAATCCTGAAAATACGGTGATCGATGCCAGAGAAACTGTAGCTACTTTCAGTGTCAGGATAAGGAGGGGAAGTACAGTCGATGCATCGCCGCCAAACAGCAGAGAAACTATAAATAAATATCCGGTCTGTGAAAATACGCCAAGTGCAAACAATACGATAACCAATCCTGCAACTCTTGCCATCAGTGTGGTCACTGTAACAATCGCGAAACATCCCAGCAGGAAAATAACATTTCCCGAAAACCATGGAACAAGTGCAAAAAACAGATACCACACAAACAAAATCCGCGGATCCAATTTGGCAATGACTGTATCGTCATTGCCGTATGCGTTTTTCAACACCTGGTTTCTGAGAAAATCAATGGAAAATTTATCTAAAATACTTTCTGAGAGTTTCTTTACCATACTTGTCTTCCTCCAAAACAATCTAAAAACTCATCTACAGTATAGCACATTGCCTGCGGGTTCAGCGCCTGACCCATGGTAAATATTTCCGGCGGCCGGATGCCGGCTGTCTGCACCACGGTCTGATCTGCGAAAATTTCATCACGGCTGCCGTCTCCGATAACTTTGCCGCCGCATAAAACAATGATGCGCTGTGCCCATTCGCACACAAGCTGCATATCATGCGTTGCGATCAGCACCGTTTTCGTAATTTCCTTCATATCGTTCAGCGTCCGCATCACTTCTTTTCTCGTTGCAATATCCAGATTGGCTGTCGGCTCATCCAAAAGCAGAATCTCAGGATTTAAAGCCACACCGATAGCAAGACTGGCCCGCCGCATCTGCCCGCCGGACAGCAGACGTCCGTCTCTATTTCTCAAATCTGTCAGACGAAACCGCTCAAGCAGGGCATCTGTTCGAGCCTTCCAGTCTTCATGTCCCCGCACCTGCATCGCATAGGCAATATCCGCTTCTATGGAATCTTTGATAAACATATCCTCCGGATTTTGATAAACAAGGGAAACATATTTGGACAACTGCTCCGGCTTTGTATTTTTTACATCTTTATCTTTCAAAATCACTCTGCCGTCAGTCGGTTTAAGAAGTCCTGTCATCAGTTTCATCATCGTCGACTTTCCGGCGCCATTTGAACCGACAACCGCGATTTTTTCTCCTTCAAACAATTCCAGATTAAAGTGTTCAAAAACCTTTTTCGGCTCATCTTTAACCGAACGATACATCACAGAAACATCTTTGTATACTGCCGATGTTTCTTTCGCGCTTTGATCTTTCCGCCGTTCCTCCCCAAAACCATGTTTGAAACTCAGTGTTTTAAACGCTTCCAACCCTTCTTCCACTGTCACCGGCAGATTGTCTGAGGCTTGAATGAGGCCCATGCTGCACAGTTTATGCGCCGCAATCGTAATCTGAGGCGGAAATATATTGGAAGTCATCAGTTCTTCCACTCGGCTCAGCGCTTCCCCTGCAGGAAGCTTCCATGCTGCCGAGCCGTCTTTAAGCAAAATCACATGCTTACAGTAATTGGCAATATATTCCGTATGATGTTCGATAACGATAATTGTTTTCTTGTATTCCTCATTCAGCTTTTTAAGAATTTCATAAATAAGATCCGCATGATGGGGATCCAGCTGCGCGATCGGTTCATCCAATATGAGTACATCAGGCCTCAGCGACAGCGCTCCGGCCAAGGCCAGCAAATGAGTCTGGCCGCCGGACAGCTGCCATATATAATCATTTTCCCTGCCTGACAGTCCGCACTGTGCCAATGCCTCCACAGCTCTTTCTTTATAGTCTTTCATAGCATAATTCATGCAGGCATAAGAAGCATCATCAAGCACTGTCGGACGAACAATTTGATTTTCAAAATCCTGATAAACATAGCCGACTTTCATTGCCAAACTTCCGATATCGGTTTTGAGTGTATCCAATCCTCCGGCAATGACAGTTCCTTCAAATTCGCCCGCGATAAAATGAGGAATCAGGCCGTTCATGACTTTGCACAAGGTTGATTTTCCACAGCCATTATTGCCTACAAGGGCGACAAAGTCGCCCTCCTCTATGTCTATATTTACATTTTTTAATGTGGGAGTATCTGCTCCCGGATAAGTGAATGTCAGATTTTTTATTTCGATACTGTTCATGCTTTTCCACTCTGAGTATTTACGGATTCTGTTCTCTTTTTAATCACAACAATCATAAGGACCGCGATCACCGCTGCGATAATCATTCCGACAGCCAACGCGGTGGTACTTCCTGCCCACTGCGCTTCCCAATCAATAATGGCCATATCGCTTTCTGCCATCATTTCCGCGCCGATGGCAACTGCAAAAGCAGCCAAAGAACAGACAATAACTTTCAAATTGATCGGTTCAAGTGCGGTCTTTTCTGTACGAGGCTGCATGCCCAGCAGCGGCTCTATTTTTCCGTACAGCTTCGGTACTAAGAACAATGTCGGCAGCATGCAGAACAAAATGCCCGAAAACAGTACGTCATTCAAAAATGCAAATCCTTCTGTTGCAAAAACACTCTCCGGAAGTCCCGGAACTGCTTCAAAGTCCGAAACGGCAAACTGTACTTTTAAAATGTCCACGACCGTGCCAAGGAACTGCTGGATAATCACCCCGCCGATGGCCGAAGCAGCAACAACTTTTCTGTTTTTCGGATTCTTTACAAGTCTTCCTGCAATGTACACGCCAATCGTAACTGTAATAAATTTCTCCAGTTCCCCGAGACCGCCAAACTGTCCGAGCATAATCTCACTAAATACAAGTTCACCGGTCGCAGCGCCAAGGGCGGCCGACATCGGGTCAAAAAGCATGGCAAGCACTAACGGAATGAACAAAAAATATTCTACTGAAAATTCAACAATGCCCACCTGAAATGAAGGTATCAATTCCGTAAACAGTGTTGCCAGTCCGTAAAGAGACATTGACAAAACAAAAACCATCAGTTTCTGCGACTGTGTCGCCGTTTGTTTGTATATTCCATTTAAGTAGTGCACTTTTTCCGGGAATTCAGAGCACCTAAAT
>ERZ1643249.4646-NODE-4646-length-11347-cov-10.110521_pt1 | contig 11347 bp, 13 predicted proteins | sample MGYA00579263_ERZ1643249 | MGnify/ENA primary metagenome ERZ1643249 (study PRJEB29033, sample SAMEA4952264) | chicken gut metagenome | biome: Broiler Chicken; feature: Gastrointestinal Tract; material: Caecum | place: Ireland | collected 2018 | study: Broiler...
CTTTTTATCTTACTACTTTTCTTCCTCTTTGTCAATACTTTTTTATAATATTTTTATTCTTTTTGAATATATTTTTAAGAGGGATTTTTATGGGTAATAAAGGATTAGATTTTAAACACAAAGAAGTAATTAATATTGTTGATGGCAGAAGGCTTGGTTTTGTTCAAGATGTTACTGCCAATTTAGAAACTGGTATTATAACATCTATTATCGTTCCTGGGAGTAATAAGCTCTTTAATGTATTTGGTGGAAATGATATTGTAATACCTTGGCAGAACATTAAATGTATTGGTGAAGATGTTATTCTCGTTGAAGTAAATTAGAGAACCAGAGTATTATCCCTGGTTCTTTCTATTTTCATTTCGGAAGTGTCTGAGCTTTTCCCAGAATTCTGTTACATCTCTTTTGCTATTTTTTCGAATAGATTTTTTCTGGAGCTTTTCAAAAATATCATCAGAAACCCAATTTTCAATTATTGCTTTCAAAAGTGTTCTATCAAATAGTTTTGGTGTGATGTAATTTCTCTTGCAAAATTCTATTTTTGTTAGCTTGCTTTCTGCATAACTTTCCGTTAAATCTATAGCTTTCTTTTTAGGTAACATATATACTTTTCTTTTTTGCCTTAGGAACCTGTAATATCGTTCTGACCGTTGCCTACCTGCTGTTCCTGCTTTGAGAGATGAGTTGTATGCTGCTTTTTTCGCCATTTTTTCTACAATATTATCTGGCACTATGTTTTCTACTACTGCCTTCTGTAATATATTGTAGAATGTTGATTTGCTTATCTTGCATTCATTTTCGAAATAGCTATGGGAAAAATCATGTTCACTTGTTGCATATCGAAAAGCAATTTTGTATAGCTGTGCCCGGGAAAAGTCTTTTACCTGTCTAGCCATTTTGATGTTCTCCCTTCTTGAAAATATATAAAGTATTTGCTTTTATATTATACCATTTTCCCCATTTTATGTCAATTTGTTATATTATATCATTTTATATTCCTTAGTCTTAGTGCATTTAATACTACTGTTAAACTGCTGATTGTCATAGCAAAAGCAGCAACCATAGGATTCATTGCTATTCCAAATGGTTCTAATACGCCCATTGCAATTGGTATCATACATATATTGTAGAAAAATGCCCAAAATAAATTTTCTTTTACATTTCGTATTGTTCTTTTACTTATATATATTAAATCATTTATTTTTTCTAAATTATCATTCATAAGTACAACATTGCTACTATCCATCGCAATATCTGTTCCACTTGATACTGAAACACCTATATCTGCTGTTACTAAGCTAACACTATCGTTAATTCCGTCTCCGCACATCATAACTATTCCTTTTTCTTTTAATCTTTTTATGTGTTCTGCTTTTTCTTTTGGTTTAACATTAGCAATTACTGTATCTATACCTATTTTTTCTGCTATAGATTTAGCCGTTTTTTCATTATCTCCTGTAAGCATTACAATATTAATATTTTTTGATTTTAATTTTTTTATTACTTGTTCTACGTTTTCTTTTAAAGTATCTTTTACTCCTATTAAAGCTATCAGTTTGTTATTTTTTGCTACAAATAAAATACTGTTAGCATCATCTGTAAGCTTTTCCTCATCTTGCTCATTGTTAATTTTTATATTGTTGTCTTCCATCAACTTTTTGTTTCCAATTAAGTATTCATCTTTTTCATATTTTGCATACACACCATATCCAGGTATTGCTTTAAAATCTGTAGTATCTTTTATTGGTATGTTTCTTTCTTTTGCTTCTATTACTATTGCTTTTGCAATTGGGTGTTCTGACTTGTTCTCAATGCTAGCTATTATTTCTAATAGTTTATTTTCAGTCAAATTGCTATAATTATATATTCTAGATATCGAAAGCTTACCTTTCGTTAATGTTCCTGTTTTATCAAATACTATTGTTTTTACTTTATGTGCATTTTCTAAACTTTCACTTGTTTTTACTAATATTCCTTTTTTACTACAAATTCCTGATGCAGTTACAATCGCTAGTGGAGTTGCTAATCCTAAACTACATGGACATGCTACAACTAAAATTGTAACAAATATATTTATTGAAAATGTAAAGTCTTTAGTAATTAAAAACCATACTATAAAGCTAAGGATTGATATTGCAATAATAGTAGGTACAAAATATCCACTAATTTTATCTGCTACTTTTGCAATTGGAGCTTTTGTATTTGTAGCTTCTACTACTAATCTTACAATCTCAGATACTGTAGATTCTTTTCCGATTTTTTCTGCTTTATATTTTATTGTTCCTTCATAATTTATACTTCCTGCAATTACCTTTGAATCTTTTTCTCTTCTTACAGGTGTACTTTCACCAGTTATAAAAGATTCATTAATGTGTGTTGTTCCTTCTGTAATTGTTCCATCTACTGCAATTTTTTCTCCCGGTTTACAAATTACAATATCTCCTTTTTGTATTTCATCTATTGTAACTACAGTTTCGTGTCCATCTTTTATAATTGTTGCATTGTTTGGAGTAATTACCATAAGTTCTTGCAGAGCTTCTTTAGTTTTATCTTTATTTCTATTTTCTATATGTTTTCCTATTTTTATAAAGAAAATTACAATTGCTGCTGATTCATAATACAATCTATCTACATATTCTACTTTTCCTTGTAATATCATTATTGTTCCCCAACTGCTATATAAAAAGCTACTTACAACCCCTATTGTAACTAGTGTGTCCATATTTGGTGTTCTGTGGATTAAATTTTTTATTCCATTTCTTAATATATCTTTTCCCATAAATAGAACAATAATTGTTAATATTAGTAATGATATAGCATAATTTACCGGATGTGTAACCATGCTTAAATATGGAATTACTGGTAATCCTACCATATGTGACATTGAAATATATAAAATAAGTAAGGAAATAATTGTTATTCCTATCATTTTATATTTTTCATTTGACTTTTTCTTCTCCTCTTTTTCTAAATTATCTATTCCAAGACTTTCAAATCCTGCTTTTTCTATAAATTTTTCTATATTTTCAAGGTTTAACTTTTCATCATCATATTCTATACTAGCATTATTCATTATTAGATTAACTGTTGCATTTTTTATACCTTCCTGTTTATTTAAAAACTTTTCTAATCCTGTAGAACAAGCACTACAACTCATTCCTCCAATTTTCAATAATACTTTTTTCATTTTTCCTCCTGTTTAGTAAAAAAAAATATACTTTTTTTTGGTTGTGCAATGTTTTTAGAAAAAATAAAGCCTTGCGAAGTATTGATGTCTCAATAATTCCAAGGTTCTATTTTGTTGGTCGGGGTGACACGGATCGAACGTGCGACCTCATGGTCCCAAACCACGCGCTCTACCAACTGAGCCACACCCCGTTTTTGTGTACCTAAATATATTACCACATTTTTTAATGTTTTGCAAGTGTTTTTTTAAATTTTATTTTCATTTCAAGGATTTTTTATTTCTTGGTTACCATTCATACTAAATTAATTAATAGCACTTTCTAGCTCAACGCAGGAGTTTTATATGTTACTTTTCTTGTTGTATACGGAAAAATTGTTAGAAAATATTAAAATTTCAAAGAAAAAGTCGATTTTTCATATACAATAAAAAATGACTACCGATAATTTTTATTTTACCGGTAGCCATGTATGACTTATTTTTCTGTTAGGTTTTTAGGCTTAGCTCTTGAGTTCTGATTTTTATCCTCACTTCGGATTGGTGAAAAGTCCCCTACTGGTGCATTAATGTCGATATGCCTTTGCGTTCGAATCTTTCTACCTTGGATATACTTTGTCTGACTTGTTATCCGTACTGCTTTCCTAATTTTCCTTCCTGTCATACACTTTGTCCTCCTAAAATTATTTTTTTCAGACCTTTTACTCGTTGGCTCTGCAACTTGTGTATTTATTATATCATATTCTTTCAAATAATTGAACACTTTTTAATGTTTTTTCTCGTGAAATATTATCAAGACTTGGAAATATATATTCCGCCAAATAAATTAAAATTACTACTATTAAAAACCAGCTGTCTTTAATCCAGTTAAGTCTAATGTAATATATCTAAAGCCTAATTTCTTCAAATTGCTTTCTATATATTCTCTATTTTCTAATATCTTGTTAAAATCTTCTTTATTTACTTCAATTCTTGCAATTTCTTCGTGTTTTCTAACTCTTACTTGCGTTATACCTAGTTTTTTTATTACTTCCTCACTTGATTCTACTTGTTTTAATTTTTCTTCTGTTAATGTGGTATTATACGGAAATCGAGTTGCTAAACAAGAATTAGATGGCTTATTCCAAAATTTTATGCCTAGGTCTTTACTATATTTTCTAATATCTTCTTTATAAAAGTTTAAATTAGCAAGAGGACTGATAATTCCAAGTTCTTCTGTAGCTCTATTACCCGGTCTATATACTTTTAAGTCATTTGCATTTTTACCATCTAATAAATTTTCAAAACCGTTTTTCATAGCCTCTTCCTTTATTTCAGTCATTAGCTTTTTCTTGCAATAATAACATCTGTCTTTTCTATTTTTCTTAAATTCTGGAATTTCTAATGGTTTATATGTAATTTCTTTATAATTAAAATTATTTTCTATTAAAAAGTCTATTGCATCATGATAATCTTTTTTTGATACCATTTCTCCATTTGCTATAATTGCTAAAACTTTATTTTTTGGTAACACTTTATTTGCTACAAATAATAGAAAACTTGAGTCAATACCTCCTGAATAGCAAATTGCAACTTTATTTAATTTTCTTATTTCATTTTCTAAATCTTCTAACATAATTATTCCTCTTCTTTTACTGCCAATTTATTAATTTGATTTGCAATATATCCTGCACCATAGCCATTATCAATATTTACTGTTGCAATTCCATTAGCACATGAATTAATCATACTAAGAAGTGCTGCTAATCCTCCAAAGTTCGCTCCATAACCTATTGATGTTGGTACTGCAATTACTGGCACTTTTGCTAATCCTCCTATAACAGAAGCCAAAGCTCCTTCCATACCTGCAATTGCAATAATACAATTTGCTTTTTCTAATTTTTCTCTTTGTGATAATAGTCTATGTATCCCTGATATTCCAACATCATAAACTCTTTCAACATAGTTTCCTAAAAATTCAGCTGTCTGTGCTGCTTCTTCTGCAACTGGTATATCTGCTGTTCCTCCTGTACAGACAACAATATTTCCTACTTTTTGCTTTTCTTTTTCTATTTTTAATATTTTAGATATAGAATCATATTGTACATTTGGAATTTCTTTTTTTACAAGTTCATATTGTTCTTTTGTTGCTCGTGTTCCTAGAACTTCGCCATTTTCTTTATATATTGTTTTATATATTTTACTTAGAAACTCATCAGGTTTCCCTTGACAAAATACAACTTCGCTTGTCCCTTGCCTTTTTTTCCTATTATGGTCAATCTTTGCATATCCCAAATCTTCATAACCGTTATTTTTTATTTCCTTTTCTGCCTCTTCAATACTGATTTTATCTTGTTTTAACTTTTCTAATATTTCCTTTATTTCCATTATTACTGTGTTTCCTTTCTCAAAGCATCTATCTGATTAGAAAAAATTATAATTTTTTCAATCTCTTAGCTTCTCTTATTTATAGCTGTATACGGAAAAATCTTTAGACAATTTTAAAATTTTTAAAATAAGTTAATTTTCCTATACAATAAAAATATGGTATGAGATTTCAGTTCTCCCATACCATTTTGAAATCTTAATCTACATTTATTAATTCATATTCCCTTGTTCCAACTCCAAGTTCAGCTACTGCTTCTATGGTATGAACTCCATGTAGAGATTCTATTCTCTTTATTAAAATGTCTTTTCCTGGATCTTCTGAATTATATACAAGATCTAGACATGCTTGGTCTATTGCAACTGGGTCTATAGATGCTAATATTCCAATATCTTTCATACAAGGAGCTGATGCATTTCCATCACAATCACAATCTTTTGAAATGTTTTTCATAACATTAATAAATGCCATATTTCCTTTAAAGTATGTTACTACTGATGATGCTGCATCTGCCATTGCTTCTAAAAATTTATCCTGTTCTGGTAAATTATCAAATAATTTAGTTTGTTCATTTGATACTCCAGCTGTATGAATTAAAGTTTTTCCTGCTGATGAGCCACAACCAATTGACAATTGTTTTAATGCTCCACCATATCCTCCCATTGCATGTCCTTTAAAATGTGATAATACAAGCATTGAATCATAGTTTGCTAAATTTTTCCCAACATAGTTTTTCTTTAATATTTTACCGTTTGGAACATCTAATGCCAAATCTGGTCCTTCTGCATCCATTAAATCAAATTTAAAATATTTATCCCACTCATGTTCTTTGATAAGTTCTAAATGTTTTTCTGTATAATTTCTTGCGCCTTCATAAGCTGTGTTACATTCTTTCATTATTTATTTATAATATCATTAATATTATACCACATTTAATTTATTATGCAATTTCAAATTAGTTTATGTTGCGTTTACTAAATGTTAATACTAAATTTATTTTTACTTATTATTTACTTTATTTTATGGGCAAAAACTACTCTCCCATGTTTATTATGTAAATTATAATTTGCTTTATTATGTAAAACATGCTATAATATTATTGTATTAACGCACATAGTGCGATTTTTAGGAGGTTACCATATGATTACAGCACAAGAAGCTCGGAAAACTGTTGAAAATTCAAGAGTAGAATCTGTAGCACATGAGCAAAAGGTAATTGAAGAAGAAGTTATGAAGGCTATTCAGAATAATGCTTTTTCTTGTTATCTAAGCTTCTATATTTCTGAAGCTACTGCAAAATGGCTAAAAGAACTAGGCTATCGAGTAAATCGCTTTTATGATCAGGACAATGGTCATTTTACGAAAATCACTTGGTAACTAATGTCCGTAAACTAACGGACAATAGCACTCTGTCATATAGTGACAGAGTGCTATTTTATTAACTTTAGGAGAAAAGCCCAGCTATGCTGGTGGTTTTCTCCTAAAGTTAAATAAACTTATCAAAGTAATAAATCTTTGATAAGTCATTGGTGCCAACGAAGTAGATATCTACAACTTTTTAGGCTCTCATAACGATTGATACAATAATCAATCAAGCTATATATAGATTACCAGATTATTTAATAAAAATCAAGTAACTTAATAAAAATCTTTTTTGCGAAAATTTGTTTTTTTGTATTGTTTTATTGTAAATTGTATGCTATACTAACTGACATAGGAAATGAACATAGTAGTAGATATGTGTTGCCACTGCACTAGATAACTTTGGTTATCAGAAAGTGAGGTGGTGTTTATGGGTTTTATACTTTTTTTAATATATGCCTTAATGGTATCATCAACAATAAACGTAGCCTTATTAACGATTTTATACATAAAATATGTAAATTCAAAAATAGATAAGGAATAAAATAACAACACATTCCACTATGCCAATATTGCGAATGTGTTGTTATAACTATATGTAGTGGTAACCGCATTCACTGCGGTTATTCATTTCCTATACTTATTATACACAGATAATTAAGAAAAGTCAAATAAAATTTCGTAATCGATATTATTTTCTAAAAAATTTTGTTAAAAATCTCCAAACTTTTTTATACCATTTAATATCACTTGTTTCTATTAAGGCTAATTCTTCCTCTTTTTCAGTATTATCCATAATAATTCTTTTCTCATTGTTCTTAAAAAGATTATTTGAATTATATCTTGCTTTCCTTTCTTCCTCTAATTTCATTCTATCATAATTTTGTTTACTAATAATTTTTTCTTTTTGAATTTCAGTAGCCCAGTAATCTCTAAATAAAATTGCAATAATTGCTTTGGCTGTTTTAGATACATTTTGCTCATCTAAAGTTTTATTTGGATTATATTTAAATATATAATCTTTATTATAATTTGTTTCAAAAAGCTCGATTTTAGAATTTGGTATTTTTTCATAATCTTCTTTTGAAATGTATTTTAAAATTTCTAATACTTCACTATAAGCATTCGCATATTCAACACTTATCATTTTATCCTCCTATAGTTCTTGAATTCCCTTTGTTTTATCTAAATTTCTTTCTTGACTTTCAATTGTTCTTTCGGTTTCGTCTATCAAAATAGTATTAGATAATTCTTTAATAACTTGTTCGCCTAATTTTTGTCCATTTGTTAATTGGCTATCTTTAAATCTATCTTTACACATCTCTATAAATTCTGAATGAGTAAAAATCTTTTTATCGTCCATTCCAAACTCTTGTAACCACTTCTGGATTCTTTCTTTGTTTTCTTCTGTTGTAATTACTCCAACAAATCGTTCATCATCTTCTTTAAAATCAATTGATTGAACTCCTCCTGGTACTTCAGATCCAAAATTTTCTAAACCTTTATAAATTTCATCTTTTTTTGGGTAAAATGCGAATATAGCTCCATAAGGTCTAGCTGATTCAATTCCTGGGTCTGCAAATTCAATAGGTACATGAATATCATATTTATTAGCAACGTCAATTTGTGTAGCAAACGATTTAAAATCCACTCCTCTTTCCTCAGGCGTTTTTAGTCCACCAGACTTTAATATTTCATATATTGTTGCAATATCGTTATTACCATGAAATACCATAGGAACGCCATCTGGTATAATTTCAGCAACTTGCTGGCTAAATGATTGACGAATTTTTTTTCTTTCTTCTAAATCTTCAGGAATATCCTCTCTCATATATGAAAGTTGATTTTCTAGCTCATTTATTCTTCTCTTTATCTTTTCAACTCGACTAGCATATATCTCTGCTTTTCTTGTTTCATTATTCTTTATAGCTTCAGCATACATTGTTTGATATCTTATTAAACTAGTTTTTTGGCTTTCTATATTTTTTCTAACATACATTTTTTTATTTTCAAGCATCATTGTTTGTTTCCTTTCTAAACCAGAGTATAAGCCTGCATACCTTGTCTTAGCTATATCTCTTTGTAAACCTTGTTCATAAGTTTTTCTATTAGTTCTTTCTAAATTATGATCTAATGTATCACTTATAGACCAATATGTTATTCCATCTAACTGTATTCCAGTTCCTTCAATAGTTTTTGAAATTTCATTTATTCTCATTGATTTAAATTCTGCTATACTTCCAATAGTAATACCTCTTCTACTCATTTTACTATTAATAAGTTCCACCAATTCCTGCTCAGAAAGTATTCTTCCGTTTTCATCAAACATAAATCTTTCTGGTAAACACATATCAAATTCTGTTATTTGAGTTCCAATTCCTAATTGTTCTAATTTTTTTAAGTCTTCAAAACAGTGTCTAATATCATCTATATTTTGTGTCATCTCAATATGCATCTGAGTACCAATTGTATCAATTAATCCAGAATCTAGTTCGTGAATTCGAGATAATTGTTCTATTACAACTTGTCTTCTTTCATGATTTTCTAAAAACGGTTCATTATATACATATGTTACTCCATCTGGTTTGTTTTCTAATGCATACTGAAAAATACTAACTAATTCTTCGTTTGAGATTCCGTATAGTTCTTGCCACATATTTCTATATGGTTCATCAAAAGAAATTATCTCATTAAACAAATCTACAGAACATATTACTCCTTTTCCATTTATCTTATGCTCATCATTATATTTTGAAATAAAATCTATAGATTTTTTTACATATTCTTGAAGTTCTCCTAAAACATCTTTTTTTTGCTTACCAATTAAATGTTCTTCCATAGTTTGTTTATCTAATAATGTATGATATCTTGCATACATTCCATTTTTATAACAAAAATCCAAACCTCTTTGAGCGTAATAAAAATCATATTTTTTCATATCAGGTATTTGTTCGTCATACATCTTTTTTGTAACATCATAATATCTTCCTGATCCTATTAGTATAGTATTATAATTAGATAAAATATCATTTAATCCAGATAATTCTTCATAAGTTATTTTTGTCATTTGATCTCTTTCTGTTCCAATAAATCTATGAGCTTTTTCTGTAAAAATATCATAACTTTCAGGATGTTCTGCTTTTAATTTTTTCTTAATCCCTTCATAACCATAATCTTGAAATAGTGAAATGTATGCATCTACTTCATCAGCGGTAATTCCAGAATGCTTTAATGCTAATTCCAAAACACTTCTTCTATCTTCAATACTTTGTTCCATTGGTACTAATGTGCTCTTATATTGTTCGACAAGATTCCTTTTTATATGTTCTATATCATTATCATTCCAACTAGTTAAATCTTCTTCTGAAATACTTAGCTGTGAACAATTAATTGCAAAATCTTTTAATTCTTCTATATTTTTACATTGAATTATACTTAATAATTCAATAGTTTCTGTATTTAAATAAATTCCATTTATTGTACTTTCTAAATTTAATGGAAACTCTTGCATTTATTCACCTTCTCTTGTTTAATTCAAAAATATTATATCAATAACTTTGGATTTTTACAATGATTTAGACTATTTTTAAGTATAATTAATATTATTGAACAAATACAATGCAACTTTGTTTTGGTCTGTTGTTTCCATTTCCATAAGTTTAGCCATTGCAAACATTACAATTTTATACTTTCCAAAATTTATAAATGTTGTTCTATATTCTTCATCTATACTTTTTAATCCTAATACTTTCATTCTTCTAGCTACTCTTTTTTGACTTACTTTTATTCCTTGTTTGTTCAGTATTTTTGTTATTTTTGGTGAACCATATCTTTTTTTAGATTTTTCATATTCTTCTTTTATTCTTTTATCTAATTCTTCATTTGCTTTTTTATATGAATTTTCTTTATTTTGTTTATGGTAATAATATACTGAATGATGTATTTTTACTGCTTTACACAAACTTCTTACATCATAAATATTTTTAAACATATCTATGAATTTTACTTTATCTTCTGTTGTCTTGAGAATATGGCTAGTGCTTTTTTTAGTATTTCATTTTCTGTTTTTATTTCTTGATTTTCTTTTTGCAATTTTAATATTTCATCATTGCTTGTTACTTGTCCTGTTGATGTTTTTATTTTTCCATATTTTTTTATCCATGCTCTTACATTTCCTTCTGATGTGCCATATTCTCTTGCTAATTCTGATTTATTCTTATTTCCATTTTCATACAATTCTACAATTGTTTTTTTGAATTCCTCTGTATACGTTTTCATATATTAGACACTCCTTTTACATTTACATAATATTATATCATTTTTTTTTCAATTCGTAAAATTTTGTGTCTATATATCTATTCTAACACCATCACATATAAATTCGATTCTCTGTTTTAGACATTCCTCAAATTGTAATTCTTGCTTAATTATCTTCATTT
>ERZ1643249.4648-NODE-4648-length-11341-cov-3.082314_pt1 | contig 11341 bp, 10 predicted proteins | sample MGYA00579263_ERZ1643249 | MGnify/ENA primary metagenome ERZ1643249 (study PRJEB29033, sample SAMEA4952264) | chicken gut metagenome | biome: Broiler Chicken; feature: Gastrointestinal Tract; material: Caecum | place: Ireland | collected 2018 | study: Broiler...
CCACATCCGTGTATCCTGTCTGCTCCAAAACACGCTCCACGCTGTCCTGAATCTGCTCCACAGTAATCTGCCCGTCCTTCATCTTGGACTGGAAATCGGCAGTCACCCGGAGAGCCAAAAGCTCCAGGATCTCATTGTTATAATCCTTGGCCGTAGCCTTAAAAGCCTTCTTAATGGCTTCTGTGATCTTATTCAGACTAAATTCGGCAAGCTCCCCATCTCTCTTCACTACCTGAATCATACACCAAAACTCCTCTCGCACTTCCATGTCTCCCCCTCTCCCAGGTTCTGGAAAAGGGGCACGACCATTATAACAGATCCCACAAGAAAACACAATATCTATGGTTCACTTTTTTACCAACCAATATATATTGGGCAATAGTTCAATTATATCAAAATGCCCGCTCACTCCCCATACAAGCGTCCAAACAATTCCGCAGGCACGTACGCCTTCACCAGAATTCCCTCTTCTTTATATTCTTCGGAGAGAAGCTGCCCATATTTTCGTATCTCCTGGATGCGTCCCGCCTGGGTATACGGATATATTTTCTCCAGATAAATCCTTCGGCTTCGAATAATTGATTTCAAAATATCCGCCAGTTCGCCCAATCCTTCCCCGGTTTTGGCCGATATCCGCACCTGATAGTCTGAGGAAAAATCTCTGGGAAGTTTTCTCTCCCCATCCGGATCCATCTCTTCCCATAAATCCGTCTTGTTAAACACCGTGACCGTAGTCTTGTCCACAATTTCCAGATCCCGCAGTGTCTCCCGCACCACATGCATCTGCATGTCCATCTGCGGACTGGCACAATCCACCACGTGAAGGATAATATCACTGTAGCGCGCCTCCTCCAGCGTGCTCCGAAAAGCCTCAATCAAATGGTGAGGAAGCTTCCGTATAAATCCTACCGTATCCGTCAGCAGGATCTTCTCCCCGTCCTCCATCACATAGCTCCTCGTAGTCGGATCCAATGTGGCAAAAAGTTTGTCCTCCGCCAGAATCCCTGCCCCGGTAAGCCGGTTTAAAAGCGTGGATTTTCCCGCATTGGTATAGCCCACAATAGCTGCGCGGAGCACAAAATCCCGCTCCCGCTGCTGCCTTGTCACCTCCCGATGGCGCTTGACTTCCGCCAGCTCCTCTTTCAGCTGTCCAATCCGCCGGTGAATCAGACGGCGGTCTGTCTCCAGCTTCTTCTCGCCCGGCCCTCTGGTTCCAATTCCTCCGCCCAGCCGGGACATGGACCGTCCCATGCCGGTCAGGCGGACCGCCCGGTAGCGCAGCTGGGCCAGCTCCACCTGGATTTTTCCCTCTCTGGTGGCGGCCCGGGACGCGAATATATCCAAAATCACCATGGTCCGATCCATGACCTTGGTATCCAGAGCTTCCTCCAGATTCCGAAGCTGTGCCGGGGAGAGTTCATCGTCACAGACTATCCCCGTAGCACCTTTCTCCCAGATCATCTCCCGAAGTTCATCAATCTTTGCCTTTCCAAGATACGTGCCCGGATGGACATTCTCCCGGTTCTGCACAAGAACGCCCAGCGTCTTGGCCCCAGCCGTGGAGACCAGATCCTCAAGTTCCCGCAAAGAGGCGGCGGTCTCCTCCTCGCTGCCGGAGCACACCGCCGTCAAAATTACTGTCTCTTCTACTTTCTTTAATTCGATCAAGCCTGCAAATCTCCCTTTCTATCCAGCCTGCGGCGCATTCTGCAAAACAGCAAGATCTGCCGCAGGTCATACCCGGGTTTTCAGAAAATCAATCTCATGCTGCGCCCGCTCGTCCTCCCCGTATGCGGACACATATGCCTCAAACAGGGACAGCGCTTCGTCATACTGTCCCATATACTCCCTGACAGCCGCCCGGTTAAACGCCAGCTCCTTTACAAGCGATTCGCTGGCCGCTGCATTTCCCTGGGGCTCTTCCTGTCCGTCCGCATCCTGTCCTTCCGATACTTCTGCCCCTGAACTGCCAGCCTGTGCAGAAGCCAGCTCATATCCCTTGTCAAACGAATCCCCAGCTCCCTCGTAATCCTCATCAGCCATCTGGCATAAACCCATTTGGTTATAAATCTGACCATTCTGCACCCCCTCTGCCAGGGCCTCCTCATACAGGGCCATAGCCCTCTCGTACTGCCCGGCGCTCACAGAGGCGCCGCCCGCAGCCAGAAGTCCCTCCAGCCAGCCAGGGGACCGCTCCTCCCCCTGCTCCGCCTGGCCTGCGTCCTGATACGCCTGGTATGCCTGCTCCGCATCGCCCGCGGCGCCAAAACAGACAGCCTCCATATACCCGTATGCCGCAGCATTGTCCGTATCCATCCCTGCCAGCAAATTATATGTGTAGGCGGCTGCCTGGTAATCCTTCAGACGCTGCTCTGCCTCCGCCCGGTAACAAAGGACATCCGTATTAAACTCCACCGCCTTGTCCCCTGCCTGCTCCAAAGCAGCGTCAAAAGAAGCAATCGCGCCGGAATAATCCCCCTGCGCCAGTTTTTCCAAGCCTTCCTGCCGCAGCCCGCTCCGCTTTCCCGTAGTCACAGCACGCACCACACGGACCGTTCCCGCCGCCACACCAGCCATAACCATAATACAGGCAGCCCAGGCAGCCAGAGCTTTTATGAGCCGTTTTCTCCGGCGTTTTCTGCGGGCCGCCGCGCTCTGCCCGCTCCGTTTGGCTGCCGGGCGGCTCTCTGCCGCGTCTCTCCGTTTAGCCGCTGACCTTCTCTCCGCCTCAAACCGCCGATCCGGCGCTGTACGCCCGTTCTGCCGGCGGGGCATCTTCTTACCTGCTCCGTAATTTGAGGACATCCTTCTCCTTTTCTGTGCCATCGCTATGCCTGCCTCTGATCCGTACTTCCGAATCCGCCGTTGCGGGAACCGGTGCACGCATCATCCACCGTAATTCCATAAGGAAGGAAAATCCCCTGGGCAAAGCCTGCCCCGGCATCCAGCTCCACACGGCGGCCCTCATTCGTATCATTTGTTATTTTTATAAAAATATGCCCCTCATTATCAGAATAAAAATAGTCGCTGTCAATGATTCCTACTGTATTGTTTAACTGCAGGCGGTATTTAAATCCCAGACCGCTTCTGGGGAAAATCTGAAGCACCCAGTTCTCATCCATCTCTGCCCGTATTCCCGTGGGAATTTTTGCTGTCTCCCCGGGCCCCAGAGAAAACGCAGCCGGAGTAAAAAAGTCATACCCTGCGGAGCCGGATGTGGCGCGCACCGGGAGGCGCACTCCTTCATAAATCGTCCGAATCTCCTCCTCCGGCAGCTCTCCGAAGGTATCCGTCCAATCTCCCTTAAACTGCTCGAAACTCACCTTATGAAATTTGCTGATTCTGTTCATTCCCTATCCATCCTTTTCTTCCATTTCTTTCCAGATGCTCCGAAACGTGTCCGAAACCTGCTTTCTGTCAGCTGCGTTCCCCAAAACGTTACCGGCCCGCCGAGAGACCTTCCTCATAAAGCACTGCCTCTCCTGCCGCAAGAGAGCGCTTCACATCGATCACACGCTGGTTTGCGCTTCCCTTCCAGTGCAGGCTGTTGTCCTTTAATTTTACCACAAATTCTCCGTCCACCACCACATCCACTTCCGGCATATGCGGCAGGCCGCAGATCTCCTCCCAAAGATATCCCGTATACAGCCAGATGGTTTTTTTCGGGAATCTGCAGCGGATTTCTCCGATCAGCTCCCCGATCTCCTGCCTGTTATCCGGATGGAGAGGGTCTCCGCCGCTCAAGGTAACGCCGGATATATAATCCTTCTCCAGCTCTCCGAACAGCTCCTCCCGGGCCGCCTCATCAAAGAGAATTCCCCCATTGATATCCCAGGTAATGGGATTGTGGCACTCCGGACAGCCATGCGTGCAGCCCGCCACCCACAGCACAGTCCGCAGTCCCTCCCCGTTGAGCATATCATCCTTGGTAATATTGTGATAGCGCATCTTCCATGATCTCCTGTTTGCCGCCGCCCGCAGGCGGCGGATAATTGATACCAGTCTAACACAATCCCATGAAATTTTCCACTTTAATTTTCCAAACTTCATCATTAGAAGTGTCTTTCTTATTTTCTTCGCTACAATCGAATACAAATTTCATTTTTAGAAATACTTATCACAATTAGGAGGAAAATTATGAGACTTGCTGTCAACAGTACCCAGAAAAATCTTATCGGCAGTCAAATCCGCGAACTGCGCACTGCCCGCAGGCTCACGCAATACCAGCTGGCCGCCAAGCTGCAGCTTCAAGGCTATAATTTCAATGAGCTGACCATTCTGCGCATTGAAAAAGGCCAGAGGCTGGTAACAGATATTGAGCTCAAAATCCTCTGCACCTTCTTTCAGGTAGATCCCAATACCCTGTTAGGTTTCCGCTCCTGAACCGGCAGCCCGTATTTTCCGCAGCCTTTCCAGGCAGCGAAAAAGATCCCCTTCCCCGGGATATATATTAGATTCTCCAGTATTCACTATATAGTGTATATATTGTGAACTATTTTTCAGCCTAATGTTTTTCCCTGCCCTGGGATACAATAACTTACATACGATTTTGCAGAACTTTCCCGAGAGGCATTGATGGTGAAGACATGAGCTATGAGCTGGAACGCATCGAGGCGCTTTGCAGGGAGCGTGGCTGGAGCCACTATCGCCTGGCGATTGAGATGGATACCTCCCCCAACAACATAGGCAACCTGTTCCGCCGGACCACAACCCCGAGCATTCCCACGATCCGCCGGATTTGTGATGTCATGGGCATTACCATGGCCCAATTTTACAGCGCGGACGGGGTCACTGTGACCTTGAGCGAACGGCAGAAGCGCATCCTGGATCTCTTTGACTATCTGGACCGGGATGGGAAACTGAAGGCCGAGGCCTATATGGAAGGGCTGTCGGTGCAAAAGGCGCGGGGAACAAAAGAGATGGAAGCGTTGGACGAGAAGGGGACGGGCGCTGCGGCGGAAGCATTCCTGATGTCAGAGGAAGAAGATCCCAAATAATATTAACTTCATAAATCCGGCTTAAACCGCACTGTCCAAATGTGGAAGTTTAGGCTTGCCGCATTTATAAAGGACCGGCGGTTCTCTGGTCTCAGGTCAGGGAACCGCTGGCCCTTTCATTTTTTCAGATATAAATGTCGTCAATTTACCCTTTTATACCGCTGGTGGCAATTCCCTGCACATAATATTTTTGCAGGAAGAGGAATAGGATAATCATAGGCAGGGAGGCAATCGTAAGCGCTGCCATGATCGGCCCATAATAAACGGGGGGCTCTGTAAAAAATGTCTGGATTCCCAACTGAACGGTACGTTTCCCTGCATCCGTGACCACCAGAAGCGGCCACATAAAATCCGACCAATACGCCACATAATCCAGGATAAACACCGTGGCAAATACCGGCTTGGAAATGGGCACCACAACTGTGACAAACGTCTTAAAAGGACCGGCCCCATCAATTTCCGCCGCTTCAATCAGATCATCGGGAATATCCAGGAAAAACTGCCGGAACAAATACACGTCAAAGCACTTTACAATAAACGGAATGATCAATGCCAGGTAAGTATCGATCCATCCCAGCCTATTGACGATAAAAAACAGCGACAGCAGAATACTTTCCAGGGGCAGAACAAGCAGAGACAAAACCACAGTAAGAATTAAGTTTTTTCCCCTAAATTCAAACTTTGCCAGAGCATATCCAAAGGCTGAATTTACAACCAAGCTGAGGGCCACAAGGATTGTTACATAAGTAATACTATTTACAATATACCTGGGCATATCGCTGCGGATAAATACCTGCTGAAAATTTTCAAGTGTGGCATCTGTAGGCCAGAAAGCCGCCAGTCCTTTTGACATATCTGCAAATATTCGGTTCTCCGGCTTGAATGCGGAGACAATCATCCAGACAAGCGGCGAAATGTACAGAAGCCCCAGAACGATATTGACCGCATAGATCAGGATTATTTTTCTTTTTCGGCTCATTGCTGTCCTCCTATCTGGCCTTCATCATCTTTTTCACGCCTACAGAAATTCCCACTACCACGATGAAAAATATCACGGAAACCGCGGACGCATACCCCATATTCCGGTATTGAAATCCTTGCCGGTACAGATAATAGGTGAGCGTCATCGTCGACTCCTTCGGCCCGCCGTTCGTCATGACATAGGGCTGTGTAAAAAGCTTCATCGCCGCGATGGTCGTCATCATAACCACAAAAATCAGAACATTTTTAATCCCAGGCAGTGTCACATAAAGAAATTTTTTCCAGGCTCCTGCTCCGTCTATGGAGGCCGCCTCATAGAGATCCTCCGGAATCGCCTGAAGCCCTGCAAGAAGGATCATCATCTGGTTTCCCGCCGCATGCCACCCGGACATGAAAATGATGGAGTTCATGGCCGTATCGGCGCTCCGCAGGAAATCACAGGGCGGGAGTCCTATCTTGGTGAGAATGGCGTTCAAAAGGCCCTGCGTGGGGTTAGGATTGTAAATAAACGTCCACAAAATGGCAATCACGCTCATGGATGTTACCACCGGCGAAAAATACGCGGAGCGGAAAATCCCTACCCCCTTGATATTCTGCCGCACCAGAAGCGCCAGACAGAATGCCAGAGTTACCTGATAGGGAACCACTACCACCGTAAAATACAGTGTATTCTTCATCGCCTTCCGGAAGCTCTCATCCTGAACCAAGCGAATATAATTTTCCAGCCCAATAAAAGTGGCATCCTGGGGACGCAGGAGATTAAATTCCATAAAGCTGAATCCAAAAGCCAGCAGGGCTGCCAGAATGGTAAACATCAGCAGGATCACGCAGCCCGGCAGGATAAAAAAGTATGCATAATATTGTTTTTTTCGCCGCATTGGCTACACCTCCTTTTCTCTGTCTGCCTCCCATATGGAACGGATGCCTTTATACTCTATTAGCTGAAAATTTCCGTTTTTAAGGACAGGGCGCAGAACCGCCTGATCCATATAAAAGCGCCTTGTACATACCTGAGCACCTGCATTGATATACAGCTCCACAAGCGCGCAGTCAACATACGCCTCCACTGTTTTTACCGGAGAATCCGCAACAAATGCACACGCAAATTCTCCGTCCTGCTTCCGACCCATTTTTTCTTTCAGAATGAGCTGGACTTCTCCTTTTTCTATCCGCAGACAGAGCGAAGCCGACGGCCCTTCCGCCAGAAGAAGCTCTGCCATCCCTTCCGCTGTTTCACTTTCCAGGTGCAGATAGAAAGGGCCCGGCTCTGCGGCCTCACACATAAGTGACCGTATCTCCGATATCACTGTTCCGGCCAGTTTTCCGCCCTTTATGGAAAGCTCCCGCGGCAGGCTGAGGGTACCGTTAGCGCCTCCTTCCTCCTCTACGTGTATGCCATCTCTGCAGCAATTCCAGCCAAAACAGATTCTGCGCTCTTCATGAGAAAATGTCTGGGGGGCATAGAAATCTCTGCCATAGTCCATAAGCCCTTGGTTCTCTATGGAGAATACCCCGTCCTCATATGAGCCAATATAATAGAGCGTGTCCCGCTCCCTGTTTCCCGCATCGCTGTTGATATACCCGGCTATCAGCACATACTTTCCGTCCAGGCAGAAGAAATCCGGGCACTCTGCTATGGCGTAGCGCGGGTTGGTCTCCTGGTATAGAATTCCTTTGTATGTCCAGTTTTTTAGATCCTCCGACCAGTACTGAAATACGCTGGGACGATTATGGCAGGCGCCTCCGACCACCATCACCCACCGGTCCTTTATGTACGTTACCTTGGGGTCTCTGAAATTCCAGTCGACTCCCTCCGGGGTTCCCCAGATACAGCTTTCCTCATGGGTAAAGCAGACTCCGTCTCTGCTCTTCTTTGTGACCTGCCACTGCCTCTGCATAGAACGGTCATTCTTTCCAAAATGCCGCGTATAAAAGAGCTGCATAATGCCGTCGTGAACCACTGCGCTGCCGGAGAAAGCTCCCCCGCGCCACCCGTCACATCCATTCAGCTCAATCTGCGGATACGCGGCAATCGGAAGGTGGGTCCAGCGCAAAAGGTCTCTGCTCACCGCATGGCCCCAATGCATATTTCCCCACTTCTGCCCGTTGGGGTTATACTGATAAAACACGTGATAATATCCGTTAAACCAGCACAGTCCATTGGGGTCATTCATCCATCCCTTAAAAGGAGAAAAGTGATGCCTGTTCCTGTATTGTTGGCAAAAGTCCCCCTCCAAATGTTTTTGGTCTATGATCCTGATATCTTCCCCGAATTCCATAAACTCCACGCCCTGCTCCAGCACGCTCTCCGGGCGGAACCGATAGGCCAGGGAAATATCCAGATTCTCTGCCTCCAATTCGTATTCCGTGTGTTCTTCCCATGAGAGAAAGAATGTTTCATAGTCCGGAAATTTAAAGTATGCCTCCGCATACACTTCCCCATTTTGAAACAGGCGGATGCTTCCGATCCGCCCGTTCCTTCCTTTTCCGGTAATATGAAACTGTGTGCTGGCTGACGAATCAACCATATATCTCATATTTTCTGTCTCCTATTGCATTGAATCCACAAATCTCGCATATTCCTCGTCCACATAGGCAGCCACTGCATCCAGGGATTCCTTGGGATCCGAACCGGTAAAGATATCCAGCAGCGCTTCTGCATATTTAGAAGTCAAAACCGTATATACAGGGGTCTTTGGTCTGGGAACAGCTGCTTCAAAAAGCTGCTCTTTCGCTATATTATAGGGATACTCGTCCCACTGGGTATTGTCCTCATAGGCGGATTTTCTCGCCGGCGGATATCCTCCCACCTCTCCATACAGACGGGTAGACTCCGTATTCGTCATAAATTCCAGTGCCACGTATGCCGCATCGGGATCCTTGCAATCTTTTGAGATCCCCAGGGTCCAGCTTCCGCAGTTGGACACCATGTTCTCCCCAACTCTTGGCAACCAAGATGCTCCCCAGTTGAGATCCGGGAAATCCTCAAACTGCGGAATCTGTCCCGTATTTCCTGCGATCCACATAGCAGCCTTTCCATCCTGGAATTCCGTGGGCGTAGGATCAATGTTTGCCAGATTTTCTGTAAAGAACCGCTGCAGGCTGGTAGCTACCTCTACTGCTTTATCACTGTTGATATAGCCTTCCGTCTTCGTTCCATCCTCACTAATCAGGGGTGCTCCTGCCGAATCAAACAGAGGAGACAAACCATAAATAAGTCCTTCGCCTTTATTCATAATAATTTTTATTCCTGCCATCTCCGGCGTCGCCACTTCTTTCGCCATCTCATAAACTTCATCTAAGGTATATGCCTCATCCATACTTGCAGGAATCCGGAAGCCATGCGCCTCAAACACATCCTTATTGTAGAAGAACAAGCTCACAGCCTCATTAAAACTCACCGCGTACAGATCATTCTGATATGTGTTCTGCAGAATCGTGGAGGGAAGCATGTCCTCCTTGCTCTCCTCTGAGACATAGTCCGTAATAGGAATGATAATCCCATTTGCCGCGTAATTGGAGAGGTTCGGACCATCCAGGGACAGAAGATCCGGAAGAATGCCTGCTGAGGCCGCAGAGTTCACTTTGTCCTCATACGCATAGGAGGATCCTCTGGGAATGTATTCAATCGTCAGATGGTACTGTCCTGCATACTCCTCGTTGAAATCCGCCACCCTCTGGTCAAACGCAGGTATCATAGAAGCATTTTCCTGGTACCACATGGTAATCTCTTTCACACCGCTCTCCGCTTCCTGATTCGTCTCCTCCCCGGATGTGCCGGATGCGGAATCCGAAGTGCTGCCGGTGCCTGAACCGCATCCTGCAACCAGGGCGGCTGTCAGTGCTGTCCCCATCGCCAATGCCAAATATCGTTTTTTCATAGTCCTCGTTCTTCCTTTCTGCTTACTGCCTTACTGCTAACTTTGCCGCCGGCCGGTCTGGCTTCTGTCTGTATGGTACCATCTCTCCGCCAAAGAATACAATATAAGTTTTCTGATATTATAGGAATATTTTGACATATTATATAGAATATCATCAGAAATAAATCCATATCCTATGCGTCCGAATCCATCAAACAGCTGTCCGACAATATTGATCAGCTGCTCCTGCAGATAGAGACTACTTCTCTGTCTATCTCCTACAACAACTATGTCCAGGATATCCTTCAGAAGCTCCATGACGGAGATGTGATCAGCCGCGTGGATTCCTTTCAGCTGGAAAAGAATATGATCCTGACCTATGACTATTCTTCCATGCGGGATATCACCATACGGACGGAAGAAAGTTCCTCCGCGGACAGCCTGATTTTCCGCGTCCCCTCCAGCCTGCTGAGTGAGGAGCAGAAAACTCTGTACCCCAAAGATATCCTGCCGCTTCCCGCACAGGGGCCCCTGTGGAGAAGCCTGCCGGAACAGCAGGTCATCCAGATGGTGCGAAATATTGACAGCACGAAAAATTTTGAGCACATCGGGACCCTTTATATATCGATTTACAATGGGTATATGAACAATCTTGTCAGGAATATTAATTTTGATGAAAAGGGATTTGTCCTTATCCTGGATGAGAATAATCATCCCATCAATGAGCTGGAGACCAATCCGGCCTTTTTGGAGGGAATTGATGAAAAGCTGGAAGAAGCCTCCGGAAGCTTCAGCCGGAGCATTGATTCCGTGAGCTACCGCTATTTTTATACTACTTCCCCAAAAACCGGATGGAAATCCGTGGGGATTATTTCCGTATCGGATCTTCATGCGCAGGTGCGGACTCTGGGACTGTCCATTATCGTCGGAATTTTTCTCGTGTCTCTGATTGCCGTGCTGATCTCCTCCCGGCTCTCCACCTCCTTTGCCGGCAAAATTCACTCGGTAACTGAGGCCATGAAGCGGGCTGCGGAAGGAGATTTTTCCGTGCAGCTTGCTGAGGGAATATCAAAAAATGAGTTTAATGATCTCAACGTGGGATTTAACTACATGATCCGGCAGATTAATTCCCTGATTGAGACCGTATATCACGCGGAGCTTTTAAAAAAAGAAGCGGAATATGCAGCTCTGCAGGCCCAGGTCAATCCGCATTTTCTGTATAATACGCTGGATACCATCTGCTGGCAGGCCAAACTCAGCCACAATGACGAGATCTTTGATACAACGTATGCCCTGGCCGCCCTGCTTCGCGGGACCATGAGCAACCGGGATCCCTTTGTAACGGTAGAGCAGGAAATAGAATATGTAAACGCTTATATCCGGATTCAGAAATCGCGGTATCGTGACAAGATAAGCGCCTCTATCGCCATTGAGCCGAAACTTATGCCATTTAAAATTCCCAAGCTCATCCTGCAGCCTGTGGTGGAGAATGCATTTGTCCAT
>ERZ1643249.4649-NODE-4649-length-11340-cov-8.126894_pt1 | contig 11340 bp, 6 predicted proteins | sample MGYA00579263_ERZ1643249 | MGnify/ENA primary metagenome ERZ1643249 (study PRJEB29033, sample SAMEA4952264) | chicken gut metagenome | biome: Broiler Chicken; feature: Gastrointestinal Tract; material: Caecum | place: Ireland | collected 2018 | study: Broiler...
ATTGAGTCAGTCATAAAACAAAATTCAAAACTATTTTCTAATGATGAAAAAATAATATCTTTTTCTTCTCCAGGAATAATTCCCGTTATAAACGTATTTTTCATTATATCTCCTTTTTCTACTTTTCTAGACTCTCCATTTTCTTTAAATCATATTCTTTTAAACCGTCATATGGATATTCTTTTACATCAAGAATTATAACTTTTGGTAACTCTACTTCTTCTAATGAATTAAAATGTTTAAAAGGGGTAAACCATATAACATAATCAACATTGCTTCCTTTTAATACATTCATTATATTTCTATCAGCCCACCATAAATGAGGATACGCTTTTATTATTTGTCCCGGTTCACTCAAAATGTCATTCTCATTTATTTTTTCTATATATGGTGAAGATTCATCAAAAACTAAAAATACTAATTGATATCCAGGATGATTTTTTTTATATTTTTCTACTTTATCAATATGTTTTTTCACAACTCTTTTTGCATTATCAATATAAAACTTATAATTATGATCCATATCTACTGGAATATCTGAAACAATAGGATTAATGATTAATCTTCCCTGATTGGAAGCATTCCTTAAAGCTGGATTCATGGATATTAGTTCTTTTCTTAATTTACTCTCTCTTTGGTTATGATAATTAATAATTTTACCACTTTTATCTATGAACGCATGATCATCAATTCTCATTACATCCATCATTATCTTTTCTGTTACATTATAAAAGTCTGGTGGTAGCTCGTTCTTTCCAGAAGAATTAATCCAATCCTTCCATCTTTTTTTATTGATAATTGATTTTATCTTTCTGCTATGTTTTAAGGTTTTTGGATAGAATTGTATTTCTTTTTTTGAAACATCTTGCAAGAAAAATATAATTTTTTCTTCTTTGTCAAAAAAATTCATCGTTTCACCTCACAAAAAAAGATATCTAAATGTGATACCTTTTTATTATAATAATTAAATTAGTGTTTGTAAATCATGCGGTTAACATTTCAATTAATGATTCATAATTATCTACAACATCATATTTAACATCATTATTACTTAAGCATGAAAAATGTTTTCTTGCACATTCTATTTTGGATTTTTCAACTTCACGTAATTCCATACTATTCATACTTCCTTTTGTCTCAGCAATAAAATATACATATTTAAAGGTTTGATTGTCAAATACAATTGCCCAGTCAGGATTGTAATATCCTACAGGAGTTGGTATTTTAAATCCATTAGGGAGTTTTGCATAAACTGTTACTTCTCCCGTTTCCAATTTTTTAGCAAAATTTATTTCATTTTTTGAATCTGTAACAAGAAAATCATAAATATGTTTCTTTACATCTATTGCATTTTTTCCCAATTCTCCTCCAACATTATTAATGGTAAAAATGTCATTAGAATACTTTTGTTCTGTTTTATGATAAGTAATACCATCAATTACAGTTGTGGCTTTTTCATTATTTATAAGATTACTAACTTTTCTAATAAATTCTTCTGGGTTATATTGATACATTGAAAATTTAACAGGATTTATTTTTGATAAGATATTAATTATTGTTTTTCTTGTAAGTCCTGTATCTCTTGTTAATTCTCCAATTAAATCATATTTAATTTGAGATTCAGAAAAATCTTCAATTGTTTCAGTTGTTGCCTTTTTCTCTTCCATAGATTCTCCCGTGTTAACTGATACGGTTGTTAATTCTTCTTTTTGAATTCCTTCTGTTATTTTTACTCTCATTTTGTTTATAGATAGTTTAGCATCTATTGCATTTACTGCTTTTTCAATCAATTCATCAGTATCAAAATCCACTTCATAAATTGTTTTTACATTAATTTTATTCCATAACTCTTGAAATTCTTTTTTCATAAAATTAGCATTTGGTACTAATGACTTAACATTCTCACGTCGAGCATCTTTTACTAGATCTGTGTTATTTGCTAAATAAAGTCTTTTAATTAAATTGGATATTTGTTCTTTAAAAGGAAGTAAGTCATCCATAATCTTTATATTATCATTTTCCATATCTTCTATAAACTTGTCTGTAATTTTAGAATCATTATTTAAATCTACATACCCTTGTTGTGCATTAAAAAATAAGAACTTATTATAGTTGGCTTCTGTAAATACATATTTGTCTCCATTTTCATTAATTAAAACTTTATCAATAAAAGATTCTTGAGTAAAGTTTTTAGGACGAGAAGATAAACTTTCTGACATTTCGGTTTGTAGTGCTCTAGCAAAGCTATCATAGGATTCGCTTGCAATTACTGTTAGTGTGTTAATATTAAAGAAGTTTTCATCTAGTACTTTATAATCCATTCTATCTCCATCATTATTAACACAAATTCTTAGTCCACGACCAATTTCTTGACGTTTACTTATTTCTGAATTGCTATGCTTTAATGTACATATTTGAAATATATTTGGGTTATCCCATCCTTCTCTCAAGGCAGAATGAGAAAAGATAAATCTAACTGGTTCACTTAGACTTAATAATCTTTCTTTATCTTTCATGATTAAGTCATAAGCGTCTTCATCAAAACTTAAATATTCTTTTTTATCATTGATTTTCGAATCAATTTCATGTCCTTTTTTGTCTATTGAAAAATATCCTGCATGAATTTCCCCAGTGTCGAAAGAGTCTAAATATTCTCTATAATCATCATCAACTAGATTTCGATATTCATTTAATACTTTGATAAATTCTTCTTCAAATATTTTAGCATAATCGCCTTTTAAAGCCACTCCATTTTCATAGTATTTATATTTGGCCACTTCATCTATAAAGAATAATGATAAAACTTTAATCCCCATTCTAAACAATTCTTTTTCCTTTTCAAAATGAGAACGAATTGTTTCTCTAATTTGGATTCTTATAATATGTTCTTCATCAACATCACCAGTCACTTGTCCAACTGCAATTTCTTCTCCATTGGTAAAGAAGACTTTATCATATTGATCATATCTTCCGTCAATCTCTGCTACAGTATATCCTTTATATTCTGTCAAACCATTTGATTTTACATATAAATCATCTCCAGCTTTGATTTTTACTAATCTTCTTTTGGTACCAGTCGACGTTTTTACTTCAATTTCCATTCTTGCCTCTGGATCATGTTTTTGACTTATATCTACACTATCTAAAAATAAATATGTATTTTCTGATTTATTATTTAGTATTTCTATACCTTTAACATTTATTCTTTTTACAAGTTTTTGATTATATGCATCAATGGCATCTAACCTATAAATCTTATTATATTCTTTATTCTTCTTATGTGTTGCTGAATAACGAATCGTAAATAGTGGTTTAAACTCTTCAAAAAGAGCTTCTGTTTTATCTCCAAATTTTTGTGGTTCATCAATAATCAAAATTGGTCTAACAGATTTAATTACATCTATGGGTCTTCTTGATTGTAATTCATCTAATTCTTCATATATTCTCCTATTTGCACTTGATTTAGTATTAAAAGCTTGATAGTTAATAATCATGACTTGAATAGAATTATCAGATGCAAAAGTATTAATGTTAGCAATATTGGAACTATTAGTAGAATTATAAACAAAGAATCTTATTTTTTTATGATATAGCTCCTGAAAATGATCTTGTGTTATTTCAAATGTTTTTTGTACACCTTCACGAATAGCAATACTAGGTACCATAACAATAAATTTACTCCAACCATATTTTTCATTAAGTTCATACATAGTTTTAATATATGTATAAGTCTTACCAGTACCAGTTTCCATTTCAATAGTAAAATCATTCAAATTATTTATATCTTTATAATCTATATTATTAGCTCGTTGAACTTCTCTTATGTTCTTTTTTCGTTCAGATTCTGTTAAAGTAATTGGATGATTACCAAATGATATTACTTCTACATTCTCTTTCTTTTCAAACAATGTACCTTTATCTATAGTTCTAGTAAAACGAGCGAATAAATCTCTTCTGCTACCTTTTTCTTGGCCTATAAAGCAATTAACTACTGCATTTACTGCGTCTGTCTGATATTGTTGTTGTTTAAATTTTAATTTCATAGTTACCTCCTTTCACTTTTAACACAATAATGATATTATATCTAATAATTCATTCATTTTTTCTTTATAGCTATAGTCATCTTGTTGATTAAATAAATTATTATATGTTTCTGTTATCATATTAATAATTTCGCTATTTATTTGTTTATGTGCTTCTTCATTTGATATTTTTCTACTTAATATTTCGTCAATGATTCCTGGTATTTTGGCTTTTAAAATACTTTCACATACTCTTTGAAAATAACTTGTTGACAACATATCTTTAACTATTTCAGCAATATTTATTTTTCCATCAAGAAAATTATAATACCCTTTTTTATTACAAATTTTTAAATACAATATTATTGGTATAAATATTGTATTTATAATTGTTCCTATACTGTCTGTTGGTCTATAAGTTTTTGTTTCAATCATAGAAAAGGCTTTTAAATACCTATTAGTTTCTCTCATTGACATATTATATAGTTTTGATACTTCAATAATAGCTTGTTTAGTTGAACTTAAGGATATTGTTTTTCCTTCAAGTGTCGCCAAAAGATAAGATTCTAGATAATTATTTGGTAATTCTAAATTATAATCAAAAAATTTATCTAAATACAAATCGCCGTCATATTTGTCACCATAAACTTTGGATATGCAAGCTGATAATGCTTTATTATTTGTTCCAATTATAAATACTATCCTGTCATCATCATAAAAATGTTTAATATTTTCCAACAGATTTACAGCAAATGTTGGCTTGCATCTATCTATTTCGTCAATGATAACTATTATTTTGTTTTTATTCTCAATTAATAATTCTGTTATAAAATCTTTAAACTTTTCTTTTATTTCTTCAACTGCTTTTACAGGCTCAACTACAGTCCTTTTTTCCCATTGAGGGCCAAATATATCATTTTTAATATCAACTGCTCCGGCACTAATAAATTTTAGCACTGTATTAACCAATCTTGTAGTTGCTCCATATTTATCTTTTTCTTCTTCTAAATTAGTACCTTTAACCAAACTGTAAATCAAAGACAATATAGCATTATTATTGCTATCATTTTCCCATGCATTAAAATAAAAGACCATATATTGTTCTTTTAGTCTGTCAATTGTTTCCTTTTCTATGTTTTTAAATTTACTATCGTGCCCATTATTGATTAAATATTCTAATTCTTTTAAGAAAACTGTTTTACCGCTTCCCCAATTTCCATCTAATGATATAATTGCACCATTTGTTAAATTTAATAATATTTTCCCTAATGAATTTATATATTTATTTCTGTTTATAAAATCATTTTTTAAATAATATTCGATATTTTCATCAGTAAGCTTCAAATCTAAATTTATCATAATATATTTAACTCCGTCTCTGGTGATAATTTCTTAATTTTCTCTTCTACATTTATTTTATCATTATCATTTTCAAATGAGTTGTCTTTAAATACAACTTTTAATGGCTTATACTTACATATTTCATCGATAATATTTATATTTAAGTCATCATCAAAACAAGCTACTAATGAGTTGCTATCTACAAAGTAAACTTTATTACCAAAAATATTCTTTTCTTCAATTTTTAAATTTAAAGTTAATCCTAAATCAAGAATTACTTGAGTTAATAAGTCTTCCGATGTTCTATCATCTTTAATATTTGTTTCAAATAATTCTAATTGTTTCTGATTTAATTCACTAGGTTTATAATATACATCTTTCATATTAGAAGAATCTATTTTATATACTCTGAATCCATAATCAATATTTGCATTTGTTTCTTCTTTAATTTTCTTAGCAGCTCTTCTAATTCGCTCTTCTCCAATATCACATATTGTTTTAAAATTATGTTTATAAGCTTCTGTAGTTTCCATGCAGTCTTCAGGTAGTTGTACCATAATATATTTTCTTTTACCATTATCCTCTGAATTCAACTGCATTATAGCGTGTGCTGTCGTAGAAGATCCTGAAAAAAAGTCTAAGATTATATCATTTTCTTTTGTTGACATTTCAATTAATAATTTTATTAGCTCCACCGGTTTAGGGTTGTCAAATATTCCCTTTATATTCATAGTTTCGTTTAAAGAAATAGTTCCTTTAGTATTTAAATATTCATCTAACCAATTTTTTTCTCTTCTATAACGATTTTGATCTTCATCTTTATTGTAGTAATGTTTTATATATACTTTGCCATCTTTTATACATAAATCTTTCCATTCTTTTGAAAATTTTTCTTTACTCCACATCCAACGTCCATCATCATTTTTGTGTTTTGATGGTAAATATTCTTTGTCATTTTCGCTTTCTCTATTTAGTAGTAACCTTCCATCATTTGTTTTATATATTGGATAATACAAATTGGGTCTAGCACTTCTTGTTCCGTGTGGACCATTATCTTGAAGTGGTACTATATAATATTTTCCTCTATTATCTTCGTAGGGATATTCTTTTTCACCAATTATTCTCAAATTAAATGATGATAAACTTTTATTCTTCCAATATATAACAATATAATCATTTAACTTTTGTAATTCAGCATCTGACTTAGTAGTTGCTGATCCTCTGGTTTTTCTTGGGCAAATTGCAACAAAATTATCATCTCCAAAAATTTCATCACATATCTTTCTCAAATTATTTAACTCCGTGTCATCAATTGAAATAAATATTATTCCATTATCGGACAACAAATTTCTTGCAAGTTTTATTCTTGAATACATCATAGAAATCCAATCACTGTGAAACCTTCCATTATTTTGATTGTTTACTACTAGTTTATTTCCTTCTTCATCAATTTGTCCAGAGTCTAACAATTCTTGATTAATTTCTTTATTAAATTTATCATTGTAGATAAAATCATTACCTGTATTATAAGGTGGATCAATATAAATACATTTTATTTTACCAAGATATGATTCTTGTAATATTTTTAATGCTTCTAAATTATCTCCCTCAATATAAATATTTTCTGTTGTATCAAAGTTTACTGATTTCTCTCTTACTGGTCTTAATGTCTTTGTAGTTGGAGTATTAGCTGTTACAATTGCTTCTTTTTTACCTGGCCATGTTAATTGATACTTTTCTTTTGTTTCATCTACAATAACATCAGATAATTCTTGTTTTAAAGCATTAAAATCTATTGCATAGCCTTTTTCACTTTCTACTACTACATTAGGAAACTTTTCTTTAATATATTTCATGTTTTCATCTACTATGTTTTTACTTTCTATGTCTAATTTATTCACTTATTAACTCCTCCATTTCTTGTTCCAACTTTCTTAGTTCTTGATTTAATTCTACTTTTCGATTGAATTGTTTTTCTTGCGATATTTTTCTTTTTAACTGAATAATTTGTCTTTCTAATTCTTGCTTTTTAGCATTTATTGATATTATTTCATCAAAAGATTTTTTATTAGTTTCTTCTTTAATAATCTTTTTAACAACGCTTTCATAAATACTATTTAAGTTATTATAATTAAAATCAAATGTTATATTTTCATTCCAATCTGAATAATAGTTTTTTTCTACTTTAGTAGAATAACAAAAGTCATTGTTATATTTTATTACAAATAATATAGGATAAGAGATAGAGTTGGTTATTACTTTAATCACATTTTTAGGTAACTGTTTTTGTTTTAATTGAATTTCAAATATTTCTAGCTCTTCTATATTATCCATTTTATTTACTCCTAATGTATCAGGTGCTATTTTATATAGCCAAGTAATTTTTTCTATTAAATTGATAAATTCTTTTTTTACTGATGTGGCCATAGTTACCTTTTTATAAAAAATGTTTTTAGGAATAAACTTATTTACAACACATGATTTAGGTAAGTCAAACATAATAGCTCTCACTCTCCTATTTATATTATACAACAAAAAAGTTGTTTTCCCTTAAATAATGACCATAAAGGTAATTAATTCAAAATCTTCTAATCCTTGGATATCATTTTTCAACATTGTTGTTCCACCTGGAGTAAATAAACTTTCAATATCGTTTTCTTCTTTAATATTTATAATAGAATCTATACTTGTATTTAACAATTCTGAATATTTTTTCATATTTCTTCCATCATCTGTCTCTTCATTAAATTTTGAATATGCTTCTTTTATTGGGAAATCTTTTTCAGATGATACTGTTCGTAAAATGTCTAAGGTGTTTTTTACATTTAAATGATTAGATAAAATTTCTCCGTCTTCTTTAATATAGATTAAATAGAAGGGATGTAACTGATTCATATTATCAATATTAACTGTGTTATTAATATTTTTTAAAACATAAAAAACTCCCTTTTCTATTCCTTTTTCTGGTTCAGCAAACACTACAGAATGCATTCCATTTGGAATCTTATCTAAATCACCATGTTCTTTTACATATTCTACTAAATCCATTCTAAAATCATTTAAGCCTAAATCGGTAATTGTAATACCTGAGTTCATATCTTCTAAATCTACAACTTCTTCTTGTAATTTTTTTAGTTGTTCTTTTCTGTATTCTACATCACTAGATTTATTCGTAAGAACATTATCTTCTCCTGTACCTGAAATATCCATCATAAGCATTCTATCTTCTACTCTTGTTTTCAAATTAATATAATCATCTAAACTAATATTTGGCCAAAAATTTACTAACTGAATTACTTCATTATCAGATCCAATTCTATCTATACGACCAAATCTCTGTATAATTCTAACCGGATTCCAGTGAATATCATAATTAATTAAATAATCACAATCCTGCAAATTTTGTCCTTCACTAATACAATCGGTAGCAATTAACACTTCTATTTCTTCTGTTGCATCGGGTAATATTGACTCTCTGTGTTTTGACTTTGGGGAGAAGTTTATCAATAAGTTATTAAAATCTTTATCAATATTTAATGTACATTCATTTGAGCCAGATCCAGTAACTTTTGCTGTGTCTAGATTATATTTTTGTTTTAATGGTAAAGCTAAATTTTTGTATAAATAATTTGCGGTATCAGCAAAAGCACTAAAAATTATAATCTTTTTATTATTTCCATTGATTGGGTGATTTATTTTATTTGCAATAAGTTTTATTAGTTCCTGTAGTTTTAAATCATGTTCTGGGGTTACCATACTAATTTCTGATAATAGACTATTTAATATTCCTAAATCCATTAAAAGATCTTGTTTCCACCCAATAGTATTCATATCTTTTAAATTAATTTTTACTTTTGAGCCAATGTTAAAATCATCTTCTAAAACATCTTCAATATTTTCATCTGAATCATAATTAGAAACGTCTAATTCTTCATAAGAATTATTAATTCCATTTTTTTCAAAATTTTCAATTGCAAGAAGAATTGAATTAATTTGTTCTGCTATCTTACTTAATGTCATTCTGAATGATTCTACTGAGCTTTCTAATCTTTTTAGTAAATTGATTCTCATTAATATTTTTAAACTTCGTTCACGATCTGCTTGTCTAAACCTAGACTTTCCTTCATGCACTTTTATATCATATAAACTCTCATAATAAGATAATCTATTATCCAATATATAGTCAAATGGTGAATATAAACTCATGTTTAATTTCATTAATGTTTCTGATATTTCTTTAATAGACATAAAATTGGGCAAATCTGTTATATCGCATCGTTTACTTATAGGCTTAAGTCTAGTTGGAAATTTTCCTATTTGATTCATATTATAATATTTTTCAATATGTTTTCTACTTCTAGCGATTGTAACACTATCTAACAATTTAAAAAAGTCAAAATTACTATTCAGTCTTTTTAATAATTCTTCGTTGGTTCTTTCTTCTATAGGTAATTTACTCCATTCATTAAATGTTGCTTGAGCATTTTTTAATATTGTATCAATTGATTTCGTATTACTAATTTTTTCATCTATTTTATCTGTGTTTCCTTCATAGGCTAACGCAAGTTGATTTTTTAAATCAGTAAACCTATTATTAACAGGAGTGGCTGATAACATTAAAACTTTCGTTTTAACTCCAGCTTTCATAACATCATTCATTAATTTATCATATCTAGTTTCTCTGTCTTTTCTCGCATCATTATTTCTAAAGTTATGAGACTCATCAATTACCACTAAGTCATAATTCCCCCAATTTACTCTAGATAAGTCTACACCATTAGATATTCCCTTTTTTCTAGATAAATCCGTATGAAATAGGACATCATAATTAAATCTATCGGCTTGTAAAATGTTATCTTTATAGTTCGTTTTATATGTATTCCAGTTTTCACTTAATTTCTTTGGACATAACACTAACACACTTTTATTTCTTTCTTGATAATATTTAATAACTGCTAATGCTGTAAAAGTTTTACCCAAACCCACACTATCTGCTAAGATACAACCATTATATCTTTCTAATTTATTAATAATTCCTAAAACTGCATCTTTTTGAAAATCATATAGTGTATTCCATATAATTGATTTTTTAAATCCTGTTTTTTCGTTTGCTAATTCATCTTCTGATATATCTTCTAAAAACTCTGTAAAAATATTATATAATGTTACATAATAAATAAACTCTGGGGAATTTTCTTTATATAAATCACTAATAAAATTAATTACTTCATTTGTTACATCCTTAAAATTTTGTTCATCATTCCACAACTCTTCAAAAGATTTTATATAATATTTAGTCATGCCATAATTATCATTAACTTTATTTATTGTTGTAAAGAGTGAATTTCCTTTTTCATATCCTAATCCTACTGTACTAAATTCGTTTACGTTTAAATAAGTACAGATATTTTTTTGAGATTCAATATTAATAAACTTATCTATTGGACTGGAATTAATATTACTTTTAAACTTTACCTTTTGTTTTATCCAGTCAGCACATTCTTTAGCAATTGCTTTACCTGTTAATTCGTTTTTTAATCTAACTTCAAATTCTGAACCATTTATATTCTTTTCACGGTTATGTATATTTAATTCAAATTCTCTGGACTCTTTTTTATTAGAGGCCACACTTACAAAAGTAGGATCGGTAAAAATAAACTTCAATTCATTTATTTCTTTTAACTCTTTTTTTAAACTATCAAATCCATACATTGAAAAAATGGATGCACATATTTGAATTTTAGAATTTGGAACAATTGTTTTCTTTAAATCGTCTCCTAATTTTTCTATTCTATTATCGATTAATTTCATATACTCACCACTTACAACCATAATTTCTCTTTTATTATAACATATTTATTTAAATAACAAAAAACTAGATAAAATCTAGCTTGTTAAAACAATTTTTTTACAATTAAATCTTCTGAATGTAAATTATTATTTTTACCTAATAATAAGTTCTCATAAAATTTAATTA
>ERZ1643249.4650-NODE-4650-length-11338-cov-4.933971_pt1 | contig 11338 bp, 7 predicted proteins | sample MGYA00579263_ERZ1643249 | MGnify/ENA primary metagenome ERZ1643249 (study PRJEB29033, sample SAMEA4952264) | chicken gut metagenome | biome: Broiler Chicken; feature: Gastrointestinal Tract; material: Caecum | place: Ireland | collected 2018 | study: Broiler...
CTCATAATATTAGCAACATTTCTCTATTCCTACTTTCTTCCTTTTACTCCTTCTTATCTTTTACGGTATTTCTGCCCGCGGCTTTTGACCGCGGGCAGAGTAAAACGACATCTATGCTATTCGAGAACGCTATGCCGCCTGACTTGCGGAAAGCCATATTCCGGCAATATCAAACGTGCCTGCCGCCGTTCCAGGAAACGGCACATACAAAGCAACCACGAGCCCGCCCGCAAGATGTTGCTGCTGCTCTGTTTCGATTGCAAACGTGACACGCTGCCATTCCCCCGTAAGCGTGACCGCCTGCTCTTTGATCGAAGTCCAATCGGACTGAGCAAGTTTAACATAAACCCGCACCCCTGCTGCGCCTTTGATATTCAATTCAAACTGATTGTAGCCCGTACGGGATGCATCCTCACTCACATTGAATTGAATATAGTTTCCCCAATCATCCGAGGCATCGGAAGAGACAGCGGGATAATTGATTGTAATGACCTCACCGTTCTTACTGTTCGTAACTTCCCCGCCGTTATTGTAACTGCCGTCCAATCTTGCGATGCCCGCATCGGGTATGGTATAGGTGGGCGGCTCAGGACGAGTATAACCGGAAAGCCATACGCCGCCGATTTCGACCGTGCCACCCGTTCCACTATAATTCGCATTCGGCACGGGAATGGTAAACAGCACCTGCAGAGTATCGCTTGCCGCAAAATCCTGTTTCGCCTCATCGTCAAACGTGACCGTAACCGTATTCCATTCCGCCCCTGCCGTAACTTGTTGTGCAACGACAGCCTTTGTTCCGTTCCAAACCTGGAAATGAACAGCTTCGCCGTTGCCGCGAATATTAAAGCAGATAGCGTTGCTCGTATGAAAAACCGTGCCTGCGGCAGGATCCAGCCTTACCTTATTCGACCAATTCGTATCGGCGGCAGCCGTCTCATCATACGTTACTTTGGTGATGTCTGGATTTTCCGTATCGGGGGCGATCGTCATATGGTCATTCATTGCGGAGTTTTCAAGCACAAACTGCGCACCTTCCTGATCATCGAGACGAAGAACATCTTCCCCCGAAGGAATGTCAAGTTCTTTTTCGATATGCTCATACCCCGAAAGCCAAAGCCCGCACAGTTCCACCGTGCCGCCGTTGCCATCGTACCCGGCATCTGGATACGGAACCACAAAGATTATCAGAGGCGACTCGGCAGGATCGAGCAATGTTTTCTGCTCATCGGTAAAGGCAAGCGTAGTCTGTGTCCAACCGTATCCGGCTGTAGCTGTCGTTGAAATACTTTTTTGTTGTACACCATTCCAAATTTGGAAATATACAGACTCGCCGCTGCCGCGCAAATTGAAACTAATGGAATCGCATTCGCGTAAATCAATGCCGCCCAAAGCGGTATAGTAGATCTGATTGTTCCAATTTTCGCCGCCTGTCGCCGCCTCCGCATCGTATTTGAACTGCGTAACAGAATTATTTCCCTCATCGGTACTCACAGTAAGATGATCCGGCATCTGTGAAGAAAAACTGCCCGCGGATGAATCAAGAAGAAGGATACCTTCTTCCTCCGTATCCGGGAAGTCAAGTGCGATCTCCGTAACAGTAACCGTACAAGTATCACTCGCTTTGCTTTCTGTACCGGTAATCGTAATGGTCGTCGTGCCTGTCTTTCCGTATGCTTGTACATATCCCGTTGCGCCTACCGTAACGATGCTCTCATCGGCAGAAGTGAATTCGACATGTTCGTTTTCAAGCGTTGCAGCAAAGAGCAAGCGCGTCCATCCGCCCTGCTGCAACGTCACCGTATCTTTTTCAAAAACAACGGTATTGACAACATTGTCGTTGTCTTTGTCCCCGTTGTCGGGCGTTTGATCGCACGCAGCAAACAAAACGAATCCACATCCCAAACAGATTGTCGCCAAAAACGCGAATATTCTTTTCTTCATCTCTTTCTCCTTATCGGTGCGTCCGTTATTTTACAAGCGCATGAGCTGTACACTTTCAATGGTAAACGACGCGCTCGTTTTGCCATCCGCCAGATAGGAAGGCGCAATGGAAACGGACATCCCCGCCGACAGTTCCATCATCGAAACGTCCACAAAGTAATAGTTTCCGCTCACAAAGCAATAGCCGTTTTCCTGCGAGGCGGAACCGCTCATAAGTGTGAAATCCGTTCCCCACATATTCCCCCAATCCACCTGTCCCTTGACAATGCCATCCGTCAGTCCGTCGATTTGGAACACGAGGAATGCGGCGCCGGAGTAATCTACGTTCTCGGGCAGATACAGATTGAACCGTGCCCAGTCGTTGTAGCTGCGGTTTTCAATGCGGATGCCTGTACCTTCGGTGTAAGTTGCGGAGATCTTTCCGCCGCCTGCCGTGTAGACGCCGTCTTCGGACGATATCGTGAAATTACTCTCGGGGTCTTCCGTCCATTTGCTCAGATCAAGCGAAACGAGTGGAGTATATGCATTATAATCCCCGCTCGGTTCGGTCGCCGTTTCCTCACTCGTTTCGAACCAAACCGCCCCCAGCTTAAAAGAATCCGCACTGCCACGCCAATTCGGAACGGGTTGTATCAGGATATTTTTGATATCTGAAAGACGGAACCGCAGGTTGGGCGTAATCTCAAGGCGGACGGTCGTCCACGTTTCAGGCACCTCCGTCTGTTGCTTAAGAATGATCCTATCACCCGTATTCGTCGCCATCGTCAGTTGTATCGCTTGCCCGTTTCCGCGCATCTGTACGCACAGCGTCTCGGCTTTGGATGCATCTGTTAAACCAGACGATTTATCGGCAAGATACATCTGCACATAGCTCGACCAATTTGCTGTGTCACGGGCCGCCTCCTGATCGTATTCGACGACGGTCGCCCCCGTTTCCGTATTTACGGTTGCGGTGGTTACACCCGCCGCGCTTTCGTCCGTCGTGGCAGTCCAGCCGGCAAGACTGCTCAGATCGATAGAACCTTCCGGAAGCGCAACTTCGGGAACGGACATCTCCTTTACTGTAACGGAACAAGTTTCCGTGTTTCCGCTTTCCGTTGCTGTGACGGTAATAACCGCCGTACCGGGCGCCTGCGCATATACCAGCCCGCCGCTCGGACTGACGATCGCAACTTCCGGGTTGTCTGAAGAAAACTCCAGCGGATCACCCACAGGATCAGTGGTCGCAACGAGCCGTTCGCTCTCAAATTCCGTCAACACAAGCTCCGTCTTGTTGAGCGAAACGGTCGCCGTGCTCTTAGGTTTTTCCGTGCTTTGCGACGTGTCGCAGGCGGCAAGCCCGAAAGCAAACACCGCAGAGAGCAGGAATACTGCGATAAATTTTAACTGTTTCATCTTTCCGTCCCCTTCGGGCAATTACCAGCCCAGAATCTCGCTGAGGTGTTCGGCAAGAATCGCCGCACTCACTTCATGCGCCTGCTTGCCGGGATGATTGAGGCGAATATCGTCCGCATAATCGTTCATTGAAGCGAGCTTCAAGGCGCTCAAATATGTACGCGGCGTTTCGCTGTCCTCGACGAGGCTCTGAATGAAACCTTCGAAATCCTCATACATATACCCTTCCACCATCATGCCCCACAGAGCGACGATTTTTGCATTGGGATACTTTCCGTGTAGTTCGTCCACGAACGTTTCGTAACGAGCCTTAAAATCGGCGATAAATTGATCGACGAGTACCTGCTCCTCCTCATCGACCTCTCCGTCATCCATATAATAAGCGACGTTGAGGAAGCCGAAATCGTTTGTGCCGAGGTTGATGAGCACCACGTCGGGTTGATACGAACTGAAATCCCACCCGACTTTTTCCTCTGCACTCGTCGTGTAGAAATCTGCCGCCTGCCAATCGTCGTAGACGGTCATATCCTTCTGCTCGTCGCGTACCCAAGCAGCGTATGCCGCCTTGTACTCGTCCGATCCCTCCGTCAAGTTCTCCTCGTTGGGGAACACGTCCGAAGCATCACGATGGCCGTTGCCGGCATCCGCACGTAAAAGCGCTCTGCCTGCCCGAGCAACAACGTTATACTGCGCATTGAAGTGCCGAGCCACAATTCCCGCATATGTCGCCGTTCCATCCTCCGTAAAAGAAGTTCCGTTACTGTCAATGTCTTCACCGTCCATGATCCCAACGCCGCAGGTGATGGAATCGCCGTACACCTCGATTTTACGAACGGGTTTTGCAGGCGGTTCATAGAACTCCCCGTCCGTCGTCAGCCCCGTGAGCGCGTTGGAGCCGTTGATGACCTCACTTGTCTTCAATACCTTGACGGTATGGTAATCATCGGAAAGCCCTGAAACGAGCGTGTATTCCTTCTCGTAATCGGAATCCAAATCAATAGTCGCCACAGCCTGCGAAGGATCGTCCTTCCCGTCGACAAACACTTTAAGAACGGGGCGCCATTCGTTGATATTAAGCGTTTCGCCGTCATACCAGCCCGAATTGTTTGCAATAAACGTAGCTTTCAGCTCCGTTCCCTTGAATGTGACCTCAAATCCGCTTGCCGAAAAGTTGAACCAATGCACATTCTCGTATGCGCGCGTGTCCTCCTGCCCGTCCGGATACATAGTCACCGTCGCATTCTCCTCGATGTACGTTCTTCCATACCAATTGATATGCTCGGCATTGTTATAGTCAAATTGTTCGATCTTTACATATTGATCTTTTGTATCGGTGTCCGTACCGCCGTCGCCGCCCCTATCCGTGTCACAGCCGATGAGAGAAACCGCCGCAGTACCGCAGAGCAACGTTGCGAGCAAAAAACTGATAATCTTTTTCATCGATTTTACTCCTTATCCTTGTTTTGCGAAACAACCTTATTCTTCGCCCGTTTTTTTAACACGAGCGGAACAGTAATCACAGCTCCGATAACAACGATACCGACGGGAATACTGATAGCAAGAATGGTAGTGAGCCGTTCCTGCGCTCTGTCTACATAGCCATCCGTACGTTCACCACTGTATTGTTTCGTATATAGGGTGAAATCGTCGATATAGAACTCACCGTCGTATTTTACATTGTTAAATACAATGCCAAGAACGAGCTTTTGCGCAGATGCGGAAGGCGTGTACTCAATAACGACCGTCTGTTTGTAATATTGTGCGCCGTCTACAGTAACAATCTCCAGATCCTCAGCCTTGACATTGTTTGCGTTCAAGCCGATGCGCGTCCACCCGGGATCGATCGCAGCGTAGTTTCTAAATCCCGGCGCCGTATCCGCCGCCTCTGCCGAAGAAGGAATGCTGCCCGTGTTGAGTGTAGCTTTATCTTTGGCAAAATAGACATCGAACGAGAGCTGTCCGCTTTCCAAAAGTTCTGTCTCTCTGTCAATATTTGCTACTTCCAGCTTAATCTCGCACCAATGGTCGAAAGTATCGACATTGCAATCTACGGCAACCGCACCTCCGTTAAACGTCGAATAGCCGACGCCATTAAATTTCGCCTGGTATGCGGGTGTGGAATACCTTTGAATGGATGCAGTCAACGAATCATAATCCTCTCCCTCCGCAAGCGTATAATCCTGCGTAAGCCCCGCTTCAAAGGAATAGTTATATTGACGGATGATGCGCGTGGTCATTCCTTCGAGGACACTGCCGTCGGCGAGATTCGCAACGACTTCAATATCAATGTACTCGCCGCGCAAGTAATACTTCATTTCCAAACCATACTCGTACATACCCGTGTCCGAGTTGTACTTCATTTTGCCGACCTTCTCGCCGTTGGTATAAACCTCAACGTTCTTTACCTTCTTGTCTGTGGCAACGATCACTTCCACAGGATATACCGGCGTTGCGTCGCCATCCACCGACAGGGCACGCACCTCGCCGTTTTCGTCAAGACGCGAAGAGAGGTATGGCGTAATCATAAACACCTTTTCGTTCTCAACGGATGAAGCACGGTTCGCAAAGAGCTTTGCATACTTCATCAAGAGCAACATATCGTTTTTGCTGTTCTCGCCCTCGTACAACAAACGGAACCCGTCATAATCTGCATAGTTTCCGTTTACGTCGGCAGAATCGGAGGTATCGATCCCCGATAGCATCCATACAAGCGCATTGCTTCCACCTGTCCAAACAGTTTCAAGCCATTCGCCGTAGATGTACTCGCGGTTTTTATCACCGATCTCATTGACGCCAAACTCCTCGACTATAACCGGTTTCCCGGCCTCTTTTCCCGCGGCGATGTGATCGCTGATCCATTGCTTGCCCCACTCAAGAACACAATCCCCTGCACGCCACGTTTCAGGATAGAGATGGTACGTTCCGAAATCAATGCACTCGAGCGCAAGGATCGCATCAAAGTCGACGCCGGCCTCGCCATCGTACAGGTCATTGGCAAGCCCATTGTAGCCCTGCGCGCCTTCGCGTGCAAATCCACCCTCATCGCCCAATGCAACCAGGTGATTCGCATCCAGCCCCTGTACATATTCGCCCATCTCCTTTACCCACGCCGTAACAATGTCGGGATCCTGATAGGTGTTACGCGGCTCATTCAGAAGCTCCCACGCAAAAATTGTCGGATCATCCTTGTGTGCGACGCCGGTATATTGATTGACATGATTGATGAGCTGCGCAACGAAATTTTTATAATATGTTTTGCACTTTGCGTCTGTAAAAAAATCGGAATGTTCAAGGGATTCTTCTTTTCCCTCTTCGGCGTATTCTGCCTCCGCCCATTCAAGGTATTGGTTAACACCTCCAAAGTCGTCCCAGTTATTGCCCATTCCGATGATGATCTTCAAGTCGCGTTTTGCCGCCTCTTTAAGCGTAAAGTCGATGCGCTCCCAACAATCGACGAAATTATTCGGTATCTCAAAAGAGCAATCATCCTTGTCGTAAACGCCCGCTTCCGGCTGCATCCAAGCGGGATTGCCGTCCGGATCGTAGCCATTAAAAAATCCCCACATACGAATGACAGTAAATCCCGCGGAAACCGCATCGTCGAGAACGTCTTCAATCATCGCATCATCTTTGTAATGCAGATAATAATTGTTCGCCCCAAGGAAACGGAACTCCTCACCGCGCAAATAAAATTTTCCGTCCTGCACGGTCACGAACTCACTGACGGTTTCAGTTACCGAACGCGGTTGTACCGTAACGGCTGCATACGCCGTATTTTGAACCGGCATCGCAAACAATGTTCCGGTCGTAAGCGAGATAAAGAATGCAAACGCCAACAATAGCCATAAAGCGCGTCTGGTCATGTTCCCCTTAACCATTTGTTCTCTCCTATTTGATGTATCGGTCGTTTTTACGGATAAGCTCGATCCGCTGTGCAACGCAATCGTGCGTATTGAATTTGTCTTCCGGTGTATGGAAGATATAGTCAATCAACCGTTCCGTTTCAAACGTGGCGACATTGATGCGCGTATCGCTCGCACCATAGTACACATACAGGATGCCATCCTTTTCGATCGCACCGTTTGTGAACACGACGTTGGATACATCCCCTATGCGCTCATGTCCAAACGGAGCAATAAGGTATCCTCCGGGTGCGGCGATGACCTTGAATGGATCGTCGAGCGCGGTCGCAAACGCATAAATGACATAGCGCAACCCCGCCGCCGTATTACGCACGCCGTGCGCAATATGCACCCAACCAAGTTTGGTTTTAATCGGTACGATGCCTGCACCGTTTTTGGTTTCATAGACGGTATGATAGCGCCGGGGAGCAATCACTTTTTCCTCTTCCACGCACGGATTCATCATATTCTTGACAAAGCCTGCCGAAATACCGCCCTGACCGCCCACGTCAATGAAACCGTCCTGCGGACGGGTATATACGAGATATTTTCCGTCTACAAACTCCGGATGCAACACGCAATTGCGTTGTTGCGGACTTTCCGTAATAAGATTCGGCAATCGTTCGAACCGCTCCAAATCCTTTGTGCGCACGATGCCGCACGCGGCGGTCACTTCGCCGCTCTCATCCATGCTCTCTGAGCAGAACAAACCGTAGATCCAACCGTCCTCATGCATGGTAAGGCGCATATCATAGAGATTTGTTTCGTTGCCGATCCTATCAAATTGCACCGGATACTTGCGAAAAGTAAACCCGTCCACTCCCGAATCGCTCTCGCAGACGCCGAAAAAAGATTTTCTGTCCGTTCCTTCAATTCGCGGTACGAGTACGAATTTTCCGTTAAAATAGAGAGCACCCGTATTGAGTACCGCATTTATACCAAGACGTTCCACAAAAAGCGGATTGTCCTGTTCTGAAAAATCATACCGCCATGTGAGCGGAATATGATCGCGCGTCAGCACAGGATTTTCCCAGCGGTCAAAAATGCCGTTGTAATAATCGCTTTTTTTATTTTTCTTTGTGACCAGCGCCTGATAACGGCGCAACATTTCGTCTTTCATTCCTTTTTCTCCTGCCCCTGCGCCCATGCGATCGTGTTAATCAGCATCCGTCCATTGTGATACGGGCATTTCCAGCCGCTGACCATCGGATACTTCGGATCAGCCACGCCATCCTCGCCGACGCACCAATACCATTCTAAATCGGGCGAAATAATCTTTGCAAAAATGTATTCGAGGATCTTTTGTGCCGCTTCATAATATTTTTGATTGTGCGTACGGGAGTAGTTGCGCAAAAATCCGCAAACAGCTTCCGCCTGTACCCACCAAATACGGCTCTTGTCGACGACGCCTTCCACCATTTCGTTGTAGAGAGCAATGCCGTCGAAAGCGTTTTCGTAAACGCTTTCGACAAGTGTGTCCGTCATTGCGTACACACGCCTGCGCAACGCCGCATCGTTGAGCGTTTCTGCCGCAAAATCCAATAGCCAGGAAGCCTCAATATCGTGTCCGTAAGAATGGTATTCCGAGACTGAACACAGTTTTTCATCAAAAAACACGTTGAGTCTCCGCCTTTGCGGATCATAAATTTTTTCCGTAAATATCCGCAAAAGGCGGCGCAGAGAATCTCCTACCCGCGCATCAAGTGTTTCGGCATAGAGCAACGTATAAGCTTCCAAAATATGAAGCAGCGAATTCATCGTCTTTGCACAACGCACGCCGCTATCGGCAATCACATTTTCAAATTGTTTGCCCGTCTGCACTTGCTCGTTATATGCAATCCTCGCCCGGAACGTTTCTTCCATATAATCATACAGCCGCATAGCAAAAGTCATAGCTTTCCCGCGGCTGAAGGCGCGGTAATACTCTACGGAGGCATACAGGGCAAACGAATGGAAATAGATGTTTTTTGTTCGATCTTTGGGATTTCCGTCGCAATCTACAGAATAGATGATGCCTCCGTCCGTATCAATGTAATGAGAAACAAGGTAATCAAAATACGAATCGGCAATTCCTTCCATAGCCTTATCGCCCGTAAGCCGATACGATGAGGAGAAAAAGTACAGGCTGCGGCAAAGGAGCAAAACAGGCTTGTCGGCAAGAGGATCGATTCTTCCGTTCCCATCCATATAGGACAGACATCCGCCTCGTTCTTTGTCTTGCAACGAATACCAAAAAGGGATCATCCTTTGCGTCAATTCGCTAAACAATCGATCTTTTATCATTTTTCTGCGTTTTTAATAATATATTGACAAACTTCATCAACCGTCGTGAAAGCAAGCGCCATATAAGTGTCCGCCGCTCCATAATAAATTGCGATCTTGCCGGTTTCAGAACAGCAAAGCGCGCTGCACGGGAAAGTTACATTATCTACGAATCCTGTTGTTTCATACTGCTCCGTAGGAGTAAGCAGATAATTCTTGCAACGGTATAAAACTTTGGACGGATCTTCCTTGTCAAGAATCGCGCCGCCAATGCTATATACAAACCCGTTGCACGTTCCGGTCACGCCGTGGTAAATCAAAAGCCAGCCGATGTCCGTTTCGATAGGCGCGCAACCTCCGCCGATCTTGACGTTTTCCCACCATAGCGTGGAAGATTTTCCCATCAGGTGCCTGTGTTTACCCCAATATGTAAGGTCGGGGCTTTCGCTCAAAAAAATATCGCCGAAGGGAGTATGCCCGCTATCAGAAGGACGTGAAAGCAACATATACTTACCGCCGATACGCCGCGGGAAAAGCACACCGTTTCTGTTAAAGGGCAAAAACGGATTTTCCTTTTTCACAAAAGTGTTAAAATCTTTCGTTTCAATAATTCCGATCGTTGCCCCGTGGTTGTCGGTGCAGAATATTATGTAAAACTTATCTTCCACAGGAATCAGACGCGGATCGTACATATAGGCATAATTGACTCTTTTGCCTTCCTCGTCAGTAACTTGGATAGGCTGTTTCTCTACTTCCCAACAAATCCCGTCCTTGCTTCTGCCGAGGTTCAGCATCGGGATACCATCGTGCCTTTCGGCGCGGAACACCCCGACAAACCGATCGCCGTACCAAACCACTCCGCTATTAAAAATACGCGAGATACCGGGAACAGGCTCGCGGCCGATAATGGGATTCCCTTCGTATCTCCACAAAGGGAGATCGCATTTTGTATTTTTTTCTTGCCAAGGGATCTGCGGCAACGCATTGCCGATGATTTTTATATTTTTCATTTTTTAACGATTCCTTTGAGTTTTCTTAATTTTTTATTCTTTTACAGAACCGACCGCCAAACCGCTATATATCCATTTCTGCAACGCCAAGAAAATGATCAACATCGGAACCGTGATAATTATGATCCCCGCGCAGACAATTTCCCACTGCGAACTCGCACCTTGGAAATTATACAATGAAGTTGAAAGCATTGCCAAGTCTGAATCCGGCATAAACAGGAAAGGCGTCGTAAAATCATTATAAATTGAAACACCTTTTATGATCAATACGGTCGCAATGGCAGGCAACAAAAGCGGCAGAATCAACGTAAAGAAAATACGCGGATAACTTGCGCCGTCAATCATTGCTGATTCGTCGATAGATGCTGATACATTGTCAATGAACTGAATAAAAATGTATACTGAGATAATATCCGTACCGGAGAAGAGAAGAATTCCCGCCCAATAGGTATTGAACAGATCGAGCGCCGACATAATTTGAAACAACGCAATATTGTTTGTGACTGCCGGCATGAGCGCAGCGATCAAAAAGAGAGATTTAATTATTTTGCTCCCTCTGAATTTGAAGCGTTGCAGAATATAAGCCGTCATGGAACCTGTAATCACTGAAACCGCAAGCGAAACGACCATAATGAACATAGTATTGCCGAAACCAAGCAACATATTTCCGTCGACTAATGCAGTCAGATAATTCTCAAACTTCCATTCTGTCGGTAAAGCCAAGGCGGAACTTGTAAGATATTCATTCGTTCCTTTAAGAGAGCCGAATAAAACCGGAATAAGCGGAAGAATGACCATAACAACCGACAAGACCATTATGATATACTT
>ERZ1643249.4651-NODE-4651-length-11336-cov-4.252017_pt1 | contig 11336 bp, 16 predicted proteins | sample MGYA00579263_ERZ1643249 | MGnify/ENA primary metagenome ERZ1643249 (study PRJEB29033, sample SAMEA4952264) | chicken gut metagenome | biome: Broiler Chicken; feature: Gastrointestinal Tract; material: Caecum | place: Ireland | collected 2018 | study: Broiler...
GAAGCCTTGAGGGGCGGTGCTGCAAGATTTCTCCCAAGGTTTCCAGCTCCGCCGAAACCCAGCCGCCTTCCCGTTCCGCTTCCAGCTTTTCCGGCGCCGCCGGAAATTCCATATCCCCCAAATAAATCCTCATAAAACCTCCTTATCCGGCCCCCAGTTCAATGGCCAGCCGCCGCTCCAGCTCCGCGAAGATCCATTCCGCGTCTATGCTTCCGGATTTTCCGGCCTGTTCCCGCAGGCCGGAAAGCAGTGCCGCCGTTTCGGAAATATCCCCCATCCGCAGCTTTCTGTAAGCGGTATTTCCACTGCCTGCCAAACTTTCTCCCGGCGTCCCGCCGGTTTCTTCCCGCCAAAGGGAAAGGCTTTCCCGGACCCCGTCGGTTACCGGCAAAACGCCGCCGGATGTTTCTGTCCGCAGCAGGGGATTTCCTTGCCAAAGCGGCGAATTTTCTGTCCGAAGCCATGGATTCTTTGTCCCAAGGAGCAGATTTTCCGCTCCTTGGGAGATTTGAAAGCCTGGAGCCGTCCGGCCGGCATTTCCCGCAGTCCCTGCCAAACCAGCCGCTCTCCGTCCCGGTTCCGTGGGGTCTTCTGCTGCGCCTGCCGCCGGTCCCGCCAAGGACGGAAGTTCCAAAAGCATAGGTAAACTTTGCAGAACCGGAAAGGATGTTTCCTGGATTCCGCCGGTTCTCCTTCTCCAAGCCGGAAAAACCGCCTGCCAAAGGTTCAAGGCCGGAACCTGATCCCCGGAAAAAACCGCCAGCATCTCCTTTGCCGTCATGCGCCCTCCTTTCTACGCCAGCCATTCCCGCAAAAGCCGTTCCCGTTCCTGCACCCGCAGGTCAATGAAAGCCATGAGGACGGCTTTTTCCCTGCGGGACATCCGGGCGAACTGCGCGGGTGTAATTTTCAGCTCATGCAGGGCGTAGTAGGCGTAATTGAGTTCGGCGTCGCCCTGCATGGTTCTTTTTTTATTTCGTCCGCCATCTCCCGCACCGGCACATCAAAGCCGCACACCGCCTGGGCGCGTTCCAGCAAAGCCGCGAACTCCCCCGCCGCCAGCATCCGTCTAAGCAAAGCGTCGGCGCCCATGACGCCCCAGGAACGCTGCAAAGCGGCGTTGTTCAGGTCCGGCTCCATAACGCAGGCCGCCGCCAAACGGGTGAGATATTCCTCCGCGTCAATCTCCCCCATACCGCCTTTCCGGCACTGCTTCCGGATGGCCGCGTTTTCCTCCTCGGAAATGCCTTTCAGCCGGAAAAAAGCCGGTTCCCCGTTTTGGGAAAATCTCTCCGGAAGAGGGAATGTTTCTTCCCGGAAGGGCTTGACATTCTCCATAAAAAACGCCTGTAAATCCACAAAATCCCCTCCTTAAGAAAAGCTGTCCAGGATCTCCGCCCCGTCAAAGGTAAAGGAAACCTCCTCGTCCAGGTTGTCGGCTTCCACGTTGAGCTTTGCCAGCGCCACCGAATCCAGGTTGCAGTTTTTCAGCACTACCGTCTGCCGCCCGGTATCTGTGTTCACGTCCTCGTTGATGACTACAATGTCAAAGTAGCTGTCCTTGCCGCTCTGCATGTATTGGAGCATCTGCTCCCGAAAAAGGGTGGTCATGTAATAAATGACCATCTTCCCCTTGCCGCTCCACCCGGCCGCCTTGAATTGGTCGCCGGTGTGCCCAAGGGTCCGCACAGCGGTTTTCCGCTTGGTCACAGTGGCGTCAATGGATTTCAGATACAAAAGCTCCTGATTCCGGCCGTCAATATTGGCGTAAGCCCGCCCAGCCTGGCCGCTGACAATTTGTTCCGCCTTTAAAAACATTCCGTCCCCTCCTTACTGGATTTCCACCGTCATGTAAAGCTTCTCCATGCTGTCCACCGGCTGGATGGCCAGGTTGACAATCACCGCGTCCGCCGTACTTCCCCGCAGGACCTCAATGTCCTCCCGGCTGTCAAAGGCGTCAATGGCCCCGATTTCCATCAGCTGGCCCAGGTAATTGACCAGTTCCGCCTGGAAAAGGCTCCGGCCGTCGGCGGAGTTGCCCACTTTGCCCAGGTACCGGTCCTCAAAGATCTTTTTCACATCGTTTGCCAAGGTGTCCATGACCCGCACCAGCCGGTTTTTGGAAAAAGCCGCCCCTTTTTCCGGGGTGTGGGAGGTGAAGGTGTTGATGTCCTGCTCCACCACCACCTTGCCGTCTTTGGGGATAAACACCCATTCCCCGGCTTCCAGCGCCGTGATAATCTGAGAATTGGTGTAGCGTTCCGCCACGTCCGCCGCCCCGTCGTAAGCGTCGTAGGTGTTGGATTCGTTGACCTGGGCGCCGGCCGTCATGCCGGCCACATAAGCGGTGGCCATCTCCTTGGAAATGCTTGTGCCGTCCTCTAAAACCACGCCGTTTTTCACGGAAATGATTCCCTCGTAGTCTGCCTGAGGATACCCGGCCACCACCGCCTGGATCTTAACGCCTTCATTCTCCCTCATATTTTGAACAAAAGAAACCGCCGCCTGTTTCACCGCCGAATCGTCGGACGGGACAGCCAAAGTCTGATAATCCGCCGTTTCCAGGGCCTTGAAAAACGCCTCGTAGGAGGTCTGATCCGCCTCCCCGTCGCTGCCGTTTGCAAGCTTGATCCCCGCCTGTGCCGTCAAAGGGCCTTCCCCTGAAAATTCCACCCAGGCGTTGGGCTTCAGGCCGCCGATGTCCGAAACAATCTGGCTGTCCAGCTTTTCCCCGTCAAGCCAGGTTTCCACCCGGAAAAGCTCCTCTTCCTCCGCCACTTTGACGGTAAAATCATTTCCCCTGCCGCCGCCGTATTTGGCGGTGACAGTCAGGCCGCCGCCGGTTCCCGTGGCTTTTACGCCGTCCTTTAAACGGTAAACCAGCACCTTGCTTGCCCGCTTGGCGCATTCCCGCAGAAGGAGCAGCTCCTCGCTTGCGCTGTCAAAGCCGAAAAGCTCCTTCACATTGGTATCCCGGTCCACGGGAATCAGCTGCCCCGCCGGGCCAAAAGAAAGCTCCATGGGAAGGGCCGCCGTGCCCCGTTCTCCAACGGACGCGCCGTTTGTATCGTTGGTGCGGAAGTTGATGTACACGCCCGCCCGCACCTTATTAGTCGTTAAAAAAGTTCCGCCAGCCATAAAATCAATCCTTTCCGCCGCCCAATTCCAGGGTGTAATTCATTTTCCCCATTAAAGGCGGCCCGTCCTCCTGCCAAAAGCCAATGGCCTTGGCCGTTAAAGTTCCTTCAATTGTTCCGTCAGCCAAAACCTTCCCTTCGGAAAGGGCCATGCCGTCCTTTCCCCGGAAAGCCCCTTCCAGCTGGGAAAGCATCTCCGCCCCCGACAAAGCGTCCTCTTTCCCCGGGCCGGCCCGGAGGGAGAAGGTTCCCTCCGCCCGAAACCGGTTCCCCATTTCCCGCTTCACCATGCATTCCGAAAGGGTCAGAAACACCGCCGGGTCCTCGTACCCCTGCCGGACCTTTTCGGTAAATACGGGCATATCGGGGAACGCCTCCCCCAGGGCCGAAAGAGCCGCCTGAAACAGCAGTTCCTCCATTAAGCTTGATCCTCCCTGGTTACAATGATTTCCTGGTGGGTCGGATATTTCACCGCCTCCCCACAGGTGACAAAATCCCGAATGACGCCGTTTTGGGCCACTACAATCCGGCTCCCCGCCGGGATTTCCGCGTCAGGGCTTACAAATACCCGGGCTTCATATTGAATCTCCGGCAGAAGCCCCTGCTTTAAGGAAGCGCCCCGCTGGCGGTAATTGCCGCCCCAGCTGAGGGCGCAGGGCTGTTCGGTGAGATACGCCTCCTCTTTCTGCACCGTCCTGCCGTTTTCCTTCCGGAAAACCCGCCGGTAAGCGGTCAGCCGCCCCTCATAAGTGGCCTCAATGATACTCCGAAGCCCCATTAAAAGCCTCCTCCGCTTCAAAGTGTTCCGCCCCATTTGACCCGGCGGAAGGCGTTGAGCCGCTGGTCGAACTGGGCAAGGCCTTCCCGGTACCCGTCAGCGAAGCTCACGCTGTAATCTCCCCGGGAAAGGGATTTCACCTGTCCGCCCTCCTGCCCTTCCGCAGCCGCCGCCAGCATCCGGGCCGCCAGGGTTTCGCACCCTGTAGGGATTTCGGAAACCCCGCAGTAAGCGCAGATGTACGCCTCCACATCCTTGGCGTAAATCTGCAAAAGTTCCTCCGGAATCTCTTTTTCCAGGAGTTTTTTTGCCATCTCCATGATTTCCGCCGTCATTTAAGCCGTCTCCTTGACCTTCAGCTTTACAGCCTTGCCGTCGTTGGCCAGATGCACGGTGTAGTGCTTGTCTACAGTCACTACAGTGGTCTTGTGCACAATGTCCCGCTGCATCTCCGCCTCAGTTTCCCGCTTGAGGAATACCGCCAGCGCGCCGGGCATGACAATGTAGTTATTGTACACGCCGCTAGCCGCCTTGATTTTGGAGGACAAAGCCACCTGACAGCCGTGGATCATGCCCACAGTGCCCTGCATCAAAGCGCTGACGCCCATGTCGGTGGCCTTGATCCAGCTTTCGGACTTGCGCAGCTGGGCCAGCTGGGCCGGAGCAATCAGGAGAACCTTCTCCCCGTCGGACTGGTCGCCGAATTTCACCAAAGCGTCGGCAATGGCGTCGGCGGACAGGGGGGCGGTGGATTTGTCCACGGTCATATCCGCTTCAATGCCCTCCAGACAGGCCATGGCGTCGTTGTCCACCTTGTTGGCAATGGACACCGCCAGCTGGCGCACCGCTTCGCCCAAAGGATCGCCGTAGCCGCTTAAAATGCTCTCGTCCGTCAGTTCCACACCGTTGCCCGCTTTTTTAATGGAAACCTCCACAGTGGAAGCGGTGAGCTTTTTCACCGGGATAGCCGCGCCCTCGGTCACGTCCACCGCATCGCCGATGTAAGCGAATTTGGGCAGCAAAACCTTACTGCCGGACCGGCCCTCCAAAGCCCGGTCCACAGCGCAAAGGGGCAGTACCTGAATAGCGTCCACCAGCTTGTCGTTGACCAGATCGGCCACCACCTGAGGATTAATCAAATCATTGAGCATCGTCGTATTTTCAGCCATATTTTTCTCCTTTCACTTTTCAATATTGCATCTCTAAAAATTCGCAAATTCCTGCCGTCTCCTAATTCCGCAAAACCTCCCCATGACGGCGATTTACCACCATCTGTAGGGGCCGATGCCCACATCGGCCCAAACTTCTCGCGGGAGTCCCTCTTCCAGAGGCGCGCGCTTGTCGCGCGCCAGCCAAAATTTGACGCGTGGTACAACGCCCGCGGCGAATTGGCCGCCCGGCCTCCGGGCCAGCGGCGGTTCGCCGTAGGGGCGAACTGCGTTCGCTGGCGCAAAACCTTCCCATAACGGCGGCCTGTCCGCCGTTCCAGCGGTCGGAATGGGGCTGTGCGGCCGCGTCGTCTTACTAGCGGCGGTTCGCCGCTAGAAGCCCCGCAGTTTCCGGTAAAGCTCCGGGTCCTTGGCGTAAAGCTCCGCCCGCTGCGCGTACCCCATGCCGGAAAAAGCCTCCTTGCCCGGCAGAACGCTCTTGCCCTCCTGAGGCTTCACACCCGATAACCGAGCCTGCCGCCGCTGGAAAAATTCCGGATATTCCTCCTTTGCCCTGGCCGCCAGCTCCTCGCCGTTTACAAGCCTGCCACTCTCGTCAAAAACCGCGTCCTCCCGGTAATGATATGCCAGATAAGCCGCATCCCTGGCCCCAGCTTTCCAGAAAACCTCCCGCAGCAGGAATTCCTTCTTTTCGTCCTGCCACGACTCTTTTTGGGAAAGCTCCATCTCCGCCAGAGCCTCCAAAAGCGCCGCCGCATCCACCATCCCGGCTTCGTCCGTCATGCTCTCCACAAGCTGCCTGATTTCTTCCAATTGAATACCTCCTTATCCCAAAAGACTGCATCCCCGTCTCCAAGCCGCAAAATTCTTATTTGCCCCAAGGGCCTCCGGCCTTACGGGGAAGCCGCCGCCTTTATTCTTCCGCTGCCTGGGAATCCAGCCGCCCCAGTTCAAACCCCAAGTTCTCCACCCAGGGATGGTTTTCCAGAATCGTCTCCTTCGACAGAATCCCCGCCGACTGTACGCAGCCTTCAATGGCTTCCGCCTCGTTAATGAGGATGTCCCGATTGAGGATCAGCTGGGCGTCCTCCCCGGAAAAATCCCCCTTTCCGGATAAAGCAAGCCAGCATTTGATAAACCGCAGCATCTTCTCAAACCCCGCGGCAAATTCCGTTTCCAGCCCGCTGCAATCCAAGTCCAGATCCGCGTAAAGGAATTTCAGCGCCACCCCGCTTAAGTTGCCAAAGCTTTCCCGCTGGGTATCCACACCGCGCCCCGCTTCGTACAGGTCCTTCCGGGTCCGCTCCAGATGGGCGTTGACCGCGTCGGTGGAAAGCGGCGCGTTTTTGATGTCCAGCCCGCCGTTGTCGCTGACCTTCACCGCCTTGTACTGGGCCAGATTCCGCCGGAATTCCCCCAAATCCTCCCCGTCGTAGTTGGTGAGCACCATCACCGCATTGGGGCTGTCCAAGAGATTGTTGGCGTCCTCGCTCTTTAACAGGTCATAATCGTCCGCCAAAGGCTTGATAAACCGCAGAAGGGGCATTTCCTCCTCGTTGTACTTAAACGGGATGAAGGGGATTTCCTCAAAATTGTAAGGCCTGCCGTCAATGGTCAAATGGGAGTTCCCCCATTCCTCAGGGTCGGCAATTAAAGTCCCATCCTTGTACAGATACCGGTCCACGCCGTTTTTGTGCCAGTATTCGGCCCGCACCGCCTCTTTTTTGTCCCGGCCCACAAATTCCTCCCGGGAAAATACCCGGATCACCCCGTCCAAACGGGTGTGCTCCTCGTCAGCCCACAAAGGGACCACCTGCTCGGAAGGAATTTTGGAAAACCGCAGCTCCCCGTCCTCCACATAGGCCGCCAGCCAGGCGATCCCCTTGTTCACAGCCTCCTTGCAGAGGTTTTTCATGCGGTTGCGCATCTCCCGGCCGAAAAAGCCGGAAAGTTCCCGCTCAAAATCCGGGTTTTCCGTCCGGATGGTAAAGGGCCGGCCAAACAGGTATTGGCACTTCTGGTCCACCAGCTTCCGCACAAACCCGTGGGCAATCCGGCAGTTAGCCAGGGTGCGGTCCTCTTTGGGAAGGCCGTTCTCCCCAATGACCCACCGCCTGCGCTCCAAAATGTCCCCATGGTTTTCATAGTATCGCTGGCCCTTCATCATCCATTCCCGCTCCGGGGACTGCAAAAAAGCCTGCACTTCCTTTCCCCCGATTTCTTCCTTGGCCATGGGGGCGCATTTCTGCAGCTGGCCGCAGATTCGTTCTGTTTCCGTCATATCCTTCCTCCTTAAAAACTGATACCCGGCTTCCGCATCTCCCGTTCGCAGGCATACCGCAAAGCGTCAATGCAGTGGTTGTCCCGGTCCGGGAATCCGGAAAGGAAGCCGCCTTCCCGGTCAGGCTCCAAGCTGTACCCGGAAAATTCCCGGGCGGCGTTGGGGCACTTTTCCGGGTCAATGACAATCTCCGAAAGGTTTTGCAGCCAGGTAATGCCGTGTTCCACACTGCCCGGCCCCTTTTTGGCGGGAACCACCCGGATTCCCCGGGATTTCAGCTCGTCATTGGACCTTGGCTCCGCGCTTTCCGCCGAAACCGGTTCCCGCAAAGGGTTTTCCTCCTGGATTTCCCGAGCGATCTCCTCATAACCGGCCCTGTGCTTATAAAACTCGTGGTAAAGCAGGAGCCGCCCCCGCTTCCGGTCGTATTCCGCCGCCAGATATACAAAAGGGTCCGCCCCATACCCCCAGTCAATGCCCCGCTTCACCCGGCAGAACCCTGCCTTTTCCTCCTCCGGGATTTTCCGCAGGGTCAGGTTTGTAAATACCTCGCCGCCGGTCCCCACCGCCTCCCCCAGATATTCATGGGCATAAGCCTCGGGCTTTTCTGCCTTTAGGCGCTCCGCCTCTGCCAAAAACGCCTCCCCCAGCCACTCTTTGGGCATCCCCCGGTAATCGGAGCGGTGCACCACCGTACCGGGCCGGCAGGCCGCCTGGGCCGCTTCCCGGTTGATCCAATGGGCCGGGCTTTTGGGCGGGTTGAAGGTGTAAAAGACAGTGAATTTTTTCCCGCCCCGCATCAGGGTCTGGTTAATGGAGCGCAGCTCCGCCGGGCCGGAGAATTCATCCGCTTCCTCGTACCAGATGCAGCGGATGTACCCCTTTTCCGCCCGCAGGGATTTGAGCTTCCTGGGGTCGTCCACCCCCCGGAGAAAAACCTTCTGCCCCGTAGGGGTGAACACCAGCTCCAGGGGCGAAAGCCTGGCCTCCCACAGATCCCGCACCCCCAAAACCCCGGCCGCCCAAAGGAGCTGCCCCAGTACGCTGTCCCGGAGGGTGGCCCCAACCTTCCGCAGAACCGCCCCGTTTGCGTCAGGGTGCCGCATCACCGAAAGCAAAACCTCCACGCTGGCCGCCGAGGATTTGCCGCTGCCCCGCCCCCCGGCCATCCAGTAATGAGTGGCTTTTTCGTTCCGGATCTGGCGGTGCAGGCCGTAAAAGGACGGCGCCAGCACCGCCGAAAGCTCTTTGTTCTCCATGAAACCCTCCTAAATGTCGTCCACGATTTTCACGCCGCCCCGGCCGCTTTTTTTGACGTCCCCGTCTTTCAGCTCAAAATAGAGCTTAATGGCCGCCAGATTCCCTTGCGCGCACTGTTCCACCAAAGACCGCCAAACAGCCCCCCGTTCCGCGTCGCTTTCCCGGTCGGCTAAATTCCGGAACTGCTCCCGGAACCCGCCGTCGGCAAGCCAGCCGCACAGCGTGTCCTCGCTGACGCCGGAGGCCTCCGCCGCCTTTTTCACCAGTTCTTCCTGGGCAACGCCGGATAAAACTGCGGCGGCCTTCCGCTGCTTGGCCAGGGAATTTTTACTCATGGCTTTCCTCCCGGCGGAAAGAGATGACGCATTTCCGGCCCAGCCCGTCCCGGTACAGGATGAGGAACACCCCGTCCTTTTCGGAACAGTCGGCAAAGAGCATCTCCTTGCAGTCGCTTAAGACCACGCTCCGCAGCTTCGCAAAAATATTTTTCATTTTCATTTCCAAAACCTCCTGATTTTTTCGTAAAACCCCTTGCAAATTCATCAAAAATAAGTTAAAATAGAACCAACGTTCAACATTCCAAACAGAATGCGTTCAAATGTTCGTTCTGTGTGATAGCTATTTTATATTCTTTTCGTGCGTTTGTCAATAGATTTTGCGCTGTTTTGGAATGTATTGGAGGAATACACAAATAACGGAGTGAAAATTCATGTTTTATGACAGATTATGTGCATTATGTAAAGACCGCGGGATTTCCGTTACCAATATGGTCAAAGACCTGGGTTTAAGCAGCGGGAACCTGTCCAAATGGAAAAACGGCGGCGCTCCCCGGGCTGATACCCTGCAAAAGCTGGCGGATTACCTGGGAGTCACTGCGGACGTGCTGCTCTATGACAATCCCACCGGCTTGAAAATGAACGACATCCAGTACGCCCTGTACCATGAAACAGCGGACGTATCGGACGAAACCCTGTCCCGTATTTTAGAGTTTGCCCGCTTTGCCAAGGAGCAGGAAAAGAAAGGGAGATGAATCCAAAGGACCTCTATGGATAAGCTGCAAAAGTTGTACGACATGGCCGACGCCCATCAGATCGGGGTCTATTTTTATGATCTGGGCGATACGGCGGCCGCCACAGTATCCGGGGAAAACTTCTGCGCCATCGCCCTGAATCCCAGGGACAACCGCTGCGAGCGGCAGGAGCTGGAGCATCTTTCCCACGAAATGGGCCACATTGAAACCGGCACCCTCCACCGCCCCGGGGCGGACGAGCTGGAAATTCTCCGCAGCGAATACCGGTGCGCCGCCTGGGTGGTCAAATACCTGGTCCCCATTGACGAGCTGCTGGAAGCCGCCGAACACGGCTATACGGAGATCTGGGAGCTGGCGGAATACTTCGGCGTCAGCGAGGAATGCATTCTGGACGCCGTCAAAATTTACCGCAATAAAGGGTTGTTATAGCAGCCGCAAAAAACGCAAGAAAAACCGCAAGATTCGCATAGCCTGCGCCGCTGCTCCGCGTTATAATAAAACTAGTTTTCCGATGGGAAAAGGAATGGAGTCGATTTTATGAAATATGCCTTGATTGGCTGCGGCCGCATCGCCCCCAATCACATTGGTTCCGCCCTGGACCACAAGCTGGACATCCAGGCGGTCTGCGATGTAAAGGAAGAAAAAGCCGCCGCACTTTTAACTCAGTACGGCCTCTCCGGCGTTCAAATCTATACGGATTACCGCAAAATGCTGGACGACATCCAGCCGGATTTGGTGGCCGTAGCCACTGAAAGCGGATACCACGCCCAAATTGCCATTGACTGCATCCGCCACGGCTGCAACGTCATTATTGAAAAGCCCCTGGCCCTGTCCATGGAGGACGCCCGCCGGGTCATTGCCGCCCGGGACGAAATGGGGGTCGTAGCCTGTATCAACCAGCAGAACCGGTTCAACGCCCCCATCCAGCTTCTGCGCAAGGATCTGGAGGAGGGCAGATTGGGGAAATTGTTCCACGGCGCCCTGCAAATGCACTGGATGCGGGACGAAGCGTATTATGATAAACCCTCCTGGCGGGGGACCTATGCTCTGGACGGCGGCGCCCTGATGAACCAGTGCATCCACGGCATCGACCTGCTGCGCTGGATGATGGGCGGCGAACCCACCGAGGTCATGGCGGTGACAGACAATTTGAACCACCCCTATATCGAGGCGGAGGACATGGGCCTGGCCATCTTCAAGTTTAAAAACGGCAGCTACGGCGTGCTGGAAGGCTCCGTCAATACATACCCGGACAACCTGGACGAAACCCTGTCCATCTATGCGGAAAACGGCACCGTCCGCATCGGCGGCGTGGCCACCAATAAGCTGGTGGAATATCATGTAAAAGAAGATGCCCGCCCCTTTGAAGAACTGTCCGCCCAGGTCAATACCGAGCCGAAAAATGTCTACGGTTTCGGCCACAGCTTCCTTTACGCGGATGTCATTGACGCCATCCGGAACCACCGCGCCCCTTACGTTCCCCTGGAAGAAGGCATGAAAGCCCTGGAAATGGTGCTGGCGGTTTATAAATCCGCTGCGGAAGGCAGGCCGGTTGCCTTCCCCCTGGGCGACTACTCCACCTTGGATGTATTAAAGCAGAAATAAAAGCAAAAAACTCCCCGCAGATTAAAAAACTGCGGGGCGTCAGACTGTAGAAAAACCTTTTTTGAAAGTAAAACTG
>ERZ1643249.4652-NODE-4652-length-11335-cov-4.924557_pt1 | contig 11335 bp, 8 predicted proteins | sample MGYA00579263_ERZ1643249 | MGnify/ENA primary metagenome ERZ1643249 (study PRJEB29033, sample SAMEA4952264) | chicken gut metagenome | biome: Broiler Chicken; feature: Gastrointestinal Tract; material: Caecum | place: Ireland | collected 2018 | study: Broiler...
AATTAGCCTTTTCATCTTCGCTTACTCCTTTAATTGTAAGGTTGACTCTGCCTTTATCGTCTATTTTAATAACTTTAACAATTACTTCCTGACCGATAGTGAGGTGGGGTTCTATTGTTTCGATTCTTTCCTGGCAAACCTGTGAAATGTGCACCATGCCGTCTTTTCCGGGTGCCAGCTCGACAAATGCGCCAATCGGGATGATTCTTACAACTTTGCCTTTTACCACCATTCCGACCTCAGGTTTAAATGTCAGGTCTTTAATCATTTTAATTGCGATATCGGCGCCTTCTTTATCATTTGAAGTAATTGTTACCGTGCCGTCATCCTGAATGTCGATTTCGGCACCCGAAGCGTCGATAATGCTTCTTATCATTTTTCCGCCGGGCCCGATAACGGTTCCGATATCATCTGTAGGAATTGTCATCGAGTATAATCTGGGTGCAAAAGGTGACAGGTCTTCACGCGGTGCGGTAATTGCTTCTTTCATACATTCCATAATATGCAGTCTGCCGTCTTTTGCCTGATACAGAGCACGTCTTAAGGTTTCATTGGATATGCCTTTGATTTTCATATCCATCTGAAGCGCCGTAATGCCTTCCGAGTTACCCGTAACTTTAAAGTCCATATCGCCAAGGAAGTCTTCTATGCCTTGGATATCCGTTAAAACGATATCCGTGTCGCCTTCTTTGATAAGACCCATTGCAACACCTGAAATCATACATTTAACGGGAACACCCGCGTCCATAAGAGCCATGGAGCTTGCACAGGTTGAACCCATTGATGTTGAACCGTTAGATTCAAGTACATCTGATGTTACACGGATTGTGTAGGGGAAATCTTTTTCATCGGGAAGCGCGGGAACGTTAGCACGCTCGGCGAGGTTTCCGTGTCCCACTTCGCGTCTGCCGGGGCCTCTTAAGGGTTTTACTTCGCCTACCGAGAAGCCGGGGAAGATGTATTTGTGCATATATGATTTTTTAAGAAGCGGGTCGACGCCGTCAAGTTCCTGAGCCATATTAGGGCCTGCAAGGGTAGCACAGGAGAGGATTTGCGTTTGTCCTCTTGTAAATACCGCAGAGCCGTGGGCACGGGGGATTACACCGACTTCGCACCAGATGGGACGCACTTCCGTTACTTTTCTGCCATCGGCACGAACACCCTCGTCTTTAATCATTGCGCGCATTATTTTCTTTTCTAATGCCTTAAACTCTTCTGCGACAAAGTCAATGCCTGTTTCTTCCATCATTTTTTTGATGGGGTGCTCGTCATCAAGTGCTTCAATTTTTTCTTTTACAATGTTTTTAGCTTCTTCAAGCTTGTTTTGTCTGTATTCACGGTCAAAATTATGATAAGCATCAACAATCATATCGTAAGTGTTGTCTTTTATGATTTGAGCTAATTCTGATGTGTCGTAAGGATTTACAAAGTTTTCTCTTTCAACTCCGCAAGCGCGTGCAAATTCAAGCTGCGCGTCGCATTGTTTTCTTATTTCAACCTGTGCAAACTCAACCGCTGCCATAATATCATCCTCGGTTACAAATTTGCAGCCCGCCTCAACCATAATAACGCTGTCATGTGTACCTGCGATAACTATATCCATGTCGGATTTTTCGCATTCCTGATGGGTCGGGTTGGCAATCATTCTGCCGTCAATTCTTCCTACGCGGATTGCGCCGACAGGACCTTCAAAAGGCGCACCCGAGAGCATAAGAGCGGCTGATGCACCGAGAATTGATAAAACATCGGGCTGGTTTTTCTGGTCATAGCTGAATAATTGCGAAACGATTTGAACGTCATTTCTATATCCTTTGGGCCACAAGGGGCGAATGGGGCGGTCAATAAGCCTTGATACAAGGATTGCCTTTTCGCTTGAGCGGCCTTCGGTTCTTGTATATCCGCCCGGGATTCTGCCGATTGCGGACATTCTTTCTTCATAATCAATTAATAATGGGAAAAAGTCTATACCTACGCGCGGTTCTTTACTTACCGTTGCGTGGATAAAAAGCATTGTATCTTCACACCTTACGGTAACAGAAGAAGTTGCCTGTTTTGCATACTTGCCTGTTTCAACGGTTACAACCTTATCTCCGATTGTAACTTCCATCCTCTTAACTTCAGGTTTGTTTGATGTAATTGTCATTTTTCTTTCTTTCTATGTTTTACACTTCTATATCTCAATAAGATTTTATAATAAATACGATATAATGAAAAGAAAAAATAACCGATTGCAAAACTTTGTAAATAAAAAAAAGAGGCACTATGTTGTATAGAATTAATCTACCTACCTGGAGCGTGCCTCATAGAATTAAGATACGAACTTAGTGTAGAAAATTTTCTACGGGGCTTGTGCCCCGTTAAAATTTTCAAACGAGCCTTAGGATGTGAGCCCGTGGCGGCAAAGCGAGGAGCTTTGGCGGACAGGGCGACACTGGACTTAGCTTTGCTCCTGTGGGTATCTCGCGCCGTTGCGCTCGATTATCCTACGTCGCCTATCGACAGTTGCGCCTGCGGTCTTGCTCCTCGCAAGCCCTTAGGCTCACTCCGGCTCACGCTTTTTACTCTTGCTCACTTGCATCCCACCTTATCCTCAAATAACCGCTAGAGCCGTTACCTCCCGAGCCTTGTTCAAAGGAGTCACCTACTACTCCTCCGCCTCCGCCTCCGCTTCCTCCAAATTCATTGTTAACAGGGTCATGACTTCTTGCATCATTTCCTTTAATATTGCCTGATGTACAAAGATACTTAATACTTGTCATCTGTCCTAATGTTCCATATATACCGCCTGAGCATGTTATACTTGCACCAATCTTGGAACTCTCAACATTAAAAGGACTACCTCCCATACCGCCTGAGAACCCATATGCAAATACGGTATTATTTATACTATATCCGCTTTGTATATCAGAACTGCTTGGTACTCCTCCTCTTCTTCCTGCTTGTCCTTTAAAACTTCCGTTACTTGGAGTAATAGAATACTTAGTAGTAGTACTGTTCTTTATCTTAATACCAGATGTTATTGATTGAATATTATCTTCTTCATTAACACATCCGCTGCTGCCTCCTCTTCCGCCAATAAGAGAACTCTTATCAGATTCTGTTGCAACTTTTCCTCCTTCGCCTCCCAGAAATACAATATCATTATCTCCAATAACGGTAGCTGAACCGTTAAGTCCGTCTTGTCCTTCTACTCCTCCTGTTCCTCCTGAACCTACTTTAAATACAATCCTATCTCCCTCAGCTACCTTATACTTAATCTCATACATTTTATTATTACCATTAACTCCTGCAACACGAGAAGCAGAACCTCCACCACCACCCGGTAGTGCTACCTTATACACTATATCAACTCTTCCTGACGCTCCTTTTCCTCCCTTAGAACAGGATGAAGCACTCCTCACACCTCTTGCACATGTTCCTCCTCCACCACCAAAGGCATATTCTGTTGCATTTTTTCCACTGCTTACATTTTCTCCCATTTCTCCTATTATGCCGCCCTGAGTTGCTACTCCCTCATTTTTTAATCTTCCGCCGTTTCCGCCTTGTAGTTCTGTTCCACTCTCTCCACTATATGAAATTACTTTACATGTAGCATTGTCTCCTGAAAAACTATCTGTAGTATTCTTCCTGTTTCGAGCATAACATGTACCTGATGGAGTTGTACCTGATGAACTTGTAGAATTAGAATAAGCACTGCCATGAGCTGATGTTGTAGCTCCATTACCTCCTAATCCGCCTTTTACATAATATGTGCCTAATTCAATCCCTCCTCTTTTATGAACAATCTTTGTTGTTCCGCCCTGACTTCCTTTAGTTCTTGCAGCTCCGCCATTACCACCGGAACCTATTGTTATTTCAAACACATCTTTAGGCAGGACATTAATTGTTTTCTCCATTACAGCACCTGAAGCTCCTCCTGCTCCTGAGTATTGAAACCAATTTTGCCTTTCATATACACATCTAACCTGTCCTGCTATGTTTGCAGTTGGTATTCTATAGCCTGGATATATTGGACCAAGCAGTTCGTTGCTTGCATAAATTTTTCCGTTATGTATAAACATAAGCCAGTTTTCATTTATATGCATAAGATAGGGGTTACACTCAAGAGAATCAGGACTATAACATTTTCCGGTTACATTGCATTCTCTCATATTGCTTGTGTAATCAGAGCTATTTGTTTGTTGTCTGCATAAATCCATATAGTTTTTACCAAGATATCCGCTGCCTGCGGGATATGATGCTTGTTTAACTATTCTTGCCATTTCTGTGTGGCTGAAAAGCCTTGTTGTAATGCCAACATTACTTCCTGACCTGCAAGCTAAAATTGCCCCATTGTATGTGCAAACAGCCAAGTGTTTTCCAGCTCCCCAATAGTTATCTTTTTTCCAACAAGTGCCCATGCTTACCGATGCTTCATTGAATTCGCTTTTTAGTTCGTTGTAACCACATGCCGTGTAATCCGTTGGCTCTCCTGTGCAGATGTCTTTGCCATTATCTGCCATTGCAGGTATTGTCTTGTATATGCTGTTACAGTTACTTGCTTCATTTCTTGCATTTGCACCGCCTCCGCCGCCTCCTGCGCCAATAATTGTTAATGTTATTTGATTTACTCCACTAGGAACGTTCCAAGTTGTGTTAGAAACAAATGAAACATTCTTTTCAACATACGTTGAGCCTGCACCTGCACCACCGCCACCAGAGCCTTGAATAAATAATGTATTAATACCAATCGGAACATCAAAAGTATAAGACCCGGGGTTTGTATATATTTCAAGACCCTTTTTATTATCAGTCTGCACACTGATAGAATCTTTCATCCTTTTTGTTATAACGGGAGCTAAGGCTACCATAATAACTGATATTACAAGGACAGCCGTTAAAAGTTCAGCTAGTGTAAAAGCTCTTTTATTACTCAAGTGCATAATTTCTCCGCTCCTTAATATTTGATATTAATAACATAGCAATAATATAACATGTATAGCAACAGTTTTTAAAATTGTCAATTGTTATAAATATAGGTAGCATTGATATTATGTTAAATATCAAACAAGAGATTCAAATACTGCTTTTAAAGCGCGGATTATCCATGAGGAAACTGCTTGTAAAGATGAAAGAAGCGGGCTTTGATATGCCCGCGTCAAGTAATTTTTCCGTCATGCTTTCAAAGAAAAGAATACGTTTTGAAACTGTGCAGGAAGTTTTGGATTTTTTGGGTTATGAGTTTAAAATAGTTGAAAAAGTCAGCGAATAATTTTAACGTTAAAGTCTTTTTCCAGCGCCTCAAGGACATGGGGGCTTATAAGAGAGGATGAACAGTTAACAAAAAAGATGTTTTCAAGTTCCATAAAAAGCACCGACATGAGTATATTTATGGCGCTTATGGAGCAGGATGTAAAAAACAGGTCAACTTTGATGTTGAGGTTTTTGCATTTTTCAAGTGTAAACAGCAGGAGGTCGGATTCAATCGGGCAGTCAAGGTTTATGATTTTTTTGCCTCCGAATTCCTGAATGTCACCGGTGTTAGAGTTTTCTCCGACGACAATAACCACGCTTTTATTCTGAAGCTCGTTTAAGGTTTGCTCGATTTTGTCAAAACTGTGTTTGATTTCAAGGTATTTTTTCTTTTCGTTTTCTCTGAAGCCTTCAAGTTTCAGCGCGGCTTCAATGAGGGGTTCGTAGTCATCATTTTTTATTTTAAAAACTCTGTTTGGTGCAATTACTTTGTTTGAATACATTGTCCCGCGAAGAAGAGAATCGATTTTGTGGGTGAAGTTCCGTGTTATAAGTATTGCTCCCGGGAAATTTGCAAAGTCTGACTGCGTGTCGGATGTACCCAGATTGCCTTTCAGGTTTTTATATTTTTTAAATTCAGGATAGGTATGCGCGATAAACATAGAAGAATTTGTGTAGACATTTATTTCTCTGTCATCTATGGTATCGAGGAGTTTTTCAAGTTCGCACAGGTCGGGGCCGCTTACAAGGATTGCTTTACCCTCAAGCGCGCTGAGCAGGACTTTTGCTGACTCCCTTTTGCCGAAGTGTTTTTCGTAAGCGGAATTTGTCTCGCTCAGGATTTGATAGCCCGTTTTTGAAAACTCCAGAATGCGCCTTTTTAGTTTTTCCACTCTTGTGGAGAGCGAATTTGTAAGGGCGAAGAATCTTATTGTTTCAAAGTCAAAGTCCGAGGTGTCTTCTTTTACCTTTTTTAGGAGTTCAAGAATTATGGCGCTTGTTTTTGCAAAAACGGTGATTAGTTCAAACAGGCGGGCTTTGTCGGGGGAAACACCGCGGTATTTGTTTTGCATTTTTGTTTCGCCGATTTCAATCATTTCGTTTATGGATTTTATTTTTGAAATATCATAATCCGAATCGATAAGCTCGCAGGAAAGGTGGTTTGCACGGCAGTGCGCCACATATCTTTCTTTGGCGGATTTTTTGTCTGCACACAGGGTTTCAAGGAAGTTTATAAAGTCTTCTTTATCAAAGCTTGTATTAACCATTATGATGGAAAGACCTTTTATGAGCCTGTTTTCTATTTCTTTGTTTTTCAAACCCAGTTCGCGGAGTTTTATTATATAAAAACTTATCTCACGGATTTGAGAGAGCAAGAGTTCTTCTATGGCGCTTACCGTGGGGTCGATTGAACATATGCCCATACTCTGGCAGCCTGATTTATCGGATAAACTTTTTAAAAATTCGTACATAATGCTTTAAGTTTAAACTTTGCGATTTTTTTTGTTATCCGATAAAAGGGTAATCAGACTTTAGACTTTTGTTTACTTTCTGCCGAGCGCATCAAGGTAGAGGAGTTTATATTTAACGGCGCTTTCTTCCCAGGTAAACTTTGACGCTATAGCGTTTTTGACGATTTTATTAAATTCGTCTCTTCTGTCTATATATGTCCAGACCGCGTTTTTAATTTCATCCACCATTGAGCGTGCGTCGTAGGTGAGGAATTTAAAGCCGTTTGCTTTTTCGTTGGGGTATGAAATAACCGTATCGTCAAGTCCGCCGACCGCGCGCACGATAGGTACGGTGCCGTATTTCATGGCTATCATTTGCGATATACCGCAGGGCTCAAAAAGCGAGGGCATAAGGAACATATCCGCACCTTTGTATATTGTTTGCGATAAATCAGCTTTAAAGTCAATCCAGGCGCGCATATTAGAGGAGTTATTAGACACCCAGATAAGCATATTTTCAAAACCGTATTCACCCGTGCCTAAAAATACAAAATCGGCAGGGAGGTTCATAAGATCGAATTTTGCAAAGTCGACAAGTGAGAGCCCTTTTTGATATACGAGTCGTGAAATCATTGCAATGAGGGGCCTGTCAGGGTTTTGCGGAAGTCCGAACATTTTTTGCACTTCCGCTTTAAATCCGGGTTTTAATTTCGGGTTAAAATCTTTTTTGTCGTAATCCGTGCCGTTTAAAATACCGCATAGTTTGTATGTCTGACCGCGAAGGGTGTAGTCCATGCCTTCCCCGAATTCGCCGCCGAGGATTTCAGCCGCATAGCGCGGGGATACGGTAACGATTTTGTCGGCACAGTATATGGCGCCTTTTACCCAGTTTACCCTGCCGTAGTGCTCGACGCATTGGTCATTGTAGACGCAGTCCCAGCGCATGTTTGCAAAGTCGATAATTGCCTTGTCGCAGGAACCCTGATAGGCAAGGTTGTGGATTGCAAAGACGGTTCTGGTATTTGAATAAAATTCGTCAAATTTATAGTTATGTTTGATATAAACGGGCAGCATCGCCGTGTGCCAGTCGTTGGCGTGGATTATGTCGGGGCGGAAGTTAAGGAGTTTGGCATACTCAAGAACCGCAAGCGAAAAGGAAACGTAGCGCTGCTGTTCATACATTTCATCCACCCATTGCGGGTATACGACATTGAAGCAGGAAAAGTATTTCGGGTTGTCTACAAAAAATACATTTACGTTTTTTGACCCGGGCAGTTTGCACATTTTAAGCTTGAAAATGTGACGGGCATGCCCCATATCTATTTGAAGTTCCGAGTTTTCAAGTTCTTTTATGCCCCATTTTTGTTCGTCTATACAGCCATACAACGGGGTAAAGATTGCAATTTCACAGTTTTCTTTTTCAAGATAGCGGGGCAGTTCGCCTACAACGTCAGCCAGCCCGCCCACTTTTGAAAAGGGTGTTACTTCCGCGCTTGCAAAAAGCACTTTTAATTTCTTTTCTGCCATATTCTATCCTTATTGTTGAGTTGATAATATCTGAAGTGTTTGTCTTAAGATTTCCTGTGCGTCGTCTTTGGGGGAGTTTTTGGCGCTGATTTCAAGCGCGTTTGTGTATTCCTGTGAACTGTAGCCTAAAGACTGCAGTACGGTTTGTACTTCAAGAATTGTTTCTTTTGAAATATTTTTTGATATTTCATTTATCTTGCCTGCGGTAATCTCAGAAGTTACGTTGAGGCTTGTGAGTTTATCTTTAAGTTCAAGGATGATTTTCTGTGCCATCTTTGCACCCACGCCCTTTGTGCGCGAGATTAGTTTATAGTCTTCATCAATAACCGCACCTATAAGTTCCGAGCCTGAAAATTCATCCAGAAGGCACATAGCGACTTTTGTACCTATGCCTGATACCGAGGTTAAAATATCAAAAATCGTCCTGTCCTCTCTGTGGCAAAAACCGCAAAGAGTCATAGAGTCTTCTTTGTGGATGAGTTTTGTGTAGATTTTTATCTCTTTACCCTCATCTCCCAGGAGCGACAGGGTTCTTGCATTGCATAAAATGCCATATCCTATGCCGTTGTTTTCAACAACTGCGAAGGGTTGGTTTTTTGATATTAAAATACCTTTGATGTAATCAAACACTCAGCGCCTTCCCCAGTTTTTCAAGAGTTTGCCTGTCTTCTTCAGGTGTAATTCCTGTTGTTGTGAGGTAATTTCCTATTAATATTCCCTCAACGCAATTTTCAAGGGCGAGTTCCATATTTTCTTTTGAAAGCCTTGCCTTTCTCCCTCCTGCAAACCTGACTATAGAATCAGGGTTTGCAATTTTAAAAATCGCTGCGGTTCTTAAAATGTTTTCTTCGTCAATTTTATCCCCGTAATTTTCAAAAGGAGTACCCTTTATGGGGGTTAAGATGTTAAAAGGAATTGACTCGGGTTTGATTTGCGCAAGCTCAAGCGCCATTTCAACCCTTTGTTCAATACTTTCGCCCATACCTATAATTACACCGCAGCAAAGCTCAATGCCGGCTTCTTTAACTTTTCTTATTGTATCAAGCCTGTCTTCGTAAGTATGAGTGTGGGTTATTGAGGGGTGGTATGAACGGCAGGTGTTAATATTGTGATGAAATCTTACAAGCCCTGCTTTTTTGAGCATTTGCGCCTGACCGTCTTTTAAAATTCCTATTGAAGCACAGCTTTTAAGTCCGAGTTTGTTAATTTCCGATATCATCTCGCAAAAACGCGGCATATCCTCATCCAGAGGGCCTCTGCCCGATGTTACGATTGCAAACCTTGTTGCACCGTTTTTTTTGGCTTCGCGCGCAACTTTTATGACTTTTGATGTTTCAACAAGCGGATGAGTGGGAATATTAGTCATGTAATAGGAGCTTTGTGCGCAGTATTTACATCCCTCGCCGCATTTCCCAGTTCTTGCGCTGATAAGGGAGCAAAACTCGACCTCGTTTTTTGTCTTTTCCTTTGCCAGAGCAAGCAATGTGTTTAGCTCCGACGAATATAATTCCATAAGAGTTTGTTTATCCATAGGATTATTATACAATAAAAAATATGTTCAAGATTAATATTCTAAACAATTGGAAAAAACTTTACAACAGCGCTCTTGATTACTATAAAAAGAAAAATTACAAGCGCGCTCTTGAGCTTTTTGAGCGTGCAAAAAAACTTGAACCCGGCAATTACAAAATTGCCTATAATATGGCATTGTGCTATCAGAATCTCGGAGAGGATATAAAGGCGCTTGAGTTTTATAAGACGGCATCGCGCCTTTGTCCTGCGGATTTGGATACTATATATAATATAGGATGTATTTATTTTTCCAAAAACAGAATAGAAGATGCCATAGAAGAGTTTAAAAAAGTTCTTGAAGCCGATAAAAAAAGTTATGATGCTAACTATGCGCTTTCAATATGCCATGCAAGCCTTGCGCAGTGGGAAAACTCGCAAAAATACTGCGAGGAGGCGCTCAGGCTGCAGGAGCGCTCACACAGGGCGAATAATCAGATGGGGCTTATATTTTATGCAGTGGAAGACTGGGAAAGAGCGGTTAAATTTTTTAAAAAGGCAATAAAGCTTAACCCTACGCAGTTTCCGAAGTATTATTCAAACCTTGCGCTTACTTATGACAAACTTGGAGACAGTGAAAACGCGCTTCGAATCTACAATAAAATTAAAAAGAAATTCCCGGATTATCAGGGTCTTGATTTTATGAAAATGACTTTTGAAATTAAGTCGAAGTTTTAAGCGCATTAAGGGAGTCGACTATTTTTGCCGCCGCTTTTTCATTTCCGAGCATTTTATAGCAGTAAGCAAGGTTTATGTAAAAATCTTTCTCATCAGCCTTCAGCGCTATTGCTTTAATTAAATATTTTTTTGCCTTTGAATAATTTTCCTCTGCAATGTAGCAGCTTGCAAGGTTGTAGTATGAATACGGGAATTCCCTGTTGCTTTTAATGCTCAGGTTAAAATTTTTCTTTGCAAGGGCGTATGATTTCTTTTTCAGAAGTATGCAGCCAATATTGTAGTATGCCTTGTATGCCTTGCTGCTCACCAGGGAGGCTTTGTTGTAGTTTTCTATTGCCGTGCCTCTTTTTCCCATATCATCGTAAATATTTCCAAGGACAACAAAAACATCCTCATCACGCCTGTTTTGGGGGATTCTGTTTATAAGTTCAAGAGCTTCTTCTTTGTTGTCGGTGCTATATAGTGCAAACGCTTCGTTTTTGATATCTAAAATCTCTTTATCGCTTAATATTTCCGCACTCTGCACATCTTGAAAAAAAATACTAAAAAATAATATAAGAATCACACTTATAGATGATTTTAATGTTTTATTTTCTATTAAACTTTTCATGTAATACATTTCCCTTAGTTGAAACCCCCTGCAATAAAATGTTAACATTTATTTAGTTTTATTTGCAACAAGTTTAAAATTTTATTTTTTTTAAAGTACAATACAGACAAAATACCAAAGAAACAACCATGAATAAAATGCTAGAAAAACCCGTTAACACATACAAAAAGCCGTTACCCATGCCGAAGAGAAGAAGAAAGACAAACGGAGCAGGCAGTTTTTTGCGCTCTTTTTTGATAACTCTCATAGTTTTGACTTCACTTGCGGC
>ERZ1643249.4654-NODE-4654-length-11332-cov-5.433626_pt1 | contig 11332 bp, 13 predicted proteins | sample MGYA00579263_ERZ1643249 | MGnify/ENA primary metagenome ERZ1643249 (study PRJEB29033, sample SAMEA4952264) | chicken gut metagenome | biome: Broiler Chicken; feature: Gastrointestinal Tract; material: Caecum | place: Ireland | collected 2018 | study: Broiler...
CGGACACCGTCATTTCGTATCCTTCCGGTACATACTGCTCTAATACAGAATAGTTATTAACTCCCTGTGGAACGAAGTAATCTCCTCCTGCTACAGTCTCATCACCATCTTTAAAAGTAGTGCCTGTCTCCTCTGCTCCACCTTCCGTCGCATACGCCACCGACGGTACAGAAGCACATATCATCAGTGCCGCCAGTAACCCTGCCATCAGACGATACAGCTTTTTCGTCTTCAACATTTCATTACTCCTTTTCATTCATAAAATTTTATTCCAAAGCGCCGCAGCCTGGGCCCCGTTTTTTCCGGCCGCAGCGTTTGAAATCAGATTAAGCTTACCCGGGTTATCCACCCTCATGGCCAGCGCTCCGGCACAAGCGGATCAGGATTGACCGTGACAGTGCCGGCTTCGAGGCTCTCCCCTTCTCGTAAGGGGCGGGCCATAACTACCAGGCGGGCGTCTTCCATCTGGTACGTGCAGGTACACAGCGACAGTAGTTTTTCATCTGCGCGGACGTAGTCGCCCGTCGTATAAAATGCTCTCTGTTCTATCTCGTCCAAATACTCCTGTTCTTCCTCGTCAGTATCAAAATCTACATAGGTATTAAACGCAAAAAAATCGGCGTCTTCTGTACGCGCTGTGACCGCGTATACTGCCACTACCTTATACAGACTGCTTTCATACAGCGTATCCAACTGAATGACTGGATGCTCCTCATAAAAATCCGGGTCATAATATTCCGCCAGAGCATCAAAACGGCTGCTCATATGGTGGCCGTAGATAATCAGATGACGTCCCTCTTTCACGTCGCATTCATAATCCACAAACGGCAGTCCGGCGTCATCATACTCACCGTCCAGGTTGTGATGCAGATAGAATTCATTGTCTGTCGTCTGCAGCACAGGCAGGTCCACCGGCGTATCCTCAATCGTCAGCCAGCCCACCACATCCGGATTGCGGGCCAGAATTGAAGCATATTTTTCACGCTGCGCCGTTTCAATTTCTTCCGCAGACTGTTCATTCTCTGCATTTTCTCCGAAATCACCGAAATTTCCGGCTCCGGACGGCTCAATCACCGTGACAGCGGGCGTCTCCGGTTTTTCCTGCCGCAGCCTCCATTCGCTGACCCACCCCGGCCCTTTCCAGATAAGAACTGCAATCAAGGCCGCTCCCAGGGCGGACAGAAGCATTCCTGCCCCATGCTTTATCCATTTCACAGTTCAGCCTCCACAAAATAGGCAGAACCGTCTTCTCCATCAGAAAGCTTCTCCTGATACGCGACCGTCAGCTTGTCCGCATCCTCCGGAATCTGCACCACCATAACGCTGTCATAGCTGTCACCCGGGTACAGAGTGTAGGAATAAGGCGTCATATCTTCGTCTACCGCAGCCAGGCAGGTGCTGAACTCTTCCTTTCCATCTCCCCACTGCAGTTGAAAATCTTCGGCAAACATTGTGTATTTTTCATTGCTGGTGTTCGTGACGGATAAGTCCATCCGCACCAGCCGGTTTCCATCATTCGGTACAAGGATGTCATAACTGTCCACCACAGCCACGTCGCTGACAGTAAAATCAAACAGCTGTGTATGTACCGTTTCCCCGGCTTCCGCCCATACATCCTGAAACTCATCAGAAGAATTCTCATTGGAAGAACAGCCCTGCAGCATCAGTACGGCAAGGAACAGTACGCCCCACACCGCCAGGCGGCTTTTTGTTCTCTTCACTGTTTTCCCTCCGTTTTCAGATTTAGATCCCCCTGTCATTTTTCAGAGCTACCACATAATACCGATTATGTGGTACGTTTTTAATAGAAATTGGATGATTTTCCCGGAATTGGGAGCTGAGACTCATTCCCTGGATACTGTATTCTTTCAGGAAACAGTAAACTGCAGATGCCTGCCTAAAGAACAGCGGCACGGAAAACATCTGAAAAGAAATTCACGCAAAACAAACCGGTCCTGATTCGACCGGTTATTTGTCATACAATTTTAAAAATTTATATGCTTTTCCAAAATATTTAGCATATTTTCTTGAAAGTACAACGAAAAACACTTTTTAAACTTCGTTATTACTATTGATTTTTCCGCCAGGAAATGGTAAACTATGTATAGTCAAATTTATGTTGTTTTTTTATTTCACAGAACAAGTCCCAGCCGCCCTATCTGTCTCTGGTGTTCCCGCCCCGTGGAAATAATATAGATACGCGTCGTATTGATGCTGGAGTGTCCCAGGATATCCGCCAGTTTCGCGATATCCTTTTTCATATTATAATAAGTCCTCGCAAACAGGTGGCGCAGATTGTGGGGAAATACCTTTCCGGCGCTTACGCCCGCTTCCCGGCACAGCGCTTTCATCTCTCTCCAGATATTACTCCTGTCCCAGGGTTTCCCGCTCTCTGTCACAAAGACCGGGCCGGAACGGATTTTCTTTCTGCGGATATATTGTCTCAGAATCAGCTGCAGCTTCTGGGGCAGGAATACCTGGCGGCATTTTCCCTTGCAGGACACCTCCGCGCTTCCCCGCAAGACTGCGTCTACAGTGATAAAAGAAAGCTCGCTGATGCGGATGCCTGTGGCGCAGATCGTCTGCAGGGCGGCTTCCAGACGTTCTTTCTTCTGCCTTCTGGCTGTCTCCACCAGTTTTCTGTACTCTTCCTTTGACAATTCCTTTTCCCGGGGGCAGAAGATCTGATTCTGCACACGCAGCTGCCTCACACAGCAGTCTGTCCAGCCGCAGTACCGGAAAAAGCTGTTCACAGAAGAAAGCATGGAATTGATGCTCCGCACAGTATAGATTTCCTTCAGCCTTTCTTTATAGGCAGCCGTCTCCTGCCTGCTGACAGGGCGGTCTGACAGCCAGGACCGGAAAGCCCGGAGATCTCTCATGTATTTTTCTATGGTGTTCCGGCTTTTCTCCTCCTCTTCCAGATACGCTCTGTAGCGCAGCAGCATGGCTTCCGTTATAATTCGTTCTTCCATTTTGATCAATACCTCCTGCTTTTTTATTCTTCGTCCTTCTCATTTTGCTGCTATGATTCCCTTTTCATACCTGTTTGATTTTATATGCTCCATTACTGCCGCTTTTCAACCTTCTTTCCCGGTCCTTCCGGCCCCGCATGACGCATAATGTCTGTCAATGTCTTTTTACAGTTATATCCTTGATATTACGTTTTAAGCAGTTTATAATATCCGCATAAAACGAATTCATTTAACGGAAATCTTCGAATCTGAAGTCACATCACAGCCGCACTGCTCTTCACGTTTCGCTTGTCTGTACCAAATTCACGCCAAAGAAAGGAGGAGAATCCATGCAGCAGAAGCCTGCATTTCATCCGGATACCTGCTGTCTTCTGCACGCCGAAGCCCATGATCTGGGACTGGCGGAAGGGAAGGCCGAATGTATCCTGGAAACTTTATCTGATTATGGCAGAATTCCTCTGGGAGTTCAGGAAAAAATTCTGAAACAAAAAAGCTCTTTTCAGCTAAAGCGCTGGTTTCTTCTGGCCCGTCAGGTTCAAACTGTCGAGCAATTCATCAATCGGATGTAGAGCCGGAAACATATGCCTTTTTTCTTCTGTTCTTATTATTCTAATTTCTTTTTTCTGTTTTTTCTGTTACAACATAGGAAGGGTATTTTTTGCGGAGCATTTTCCCTGCAGGCTGTCTGAGACATCAGACTGCCAATGATAAACAGGTCATTCCAAAGACCTGCAAAAAATACAGCAGGGCCCCTGTGCTCCGGCAGATATCTTCCGCCTGGCACCGGTCCCTGCTGCTTTCAGCTTTCCCTATTCTGGATTGTTCTTTTCTTTTCCTCTCTGTCCCCCGCTACGCTTTCAATTCTTTCTCCGCCATTGCAAGAGCGCTTGCAATTACTGCGTCCATATCATAATACCGGTACTCTCCCAGCCGTCCTCCGAAGATCACATTCTTTTCTTCTTCTGCCAGCTTTCGATACTGCTCATACCGGGCGCTGTTTTTCTCATCGTTGACCGGATAATAGGGCTCCTCTCCCGGCTTCCACTCTGAGGAATATTCCCGGCTGATAACCGTTTTGGGAAGTTCTCTGCCTTCCGCGTCTTTTCCGAACTCAAACCATTTGTGTTCAATGATCCGCGTCCAGGGTGTCTCCCTGTCCGTGTAATTTACCGCCGCATTTCCCTGGAAATTGGGGATATCCAGCACTTCTGTCTCAAAACGGACGGAACGGTACTCCAGATATCCCAGCTGATACTGGAAGTACGCGTCAATGGGGCCTGTGTATACCACCTTCTCTGCAAGACCGTCCAGTTCTTCCTTCTTTTCCAGATAATCTACACCCAGGCGGACCTCGATGCCGTCCAGCATCGCAGCCACGAGGGCCGTGTAGCCCCCTTCCGGAATTCCCTGATACAGAGCGTTGAAATAATTATTGTCAAAGGTAAAGCGGACCGGAAGCCTGCGGATGATAAAGGCCGGCAGCTCTGTACAGGGCCGTCCCCACTGCTTCTCCGTATATCCCTTCACAAGCTTCTCGTAGATATCTGTTCCCACCAGGCTGATGGCCTGCTCCTCCAGATTCTTCGGCTCTGTGATTCCGGCCGCCTTCTTCTGTTCTTCAATCTTGTCCGCGGCTTCCTGCGGCGTCACCACTCCCCACATTTTATTGAAGGTGTACATATTAAAGGGAAGAGAGTAAAGCTCCCCATGATAATTCGCTACCGGAGAATTGGTAAACCGGTTGAACCGGGCAAATCTGTTCACATATTCCCATACCTGCCGGTTGTTCGTGTGGAAGATGTGGGCTCCGTACTTATGCACCTGGATGCCCTCCACCTCTTCTGTGTAGACATTGCCTGCGATATGAGACCGTTTATCGATGACAAGAACTGATTTCCCCTGTTCCTTTGCCTGCCTTGCAAACACAGCGCCGTAAAGTCCCGCGCCCACGATCAGATAATCATACATAGGATTATTTCCTTTCTTCTGTGATATCTGAAAGTATACCATACTTCAGCTGTAAACAGAAGGGGATCTTTTCCGTTCCTGAGCATCCGGTCCGGAAAAAATCCCCCGTTTTTTATTTCACGTTTTTTGTTTTGTGTACTTATTTTGCGTATTTATTCCGCAGTCTTATGCGCGTGGAAATGAAATACCGCTCAGCCCTGCCTGCGCACAGCTTCAAAATAGGCAAAGAGCCCCTCCGCCAGGACCGGGTCGATCACCGGAATTCCCAGATCCTTCTCCAGATCCCGGGCGATGCCGATGGTTGCCAGACCTGTGCAGCCAAGAGCAATTACCTCCGCGCCCATTTCTTTCAGCTCCCTCGCTTTCCGGAAACAGGATTCTCTTCCTTCCGGCGTCATCAGATCGAGTGTGCTGTTTACTCCCTCGGGTCTTCCCACAGCCACCAGTTTTTCCGGCGGAATCATCCGCAGGTAGGCCTTGGGAGCATAATCCACAATTCCCAGAACCGCGATCTTTTCCCCGTAACGGAGCGCCAGCGCTGCTGTGGTCTCTCCGCCTCCTGTTACCGGAATGCCGGGAAGCGCCTTACGCACCTCTGGCACACCCGGATCATCAGCGCAGCTGACAATAATCATATCCACATCTTCAAAAGATTTTGCCGTCTCCACAACCTTTGGCACCGCAATCCGCTCCAGTTCATGGCTGTGAATTCCTTCCGGCTGATCCGGAATACATTTGGAAACACAGCGGATTCCGGGATAATGCTCCTCGATAAACCGCCCATGCATACCCACAAATTCCGGATCGTCAGAGGTCAGAACACGGATGACTCCCACAGTAAATTTTTTATCCATGATCTATCTCCTTCCTTATACCTTATACACAATATTCCATCTAATCTATACGCAGTCTTTCTATGCCGATACCTTCTGCTGCCGCGCACGGAAAATCTTAAACCACAAATTTTCCCTTATCAATAATCAGTTTGTCATCAAAATACAGCGTCGGCTCAAGGATGATTCCATCCATATGGCAGTCTGCCTTATTGACGCCTCCGAAGGAGGTATTGGTTCCGAAAGCGATATGCACGGTTCCGTACACTTTTTCATCCTCCAGAATAATGCCGTTCAGAATGGCGGCCTCATTTGTGCCGATTCCCAGCTCTCCTACTGTGGCATTGCGCTCATTGGCCAGAAGGACCTCCAGCTTGCCGTCCTTATCGCCCTCGATCTTCTGAAGCTTTCCGTCACGGATAACGACCTTCAGAGGAGCGTCCAGCTTGCCGATGCCGACCATGGAACCGTCAATAATCATCTCGCCATTGACGCCGTCCTCCAGAGGCGCGATATAGGCTTCCCCGGAGGGCAGATTTCCGCTCTGTCCGGCCTCCCTGTATACGCCGGGACTGGGAACTCCTTTTCGTCCTTCCAGATTCAGAGTCAGCACACAGCCGTCCTTTTCGATTCTGGCTGTCTGACACTCCGTCAGCATCTCCGTGATCTTCGCGGTCAGCTCTGCCACAGCGCTGTAATCTGCCGTCATGGCCCCCTGGGAGAACATCTCCTCCGTGATGCCCGGCATGGTAGCCACTCTGGTGCCTGCAGCCACTGCCTGGATTCTGGCATTGGTATGGGTCAGGGATTTGGCTGTGGGGCAGATCACGATATCTGCCGCTTTCATGGCTTCCGCAACCGCCTTCGGAGGTTCTTCCCCATTGAGCTTCCGCTCCTTCATCACAGTCATCATAGCCTCACAGCCCAGATTCTTCGCGCCCTCATACAAAGCCTGCGCGATAGAGACTTTTGTGTCATCCGTGACGATAAGGACCTCTTCCCCGGCTTTCGCTCCCAGACAGTCTCTTAACACATTTTCAGAAATCGTTACTAAATCCATTGTCCGTCTCCTATTCCACGTCTGTCAGCTCAGAGATCACGCGGGCCAGCAGGGTCCTCGGCAGAACTACCAGCTTTCCAGTCTCCCTGGCAAACATATTTTTCATCTCCTGGGTAAATCCGATACAGTCCAGAATTACCAGGTCGCCGTCCATATCCTTTACCTGGCGGGCGGCTTTTTCAAGTGTCTCCCAGTCCCCATAGGGCGAGGCAGGCACTGCCTTTACATGATCCACAAACTGGGACCATTTCTTCTCGCACTGCTCCACCTGAAGGGGAGATGGCGTGATCGTAATGATACTGGACTTTCTGGTAAGCAGTGGGGCCACACGGTTCAGAATGTTGCAGGGATACACCAGGGGGACCTTGGAAGTAAGGCTGTCCGGAAAATCTCCGGTGCAGAAAAACATAATCAGTCTTACGCCTTCATCCTCCAGCTCATGAATGCATTCCTGAAGTCTCGGCAGAATATGACGCTCCGCAAAAGTCACGGAGGAACCGTCCGTCAAGCGTGACACCAGAACGTAATCCCCTTTCTCAGGAGCAAAACGGGCGATCTCTTCCTTTGTCAGCCCGTCCAGCCCTCCTCTCTGAAGGAGCTCCACTTTGCCGTCAAAAAGCCGCATGATATCTGCCGTCACATCTGTTCTGGGAGCCTGTCCGATGGTAATCGCTCCAATCTTCATGGCGTTCCCTCCTTAATCTTCTTTGCCCAGTGTCTGCAGATGCTTCATGGAGCCATACAGCTTCTGAAGACGCGCGTACTCTTCCTCGTCATAGAATTTCAGATCGCCTCTGCCGAAATCTTTGGCTACTTCCAGCATGAAACGTGCAGCCTCTTCCACATCCGCAAAATGAGTCGCTCCTGTCGCGCAGCCCGGAACCATCACTTCTGCGGTGATTGCCACGCCTACCACCGGAGCGTCCGTAGCCGTACAGGGCTGCAGAACACTGTTCAGATGGTATACATCATTGCCGTAAGGCGTAATGTCCTGCATGGTCAGCGGGAACACATAGGGAAGGCGTCCCGTGGTAATCTGCATCTTCTCAAGCAGATCCTCGGAGGTACGTAAGATCCATCCTTCCTTTACAGTCGGGGAAATCGCAAAGCCCCTCGTATTGATGACCCGGTTGCCCTTTGTGGTATCCACAGACAGGATCGCATCCAGCTCCGGAGATACCTCCTCTCTGTTCACCTGTGACATCTCTACCGGAGAGCCCATGAAGGGTACAGGCTTATGGGGCGCTGTGGGCGCATGGGGGCAGATCTGCGTGGAAACAAATACGTCGCCCTCCAGATAATCTCCCTTATTCTGCATATCCAGCAGCTTCGCAGCGATAGCGATTGCAGCCAGGGCTCCGTCACCGTCTGATACGAAGCCAATCATCTCCGGACGCGCGCCGATACCGCCGAGACGTCCCAGAAGGCCGATGGTGGGCGCTTCTCCGCCTGACATCTTTCCTTTTGTTCCGGGGATACGCACCTTAACCATGTCTGTGCTCTCTCCCTTGGGGCCTTTCAGCGCATAGACTTCAATATTCGCGTCAGCCTTGATACTGCGGAGATATTCCTCCACGGACTTGCCTGTCACCGTACTGCTGTCCAGTACATCGAACACTTCCATAATCTGTTTAATCAGCATAATGATCTACCTCCTATGTCGTTTTTTATGATTATAAAGCTTTTATTCTGAATACGCAACGAATTTTTTGACATTTATTCTGGTCTGGAAAATACTGTAAAATGTTTTTTCTCTGTAATGATATGGAAAAGTTCATGAAAAATTTTGCGTTTTTTCATAGTTTCTTTAGATTCTCTTTATTTTTATTTGACATTTTGTCATTTTAATGAGAAAATTGAGCGAAGTTATTTTTTAAAAGGAGTGTGAGTTTATGGAGAAACCCAAGTACGAAGTGCCAAAGGAATTAATCATTCCTGCTTCCGAACACCCCAAGGCATTTGAAGGCCCGACACTGATATTAAATATTATTATGTGTGCTCTGGGCGCCATCATCGGTCTTGAGCTCATCGTCCGTACAGGCGTGACGCCGAACACCTCTATCATCGGAGCTTTGTTCGCCATCGTTCTGTCCCGGATTCCCGTCGCGTTCTGTCAGAAGTTCCGCAGCGTGCACCGTCAGAATCTGATTGCCACCTCTATTTCAGGCGCAACTTTTTCCGCGGCCAACTGCCTGCTTCTGCCCATCGGTATTCCGGTGGTTATGGGACGTCCGGATCTGGTATTTCCGATGCTGATCGGCGTATTTATCGCTACTGTTATCGACGCTACCATTCTTTACAGAAGCTTTGACTCTGAAATGTTCCCGGCTGACGGCGCATGGCCGCCCGGAGTAGCTTCCGCAGAGTCCATTCTGGCTGTTGTAGAAAAAGGAAAGAAAGCTTTCCTTATGATTGTCGGTATTGTAATCGGCTGGGTCGGCAAGCTTGCCGGAATTCCCACGGACCTGCTGGGCGTATCCTGGTTCGGCGATTTCTTTGCCATGCTGGCTCTGGGCGTAGGTTCTATCGTCATCGGCGTGATCAATGACAATGGATTCGTTCTGTCCCTGTTTGGCCACAGCGCGTCTCTGTTCTCAGGCATTTTCCCGGAAGGCTTTTCTTCCAGCGCCATGATCACCTACATGCCCCACGGCGTTATGATCGGCGCAGGCGCCGTCTCCCTGATTCAGTGCGCAGTCATGCTGATGAAAAAAGGCAAGAATGGCACCGATACTTCCGCTACCGGAAGAAAATATACCCGCAGCATGAACAGCTTAAAGAAGACTCTTGTGGGCGGCTACGGCGTGTATCTGATCGGAGCTTTTATCCTGGCTCTCGGATGCGGTATCCTTACCGATATGTCTCCGGTCAAGCTGATCATCTGGCTGATTTACACAGCCTTTGCCGCTATCGCGTCTGAGCTGATCGTAGGAATTTCCGCTATGCATTCCGGCTGGTTCCCGGGATTCGCTACCGCTCTGATCTTCCTGCTGGTAGGTATGCTGATCGGCTTCCCGCCGATTCCGCTGGCTCTGATGGTAGGCTACACTTCCGCCACCGGTCCCGCCTTCTCAGATATGGCTTATGACCTGAAGTCTGGTTACATCTTAAGAGGTTCAGGCGTAGATCCGGAGCTGGAGATGGAAGGAAGAAAACAGCAGTACCGCGCGAACATTTTCTCCTTCGCCGTTGCTCTGATTATCGTCATCTTTATGGCAAACCGCTACTTCGATCAGGGACTTTTTGCTCCTGTAAGCGCCACCTTTGCTGCTACCATTGACGCGGGAACCAATGCTGAAATCGCAAAATGGCTCTTTATCTGGGCTATCCCGGGCGCAATCATTCAGCTGATCGGCGGCGAGCGTCAGATCGGTATCCTGTTCGCTACCGGTCTTCTGGTAGGAACCACCATGAACGGCGTCACCATTCTGATTGGTCTTCTGATCCGCCACATCCTGCTGAAGCGCAACGCTGAGCATGAGCAGACCCTGAATATTCTGGGCGCAGGCGCTCTGGCCGGAGCTGCTCTGTGCAGTTTCTTCACCGCTACGCTTGGATTGTTTAACAGAAGCGATTCATAAAGAGGGAAACAGATATGACTATCTCGGAAGCTCTGGAAAAAAGACGGAGCATTCGAAACTTCAGTTCCAAACCGGTTTCTGAAGAACTTCTGCTGGAGCTGGCCCGGGCAGGACGCCTGGCGCCCAGCGCCAGCAACCTTCAGGCCTGGCAGTTTTTCTTTCTGACAGATCCGGAGCTGGTGAAAAAGGTAGACCTTTTCAGCCCGGGCTTAAGCGGCCATCCGCCGGTCATCCTGGCCATCTGTTCCGATATGGGATACGCCGCAGTACACGGTTCTCCCAATTCCGAACGCTACGGCTGCATCATGGACGCCGCCATGGCTGCGGAAAACATCATGCTGAAAGCCGCAGACCTGGGACTCGGCACCTGTGCCATCAAGTCCTACAATGACGCGGCAGTCCGAAAGCTCTTAAAGCTTCCGAAGGATTACCGGATTGAACTTCTGATTTCCCTGGGCTATCCGGAAGGAGAACCCAGGCCCAGACGGTTTCGTCCGATGGAGGAAATCCTTCATTTCAACGCATGGCAGGAGGAAGTATGAGACAGGAAGATTATTTTGAACTGCTTGTTTACATGATTACCAGTGCCGCAGGCCTGAAAGGCGAGCCGAAAATCTACGGGCCTCTCCGCATGATTGAAGCATCCGAGCGCCTGTGCAGCCTGATGCTGAAGGAAGATCCGGATAATCCGGATCTGAAAGAACTCCGGGAAATCATTGAGACCGGAAAGCAGAAAACCACATCCGATGAGGAAGGCTTCTATCAGATGCTCCAGGATGCGGCTGCAAAGCTGGTAGATATGGTCTGAGGTTTTATCTGAATTTACACAAAAAAATTGAATAAGAAACGTGCGCCGGCCGGCGCATAAGACCAGGGGGCGTTGCTCCATAGATGAGAAATCATCTATGGAGCAAC